>JABLTT010031407.1_pt1 | contig 52439 bp, 42 predicted proteins | sample 7160061 | NCBI WGS metagenome assembly JABLTT01 (sample SAMN14651232, study PRJNA627086) | human gut metagenome | isolation source: feces | host: Homo sapiens
CTGCTTGCAGGGAGAATCGTCCTTTTGTTATATTGTGTGAGAATGCAAACGAGCACCGAGAAGAAGCAAAGCAGAATCGAAGTGGGCGTTTGTGCTATGAAAAAGAAAAGAGGAGCCAGATGCTTGCAGAAAACTGACTCCTCTTTTTACCCTCCGATTGATTTTAAAGATTTCCCGTTATACACACATGTAGTTTCCTTGCCGGGAACGATTGTCACCATATAACCGTCTTTGCCAAAGTTAATTGCAACAACTTTTCCGTCTGTTGTATGGAAAATCTGAAGCAGTACAGCATTAGAATCATATTTTTCTCCAAAATAATCATTAAATGTAGTATCCCATGTATTTTTTTCAGAAGGCGCAGTGAAAAGGTACTGTGCATTAGATTTATCAGCACTATCCAGATAAGATAATACCTGTCGGGCAATTCTTCTGCTGGATGTATTGATTTCTGTTTTGTCATTGGGATTTCTCTGTACAGCATTCAGAGCAGCGTTCGTAATTCTGCCCAGATTATTTATTCTTTTGACTTTCGTATGTATCCGGTTAAAGCCGGAATCAAAAGTGCGGCAAGAATTGCAAGGATTGTCAGAACCACAATGAGTTCTACTAATGTGAACCCCTTTTTTTCTCTTCTGATTTTATAATTATCGTCTTCTCTCTATAATATAATGTTGTTGAGTTTTTGGTATCATATAATAAAAATGATTACACATAATATAATTAATGATACCGTATATATAGGAAAACATCAAGAAAAACAAAAATCAATTCAATCAATTCAGATATTGCTATAATTATATCCTATAGCAAACTATAAAAATCTAAACATAGACAAACTAAAATCTTACAATTATAATAGGAAAAGTCAAGAACATAAAAACTAATGAAAAAAACTTGTAAGGAGTGATCAGTTATGAAGAAGAAAAAAGTATTAAGTACATTATTGATAGCAGGAATGGCAGCAAGTATGATGGTTGGTTGTGGAAAATCAGCAGATGATAAAAAAGAATCTGACAATTCCGGAGTTACCACTTATACAGTTGGAACAGAAGGAGCATATCCTCCGTTCAACCTTGTAAATGAAAAAGGCGAACCGGACGGATATGATATTGCAGTTATGAAGGCAATTGATGATCTGAATCCAGATGTTGAATTTAAATATGAAGCAACAGGCTGGGATGGAATCTTTACAGCTCTCGAGTCTGGCAAGATTGATGTGATTGCCAGTCAGTGTGGTAAGAATGAAGAGCGTGAGCAGAAATATCTTTTCCCGGATATTCCATATACAGAGACTCAGGCAGCAATTGTATTTAAAAAAGACCGTACAGATATTTCCAGTGATGTAAACAGTATTGCAGGAAAAACGATTGTATCTGCAACCTCAGGAGCACAGACAAACTGGCTTGAGAATTATAACAAAGAGCATCCGGACAAAGCAGCCAATATTATGTATGCAGATGGAGATATGAGCAAGATGCTTCAGGAAGTTATTAACGGAAGAGCAGATGCACATATTGCTTCTATTAAAGTAACTGCTGATTATGTTCTCAAAGAGCAGGGACTTGACAGTGAACTAGAGTGCCTTCCATTTGAGACTGGTGATGAGACAACTACATACATGCTTCTGAGACAGGACGAGTCAGGAGAGAAGCTGAAAAAGATTATTGATGACAGTCTGAAGACGTTGATTGAAAATGGTACATTAAAAGAATTATCCGAGAAGTATCTTGATGGAGATTATGCACCACAATTATAATCGAGAAAGTGTCTTATATCTTTAAAGAAATAAGGAAAAATGTAAGATGCACGCCGTATGAGATGCGACGTGCATTTTGTGCAATACATTGTTTTACAGAAATCGTTCTTGCACGAATTTCTATAGGGCGATTCATAAGTTGTACCGGAAACTACAAGAGTTTCGAATAAAAGAGAAAGATTGGTGTAAAAGAGATGGGGAAAATATTTAGTGTTGAATTTCTGATACAGTCCATTCCGCAGATAGCAGTATATCTGCCGATCACACTTCTGATTACAATTGCCAGTTGTGTAGCAGGACTGATTGTAGGGTTCTTTATTGCGTTGGCCCGTTATTTTGAAGTACGGGTACTTAAGACAGTTGCGAAAGTATACATATCATTTATCCGTGGTACGCCGACTATGGTACAGTTGGTGCTTGTGTATTACGGAATCCCGATACTGCTTCGTGTGATGAACGAAGCATGGGGAACAAGTTTTGATATTAACGGAATCCACCCGGTCGTATTCGCAATTATTACACTGGGACTTAATGCAGCGGCATATATGTCAGAGATTATCCGCAGTGCATTGATGTCCGTAGATGAAGGACAGGTAGAAGCTTGTTATAGCTTGAATATGACGAAGTGGCAGGCGCTTATAAGTGTTGTAATCCCGCAGGCATTTGTCGTAGCACTTCCAAGTCTGGGCAATAACTTTATATCATTATTAAAAGAGACTTCTCTTGTATTTAACATTGCAGTTGTAGATATTATGGCACAGGCAAGAATCGTTGGAGCGAGATCTTATCGTTACTTTGAGGTATATATTGCAGTATCTTTGATTTACTGGGTATGCTGTATGCTTTTGGAACGTCTGCTTGCAAAGATAGAGACCTATGTGCGTAGAAAAGAGAGGAGAAGTTAAGATGTCGATAGTAGAAGTAAGAGGACTTTGTAAAGCTTTTGGTGATAATCAGGTTTTGAAAAATCTGGATTTTCAGATAGAAAAAGGTGAAGTTGTAACACTGATCGGACCAAGCGGAGGCGGTAAGACAACGCTTCTTCGTTCTCTCAACTGGTTAAATGTACCAGATGCAGGGAGAGTTACCATTGATGGAGTTACAATTGAAGCCGGAAAAGAGAATAAACAACAAATCCGGGCACTCAGAGAAAAGACGAGCATGGTATTTCAGCATTATAATCTCTGGAAGAACAAGACTGCTCTGGAGAATATTACGGAAGGACTGATTCGGGTTCAGAAGATGCCGAAAGTCCAGGCAGTGGAGAAAGCAGAACATTTGCTGGAACGTGTCGGACTGGTCGAGAAGAGAGATGAATACCCGGTACGTCTTTCCGGAGGGCAGCAGCAGAGAGTAGGAATAGCGAGAGCACTTGCAGCAGAACCGCAGGTTATGCTGTTTGATGAGCCAACAAGTGCTCTTGATCCGGAGTGGATCGGGGGAGTTCTTGATGTTATGAAAGAAATTGCAGCAGATGGAATGACGATGATCGTAGTATCCCATGAGATGCGCTTTGTAAAAAATGTTGCCTCCAGAATCTTATTCCTGGAAGGTGGACAGATTGTAGAAGACAATACACCGGAGAAATTGTTTAATAATCCGGAGAATGAACGTACAAGAGCATTTTTGGAGATGGCAGAATTGTAAGAAACAATAAAAAGTTTTATTATAAAATGAAGACAGATTAGAAAGCTGAAATAAGAAAATTAAATCTGGGACAGGTACTTTTAAAAGAAGTCCCTGTCCTAAAATATTTGAAGACAACAGGCAATTGCGAAAATGAAGGAGAAAATAAATATGGCAACAGATTTTGATAAAGTAATCAATCGAAAAGGAACACATTCTTTAAAATATGATTTTGCGACAGTAAGAGGAAAGAAAGCGGATATACTTCCACTTTGGGTGGCAGATATGGATTTTCAGGCACCAAAAGCAGTCAGAGAGCGCTTATTTGAGATTGTAGAGCATGGTATATTTGGGTACAGTGATACCCTGGAGGATTATTTCAGAGCAGTGAAATCCTGGTATAAGAGAAGATTTGACTGGGAAATCAAGAGTAACTGGATCATCAAGACACCAGGAATTGTATTTGCACTTGCAGTGGCAGTAAAAGCCTACACAGAGCCGGGAGAAAGTGTTCTGATGCTGCAGCCGGTTTACTACCCGTTCAGAGAGGTCATTGAAGACAATGGAAGAAAGCTGATTGGAAGTCCATTAAAATTAGAAGATGGGCACTACACCATTGACTTTGAGGATATGGAGAAGAAAATCCGGGAAAATGATGTAAAATTATTACTTTTCTGCAGTCCGCACAACCCGGTAGGACGTGTGTGGAAAAGAGAAGAGTTGGAAAAAGCTGCAGCGCTCTGCTTGAAATATCACGTGACACTTGTCAGCGATGAGATCCACAGTGATATTGTATACAAAGGACATAAACATCAGATGATGGCATCTATTTCAGAAGAGATTGCAGATATTACTGTCACATGTACCGCGCCATCAAAAACATTTAATGTGGCAGGGCTTCAGCTTTCCAACATTATCATTTCCAATCCAAAGCTGCGTGAGAAATTTAAACACGAAGTGATGCAAGCGGGCTACAGCCAGCCGAATCTGATGGGAATGGAAGCGTGTCAGGCTGCTTATGAAAACGGCGAAGAATGGTTGGAAGAGTTACTTGTATATCTTCAGGGAAATGTGGACTTTGTCCGGGATTATCTGAAACAGGAGATTCCGAAAATCAATCTTATTGAGCCGGAAGGAACTTATCTGCTTTGGCTGGATTGCAGAGAACTGGAATTATCAGTAGAAGAACTGGAACATTTGGTTGTTGATAAGGCAAATCTCTGGCTGGATTCGGGATTTATTTTTGGGGCAGTAGGAGAAGGATTTGAACGAATCAATATCGCATGTCCGCGTCAGACGTTAAGGCAGGCAATGGATCAGCTTAGAGATGCTTTGAATGCTTAAGTAGAAGTATGTCATGCAATTGCATGACGCGCACCTCGCAGCAAGAATGCAGAGGCATTCTTGAACTAGGGATTTGTAAAGAATGGTAGATAAGACAGGAGGAAAATCGTGATGGCAGAAGAACTACAGACATACTTATTGGAACATTTTCAATGGCTGCACAGACATCCGGAACTTGCATTAAAGGAGCATGAGACAACCAACTATGTAAAAAATGTATTAAAACAGACAGAAGGTGTGGAGCTTTTGGATCTGGGACTTGATACAGGAGCACTTGCAAAGATCGAGGGGAAAGAGCCAGGGGGTGTTGTTGCAATCAGAGCGGATATTGATGCGCTGCCGATCCTGGAAGAGAGTGGACTTTCTTACAGTTCAGAAAATGATGGCTGTATGCATGCTTGTGGACATGATTTCCACACGACAGCGCTTCTTGGAGTGGCAAAACTTCTTGGAGGAGAGAGAGAGCATATAAAAGGTACCGTCATTTTATTGTTTCAACCTGCCGAAGAAGCAGAACATGGTGGTGAAAAAGTTGTAAATACCGGAATGTTTGAAAAATATAAGATTGAAAAAATCTTTGGACTTCACACAAAACAAAACATGCCAGTCGGAACGATTGCAATTGCACCAGGTCCATTTTCAGCGGCGGTAGACCGGTTCTTATATACGGTAAAAGGAATGGGATGCCACGGAAGCGCCCCGCAGACGGGTCTGGATCCGATCCCGGCAGCAGCAAGACTGGTAGGAAGTCTTCAGGAAATTGTAAGTCGAAGAATCAGTCCGACGGAGACGGCAGTTATCAGTGTGACTCGTTTTACATCAGGCACAAGCTGGAACATTATCCCAGAGACCGCCAGGCTAGAAGGAACCGTTCGCACATTTAATCCCAAAGTGCGTGAGCAGATTGTGAAACTGATGCAGGCACAGGCTGAAGGTCTGGAGCGGGAAGGTTATCAGGTGGAATTTACATGGATCCCGGGCTGTCCGGCAACAAACAATGATGCAAATCTGGCAGAACTTGTGCGAAAAGAAGCAATGGAAGAAGGATTCCATGTAACCTTGCAGCATCCGGAGATGGGCGGAGAAGATTTTTCCTGTTATCAGGAGTTGGTTCCGGGAGCATTTTTTCATGTGGGGACCGGGGGAAAATATCCGGCGCATAATTCTAAATTCACAGTAGATCCGGCAGCACTTTTTGGAGCTTCCAAACTGATGAGTGAGATTGTGAAGAAAGCGCTTAAAGCTTCATAGATATTGCAGCTATGAAGCTTTGTTTTTGGCAGAGCAGTAAAAAGCACATAGATGATATTAGGGGCATGCCTTGTAATGAGTATAGAAAATGTGCTATACTCGGAAGAGTAAAAATTACAGTTATCAGATGGACGAGAACTGCGATGAGTACAATGGCGGGGAATTCCTTCGTCGGATGTGCTCTTTACTAGTTTTGAATTGGAGCATAGAATGAAAGATATTATTTTTAAGAGAACAGAGCTGGAAGACAAGGAAATCATGACAAAGTATTTCGATGAGCATCCGAGCAGAAGTTGTGAACGTACATTTGTCAATGTGTTTTTATGGTCCAGGCAGTACCCGGTAAAATGGGCGATTGTTGAAGGAGCCATGGTGTTCAAAAGTGAAGATGAGGGACATGTTGCCTATGCATTTCCGGCAGGGACAGATGAACATGTGAAGCGTGCATTGGATAAGATGAAAACATATAGTGAGGAGCGAGGTTATCCGTTCCGTATGTATAATGTGACACCGGATGATTTTGCACGACTGGAAAGCTGGTATCCGGGAAGATTCGAGATTGAGTATGACCGGGACGAAGCGGATTATGTCTATGAAAGCGAGAAGTTAGCGACTTTGTCTGGTAAGAAGATGCATGGAAAGAAGAACCATGTGAATCGATTCCGAAAAGAATTTGAAGGACGCTGGAGCTACGAATCCATGAAAAAAGAGAATCTGGAGGAATGTTTCCAGATGGCTTTGAAGTGGAGAAAAGAGAATGGCTGTAATGATGATACAGATAAGAATGCAGAGATGTGTGTGACAATGAATGCACTCAGACTTTTTGAAGAACTTGACCTGAAGGGCGGTATCCTTCGAATTGATGGTAAAATCGTAGCATTTACCATCGGAGAACCAATCTGCCCGGATACATTTGTTGTTCACATAGAGAAAGCTTATGCAGATGTGCCCGGAGCATATACTATGATCAATCAGCAATTTGTAGAACATGAGTGTATGGATTACAAATATGTGAATCGGGAAGATGATGCCGGTTCTGAGGGACTCAGAAAAGCAAAGCTTTCCTATAAACCAGTATTTATGGTAGAAAAAGGGCATGTACATGAAAAGGAGGTAGAAAAATGATAGCAGATAAAATGAAAAATATGGTAGCGAACAGTTCCGCTATTCGTGCAATGTTTGAGGAGGGAACACGTCTGGCAGGAATTTACGGACGTGAGAATGTATTTGATTTCAGTCTTGGGAATCCGAATGTTCCGGCACCGCAGATTGTAAAAGATGCAATTGTCGAACTGGTCAATGACACAGATCCGGTTGTGCTTCATGGCTATACGAACAGTAACAGTGGATATCCGGAAGTAAGAAAGGCAATTGCAAAGTCTCTGAATGAAAGATTTGATACAAAATTTTCCGGCAAGAACATTGTCATGACTGTCGGAGCGGCAGGTGGATTGAATGTCATTTTAAAATCTCTGATCAATCCCGGAGATGAAGTGATTGCATTTGCACCATATTTTGGAGAATATCGTTCTTATACAAACAACTATGATGGAGTTCTGGTCGAGATTTCTCCGAATACAGTTGATTTTCAGCCAAAGCTTGATGAATTTGAGCAGAAGATCACACCAAAGACAAAAGCTGTCATTGTAAATACACCGAATAACCCGACAGGTGTTGTATATTCAGAGGAGACAATCAAGAAGTTAGCGGCAATCATGGAGGCCAAACAGAAAGAATATGGAACAGAGATTTTCCTGATTTCTGACGAACCATATCGTGAACTTGCTTATGATGGAGTGGAAGTTCCATACCTGACGAAATATTATGATAATACGATTGTAGGATATTCTTTTAGTAAATCCCTGTCACTTCCGGGAGAACGTATAGGATATCTTGTTATTCCGGATGAGGTTGCAGACAGTGAAGATCTTCTTTCCGCTGCCAATGTGGCAACAAGAATCTTAGGTTTTGTAAATGCACCAACTCTGCAGCAGAAAGTAGTAGAAAAATGTCTGGATGCAAAGACAGACCTTTCTTTCTACAACAGAAACAGAGAAGATCTATATAACGGATTGAAAGAATGTGGATTTGAATGCATCAAACCACAGGGAGCATTCTATCTTTTTGTAAAATCACCAGTTGCAGATGAAAAGGAATTCTGTAATGCAGGAAAGAAATATAATATCCTGATGGTACCGGGTAGTTCCTTTGCGTGCCCGGGATATGTAAGACTGGCATATTGTGTATCTCATGAGACAATCGTGAATTCGCTTCCAAAATTCAAAGAACTGGCAAAGGAATACATGTAATGTTCAGAGGCCGCGGCGATGAACAAATTTGGCAAAGATACAGGAGCATAGTATGAAAGCATTTGAGAAGAACATAAGAAAAGTAGAGCCATATGTACCAGGTGAACAGCCACAGCGCAAAGTCATCAAATTAAATACGAATGAGAATCCATATCCACCGGCACCGGGAGTCACAAAAGCGTTAGAAGAGATGGATACAGACCGTTTCCGCCTTTATCCGGATCCGACTGCAGCACCACTTGTAAATGCGCTTGCGGACTTTTATCATGTGAATCCGGACCAGGTATTTGTAGGTGTAGGATCCGATGATGTATTGTCTATGTGTTTCCTGACATTTTTTAATTCCGAAAAACCGATATTTTTCCCGGATATTACTTATTCTTTTTATAGTGTATGGGCGGATCTGTATCGGATTCCATATGAATGTCAGAAACTGGATGAGGATTTCAAACTTGTAAAAGAAGACTACTATAAGGAGAACGGGGGAGTGATTTTCCCAAACCCAAATGCACCGACAGGAATCTATGAGGATCTGTCAGTAGTAGAAGATATCATTGCACATAATCAGGATGTCATTGTGATCGTGGATGAAGCGTATATTGATTTTGCAGGACGTTCCGCACTGGAACTGATTGACAAATACGATAACCTGATCGTTGTCCAGACATTTTCCAAGGCAAGATCTATGGCGGGTATGCGAATCGGCTATGCTATCAGCAATCCGACATTGATCAAATACTTAAATGATGCGAAATATTCATTTAACTCTTACACTATGAACCAGACTTCAATTGTGTGTGGTGTGGAAGCTGTGAAAGACAGGGAATATTTCGAGAATGGCGTCAGAAAAATTGTTGAGACAAGGGAGTGGGCAAAAGAAGAACTTACAAAACTTGGATTTACATATCTGGATTCTGGTTCCAACTTTATATTTGCAAAGCACCCGGAATACGATGCGAAAGAGCTGTTTGAGGCATTAAAGGCACATGATATCTATGTGCGATTTTGGGGCAGCGAGAGAATCGAGCAATATATGCGTATTACCATCGGGACAAGAGAAGAGATGGAGCAGTTATTTGCGTTTTTGCGAATTTGTGTGGCGGGGTTCTGAACAGTTACAAAAATAAATGAAAAAATAAGGAGAGATGTATGACACAGTCATTAGTACAAGGAATTATTGATGCACTCAGTGGAAGTGTTGGGAAAGAGGCAATTGTATTTATTATTTCCATGATTCCGATTTTGGAACTTCGTGGAGCACTTCTTGTGGCAGGTCCGCTTCTTGGAGTGCCGGTCGCAAAAGCGATTCCATTATGTATTCTTGGGAATATTATACCGGTTCCGTTTATCCTGCTTCTGATCACACCGATTTTTAACTGGATGAAAGGAACAAAACATTTAAAACCGCTGGTAGATAAGCTGGAAGCAAAAGCAATGAAGAAAAAAGACCAGATTGAAAAATTTGAATTCTGGGGACTTGTATTATTTGTTGGTATTCCGCTTCCGGGAACCGGAGCCTGGACAGGTTCACTCATTGCCGCACTTCTCGGTGTGAAATTTAAGAAAGCATTTCCGGCAATCATCATTGGAATCTGCATGGCAACTGTAATTATGTGGTTCATATCTTATGTGCTTCTTGGTGGAGTACAGATTTTAGGATAGTTAAGTCTTGAATGAATAAGAGAGAAGAAACATAGAAGGAGAAAAAATATGTCTATGAAAATCAATACGACACTGCCTTCCCCGACAGAACTGAAGGAAGAATATCCTCTGTCAGAAAAGCTTGCAGAGTTAAAGAAAAAAAGAGATCAGGAGATTCGAGATATTTTTACGGGGAAATCGGATAAATTTGCAGTCATTATCGGACCGTGTTCTGCAGATAATGAAGATTCCGTGTGTGAGTATGTGAATCGTCTGGCAAAAGTCAATGAAAAAGTAAAAGATAAACTGATGATTATTCCAAGAATTTATACAAATAAACCAAGAACGACCGGCGAGGGATATAAAGGAATGCTCCATCAGCCGGATCCGGATAAGGCACCGGATCTTTATGCGGGAATTATTGCAATCCGTCATATGCATATCCGTGCTATGGAAGAAAGCGGACTGACCGGAGCAGATGAGATGTTATATCCGGAGAACAGAAGCTATCTGGATGATATTTTATCTTATGAGGCAATCGGTGCACGTTCTGTGGAAAATCAGCAGCATCGTCTGACAGCAAGTGGAATGGATATTCCTGTCGGAATGAAGAATCCGACCAGTGGAGATCTGTCGGTGATGCTGAATTCTGTAGTGGCAGCCCAGATGGGACATCGTTTCATTTACAGAGGTATGGATGTACAGACGTCAGGAAATGATCTGGCACATGTGATTTTGCGTGGAGGCGTAGACAAATATGGAACATGCCAGCCCAATTATCATTATGAAGATTGCCTGCGATTATTTGAACTTTATCAGAAGAAAGATCTGAAAAATCCAGCAGCAATTGTTGATGCGAACCATTCTAATTCAAATAAAAAATACAAAGAACAGCTTCGTATTGTCAGTGAAGTGCTTCATACACGAAGATATAATCCGGATCTGAAAAATATGATCAAGGGTGTTATGGTGGAAAGTTATCTGGAAGAAGGAAGACAGAATATCGGACCTGATATGGTATATGGAAAGTCCATTACGGATCCTTGTATTGGCTGGGAAGATACGGAGCATCTAATTTATAAAATTGCAGAAGAGTGCTAGAAAATAAAAAAAGAAAAATAATAAGTGCAGATTAAGAGCTTTCTGAAGCATCTTTTTCTTTCAAAAGTTTCATATACTTTTTGAGATCACGTTTGCTGCTTCGGGAGAGGCTTCGGTATGCAAGCAAAAGATTCAGCTCATCATCAGAATTGGCTGTAAGCCGGGAAGGAGAGAGGGTGATAGTATCCTCTTCGTCATTCAGAAGATAATCAACAGGGACCTCGAATAAATCTGCGATTGCCGTCAGCTTTTCGTGAGAAGGCTGGCGGCCCTTTTTTTCGTAACCTGCAATAGCAGAGCGGGAGACATGGATACAGTCAGCAACATTTTCCTGAGTCATATTAAATTTTTTGCGTAATTTGCGTAGCTTCTGACCGAATGACACTTGCCAGGTCTCCTTTCTTTTGTATTTTTGGTATATTTTACCAAGTGTTATGTGAGAAAAAGATAAGTGTGGCAGATGTAAACAAAAAGTAGCGAAAAAGTTCCGTTCTGGAACATGATAATACCCGTTGACACTGTCTGGAAAAGAATCTATAATTTAGTTATGATAGAAAAGAAGAAAAGTGAGAGGATTATAAGAGTATGATTATAGCAGGAAATGATGAGGCAAAAAGAAGTAAGATATGGCGAGTGGTTACCCTTGTATCCTCAGTGTTGATTATTTTAATCGCAGTATATCTGCTGACGAGAATGTTCACGACTAATCCAGTAGTAGGAACCTGGGAAAGTGAGGATGCAACGATTGCGCTAAAGATTGAGAAGAACGATACGATTCAGGTAGACATCATGGATATTGCGGAGAATACAGATGCAGCCGTAGAGATGAATTACAGCGTAGATATGAAGTCAAAGATTATTACCATCACAAAAGATGAGGAGCAGATTGACAAGGCAGTTGAGAAAGCGGACGGTGCATATACAAAAGAAGATCTGGAGAATGTACTGGATGATCTGGATTCATCTTTTTCATACAGCATAGATGGCAATCAGCTGACACTTACAGAACGAGAATATGGGGAACAGTTCACGTTCATCAGAAAGTAGGTATCAGACAAAAGAAACCTAAAACGAAAATATCAGAAAATCTGCCGTGTGGCAGGTTTTCTGCATGTGAAGGAGCAAAAATTATGTACAGAGATCACACGAAAGAAGTTCAGATTGGAAATGTTACGATCGGAGGAGGGAATCCGATCAGAATACAGTCAATGACAAATACGAAGACGGAAGATGTGGAGGCGACTGTTGCCCAGATTCTTGCTCTCGAGAAAGCTGGCTGTGAGATCATCCGCTGCGCTGTGCCGAATATGGATGCAGCGAAAGCAATTGGTGAGATCAAGAAGCAGATTCATATTCCACTTGTGGCAGATATTCATTTTGATTATAAGCTGGCGATTGCAGCGATTGAGAACGGGGCAGATAAGATTCGTATTAATCCGGGTAATATTGGAGATGAGCAGAGAGTCCGTGCTGTTGTTGAAAAAGCAAAAGAGTACGGTGTTCCAATTCGTGTTGGTGTGAATAGTGGATCACTGGAAAAGCATCTGGTAGAGAAATATCATGGGGTGACTGCAGAGGGACTTGTAGAGAGTGCCCTGGACAAAATACAGCTTATCGAGGAGATGGGATATAATAATCTTGTAGTCAGTATCAAATCTTCTGATGTTATGATGTGTGTAAAGGCACATGAACTGATCGCCAAGAAATGCCCATACCCATTACACGTAGGAATTACAGAGGCAGGAACATTATTGGCAGGTAATATAAAATCCTCAGTAGGTCTTGGACTGATTCTTGGACAGGGAATCGGAGATACAATCCGTGTGTCACTGACTGGATCACCACTAGAAGAGATCAAGACAGCGAAGATTATTTTAAAGACACTGGGACTTCGCACAGGTGGAATTGAGGTTGTATCCTGTCCGACATGCGGAAGAACCCAGATTGATCTGATCGGACTTGCAAATCAGGTCGAAGAGATGGTTGCAGATATCCCACTGGACATTAAGGTCGCAGTTATGGGCTGTGTGGTCAATGGACCGGGAGAAGCAAAAGAAGCAGATATTGGAATTGCCGGAGGAAAGGGAGAAGGACTCCTGATCAAAAAAGGCGAGATTGTAAAAAAAGTAAAAGAAGAGGAACTATTAGAGACATTGAGACAGGAGCTGTTGCATTGGAATGAGTAAACCGTTCTTTGAAGTATTCCCTACGTTAAAGGCAGGGGAAGATATAAGTAATATGTTCGAAGGAGCGCAGGTATTAAAAGTGACGACCAACTCTGACCGGACATTTTTAAGAGTACATATAGTAAGCCGTCATCTGATTCAGAAAACATTGGTATACGAGATGGAGCACCTGATCAAGAACCAGCTTTTCGGAAGAAGTGCCGTGCAGGTAGAGATTCGAGAAAAGTATGAGCTGTCCGGACAGTACACGCCAGAGAATGTGATGGCGGAGTATCTGGACAGCTTTCTTGCGGAGCTGGATACAAGAAGTGTTGTAGAACGCAATATGCTGCAGAATGCGAAATGTACCTTTGAAGAAGGAAATATTCTTTGCATGCAGTTAATCGACACTGTTATTGCGCAAGGAAAAAAAGATTCTCTGACAGATTATTTAAAAGGTGTGTATGCAGACCGTTTTGGATTGCCCATTGAGGTTCGTGTCATGTATAAAGAACCAAAAGAAAGTACTTTGAAATACAATGATATGCGTCTGCAGCAGGAAGTAGACAGTATACTGGATCAGGTTGAGGCTGTACAGAAGCAAAAAGAGGAAAAAAAGCAGGAAAAAGAAGCAAAGTCTGGGGAAAAAGAAACATCTGGAAGCGGACAAGGTGGAAAAAATTCCGGAGACGGAAAAAATTCTGGCAGTCCTGCAAAAGGTGGATTTTCAAAAGGCAGTGGATTAAAGAAGGGTGGCTTTCGTGATAAGAAGGTGTTTGTGAAATCTGCGAAGATGGATCTTGATGAGTCAGGTTTGATTTACGGACGTCCATTTGACGATGAGCCGATTGAACTGTCAACCGTGATTGGTGAGATGGGAGAAATTACATTTCGAGGAAAAGTCATTAGCTTTGATACAAGAGAAATCCGCAATGAAAAGACCATTGTCATGTATGCAGTGACAGACTTTACTGATACGATCATGGTCAAGATGTTCGTGCGTAATGATCAACTTGCAGATGTACTGGCTGAAATTAAAATGGGTGCATTCCTGAAAATTAAAGGCGTGACCAATATTGATAAATTTGACGGCGAACTTGTCATTTCTTCTGTGTTTGGAATTAAGAAAATTTCTGATTTTACAGAATCCAGAAAAGACAATGCGGTAGAAAAGAGAGTGGAGCTCCACTGTCATACGAAAATGAGTGACATGGACGGAGTTTCCGAGGTCAAAGATCTTGTAAAGAGAGCACATGACTGGGGGCATAAGGCAATTGCGATTACAGATCATGGTGTGGTACAGGCGTTCCCGGACGCGAATCATTATATTGAGACACTGGATAAAGACGATCCATTTAAAGTTATTTATGGTGTGGAAGGATATCTGGTCGATGATTTGCAGGATGTGGCAGTCAATGAGAAAGGTCAGTCTTTAAAAGGAACCTATGTTGTATTCGATCTGGAGACGACGGGATTTAGTTCGGCAAAAGATAAGATTATCGAAATTGGTGCAGTTAAAGTTGAGAACGGAGAAATTACGGATAAGTATAGTACATTTGTGAATCCGAAGATTCCGATTCCATTTCGAATCACACAGCTTACAAGCATTACTGATGAGATGGTTATGGAATCACCGGAGATTGAGACAATTCTCCCACAGTTTCTAAAGTTCGTAGGAGATGCAGTGCTGGTAGCGCACAATGCCAGTTTTGATGTGAGCTTTATCGAAGAAAATTGCAGGCAGCAGGGCATAGAACCGAATTTTACTTCTGTAGATACGGTGGGACTTGCCCGTGTATTATTACCGACACTTTCAAAATTTAAGCTAAACGTTGTGGCAAAAGCACTGAATATTTCTCAGGAACATCACCATAGAGCAGTGGATGATGCCAGAGTTACCGCAGAGATTTATGTGAAATTTATTCAGATGCTGGAAGAACGTGGAATCGAGACACTGGATCAGATGAATCATTTTGGCGCGCACAACGCGGAAGCAATCCGTAAGATGCCGTCTTACCATGTCATTGTTCTGGCAAAGAATGATATTGGACGCGTGAACCTTTATACATTGATTTCCAAGTCACATCTGGAGTATTTTGGACGTCAGCCGAGAATGCCAAAGAGCGAAGTGTTAAAATACAGAGAGGGTCTGATTATTGGAAGTGCTTGTGAAGCAGGAGAATTGTATCAGGCAATACTGGGAGAAAAATCTGCAGAGCGGATTGCCAGAATTGTTAATTTTTATGATTATCTGGAAATACAGCCACTTGGAAATAACCGGTTCATGATTGATAGTGATCGTGTGGAGAAGGTTCAAAGTGAGGAAGATTTACGTGAGATCAACCGTGAGATCATCCGTCTTGGAGAACGGTTTGATAAGCCGGTCGTGGCGACCTGTGATGTGCACTTTATGGATCCGGAAGATGAAGTGTACCGCCGTATCATTATGGCAGGAAAAGGATTCAAAGATGCAGATCAGCAGGCACCGTTGTATTTGCATACGACAGATGAAATGCTGGAGGAGTTTGAATACCTTGGTTCAGCAAAAGCAAAAGAAATTGTCATTGACAATCCCAATATGATTGCGGATATGGTGGAAAAAATATCACCAGTCCGCCCGGATAAGTGTCCACCGGTCATTCCAGATTCAGATAAAACGCTTCGTGAAATATGTTATAACAAGGCACATTCTATGTATGGAGATCCGCTTCCGGAGATTGTTACAGAGCGTCTGGAACGTGAGCTTAATTCCATTATTTCCAACGGATTCGCCGTTATGTATATTATCGCACAGAAATTGGTGTGGAAATCTAACGAGGACGGATATCTTGTAGGATCTCGTGGTTCGGTAGGATCTTCTTTTGTTGCGACCATGGCTGGAATTACAGAGGTAAATCCATTAAGCCCACATTACTATTGCCCGAAGTGCCACTACAGTGATTTTGAATCCGAAGAAGTACGGGCTTACGCAGGGGGCTGTGGATGGGATATGCCGGATAAGGAGTGCCCGGTGTGCAAAACCAGGCTTGTAAAAGATGGATTTGATATTCCGTTCGAAACATTCCTTGGATTTAAAGGAAATAAAGAGCCAGATATTGATCTGAACTTCTCAGGAGATTATCAGAGTAATGCCCATAAATATACGGAAATTATTTTCGGAGCCGGACAGACGTTCCGCGCCGGAACGATTGGTACGTTGGCGGATAAGACAGCATTTGGGTATGTAAAGAACTATTTTGAAGAGCGGGGAACAAGAAAGAGAACTTGCGAAATTGACAGGATTGTTCAGGGATGTACCGGTATCCGCAGAAGTACCGGACAGCATCCGGGAGGAATCATTGTACTTCCTCACGGGGAAGATATCAACTCATTCACTCCGGTGCAGCATCCGGCAAATGATATGACGACTGATATTATTACGACACATTTTGACTATCATTCCATCGACCACAACTTGTTAAAATTGGATATTCTGGGTCATGATGATCCAACCATGATCAAGGCACTTGAGGCATATATCAGTTCGCCTGCTATGGAAAATGAGTACAATGAGACGGATCATCCATTTGTAGCAACAGATATCCCTCTGGATGATCAGGGGGTAATGTCTTTATTCCATGATACATCGGCACTTGGAATCACACCAGATGATATCGGAGGATGTCCGGTAGGATGTCTTGGAATTCCGGAGTTCGGAACGGATTTCGTAATCCAGATGGTAGTAGATACAAAACCACAGACACTTTCAGATCTGATCCGTATTTCCGGATTGTCCCATGGAACGGACGTATGGCTGAACAATGCGCAGGATCTGATTAAGAGCGGTAAGGCAACCATTTCTACAGCAATCTGTACCCGAGATGATATTATGACATATCTGATCAACAAAGGACTGGATAGTGAGGAATCCTTCACGATCATGGAGCGAGTGCGTAAAGGTACCGTTGCAAAAGGAAAATGTAAAGATTGGCCGGAGTATAAAAAAGATATGTTGGAACATGATGTGCCAGAGTGGTACATTGGCTCCTGTGAGAAAATTAAATATATGTTTCCGAAAGCCCATGCGGCAGCCTATGTCATGATGGCATATCGTATCGCCTATTGTAAGGTAAATTATCCGTTGGCATACTATGGAGCATATTTTGGAATCCGTGCAGATGCATTTTCTTATGAAATTATGTGTCAGGGCAAGGAAAAACTGCAATACTATATTGATGATTATACAAGACGGTCTGATTCTCTCAGCAAAAAAGAACAGGATACAATGAAGGACATGCATATTGTTCAGGAAATGTATGCGAGGGGATATGAATTTCTGCCAATTGACATTTATCGCGCAAAAGCAGCAAAATTCAGCATCATAGACGGAAAGCTGATGCCACCGTTTTCCAGCATTGACGGAATGGGAGAGAAGGCTGCAGAAGCGGTGGAGGAAGCGGCAAAAGATGGTCCATATCTGTCCAAAGATGATTTTAGAAACCGTACGAAAGCAAGTAAGGCGGTTGTAGATTACATGGCAGATTTAGGACTTTTAGGAGACCTTCCGGAGTCCAATCAGTTGTCATTATTTGATCTTTAACAGACAAAATGGGAAAAAATGGACAGAAAAAAGGTATACTTATAAAAATATGTTAAAATTAAAATAATGCTTTTCAAATGCCATATTTTGTAGTAATATAATGGAGCGGAACACAATATCTTGTGATTTTGAAGAAACTAAATAGTTTCTTACCGGAGTGAGTGTGAATTGTGGAACACAAGATGTTGTGGTGGATCCGAAAAGCAGAAGAACAAAGATATATAAGAAAGGCGTGAGACATGAAGATGTTAGTGAAGACGAAAGTAATAAAAAGAAATGGAGAGGAAGTCGGCTTTGATCTGGGAAAGATCGAGAATGCAATCCGCGCAGCTAATGAAGAAGTTGATAATATTTACAAACTGAATGAATTTCAGGTCCGGGCAATTGCAGATGATATTGCAGGACAGGTAAAAAAATCAACTCACGCTATACATGTAGAAGACATTCAGGATATGGTAGAGACTGGAATTATGGGAATGCGTGGCTATGAAGTGGCACAGAAGTATGTGCGCTACCGTTATAAACGTGAATTGGCAAGAAAGTCCAATACAACAGATAACGGGATCCTTGCACTGATTGATAACATTAATGAAGAAGTCAATCAGGAAAATTCCAATAAGAACCCAGTGATCAACTCCACGCAGAGAGATTATATGGCAGGAGAAGTAAGTAAAGACCTTTCCAGGCGTGTACTTCTTCCGGAAGAGGTTGTAGAAGCACATGAACAGGGAATCATTCATTTCCATGATTCAGATTATTTTGCACAGAAAGAGCACAACTGTGATCTGATCAATCTGGAAGATATGCTTCAGAACGGAACTGTCATCAGTGAGACAATGATCGAAAAACCACACAGCTTCTTTACAGCGTGTAATGTGACGACTCAGATTGTAGCACAGGTCGCAAGTAATCAATATGGAGGACAGTCTTTTACACTGGCACATCTTGCACCATTTGTGGATATCAGCCGTAAGAAAATCCGTAATATTGTTATCTCTGAACGTAAAGCATGTGGGGAGAGTCTGGATGAGGCAATCATTGACAAACTGACAGACTGCCGTCTGAGAGAAGAGGTAAAAAGCGGAATTCAGACAATCCAGTACCAGCTTATCACACTCATGACATGTAACGGACAGGCACCGTTTGTTACCGTATTCATGTATCTGGATGAGGTGGAAGACGGTCAGACAAGACAGGATCTTGCACTCATCATTGAAGAAGTATTAAAACAGAGAATGCAAGGCGTTAAGAATGAGAAGGGTGTTTGGATCACACCGGCATTCCCGAAACTGATTTATGTCCTGGATGAAGATAATATTACAGAAGATTCTAAGTACTGGTATCTGACAGAGCTTGCAGCAAAATGTACTGCAAAGCGTATGGTTCCGGATTACATTTCTGCAAAGATCATGAAGGAACTGAAAAAAGGTGAAGTTTATCCATGTATGGGATGCAGATCTTTCCTGACAGTAGAGGATTCTCAGATGCTTCCAAACGGAAAGCATAAATTCTACGGGCGTTTCAATCAGGGTGTTGTTACAATTAACCTGGTAGATGTAGCATGTTCCGCAGAAGGAGACATGGATAGATTCTGGCAGATTCTTGATGAGAGACTGGAGTTATGCCACAGAGCACTCCGTTGCCGTCATGAGAGACTTCTTGGAACTATTTCAGATGTGGCACCGATTCTCTGGCAGTACGGCGCACTGGCAAGACTGAAAAAAGGTGAGACCATTGATAAGCTTCTATATAGCGGATATTCCACCATTTCTCTTGGATATGCAGGCCTTTATGAGATGTGCATGCGCATGCTCGGAAAGACGCATACAGATCCGGAAGCCAGACCATTTGCAATGGCAGTTATGCAGAGGTTGAATGACAAATGTGCCCAGTGGAAAGCTGCTGAGAATATCAGCTATTCTGTATATGGTACACCGATGGAGTCTACCACATACAAGTTTGCAAAATGTCTTCAGAAGAGATTCGGAATCATCAAAGGAGTTACAGATAAGAATTATATTACGAACAGTTATCATGTACATGTATCTGAGCCGATCAATGCATTTGACAAGCTGGAGTTCGAGGCAGAGTTCCAGAAACTGTCGCCAGGAGGAGCAATCAGCTATATTGAAGTCCCGGATATGCAGCAGAACATTCCGGCAGTCCTTTCTGTGATGCAGTTCATCTACGAGCATATTATGTATGCAGAATTGAATACAAAGAGTGACTACTGTGAAATCTGTGGTTATGATGGAGAGATTCAGATTAAAGAAGACGAAAGTGGAAAGCTTATCTGGGAGTGCCCGAACTGTGGGAACCATGATCAGGATAAGATGTCAGTAGCCAGAAGAACATGTGGATATATCGGAACACAGTTCTGGAATCAGGGAAGAACACAGGAGATTAAGGATAGAGTCTTACATCTGTAAAAGCAAATTGCGGAGTTAAAGTATGAAATTTTACGGTTCCCGGATTTTGCATTAAAATTTGAAGATTGGTTTTGAAAAAATAAAGGCTGGGAATTTTATATGAATTATGGAGAAATAAAAAAATATGATATAGCAGATGGTCCGGGAGTTCGAGTGACATTGTTTGTCTCGGGATGTCGTCATCACTGTAAAGGTTGTTTTAATGCAGAAACATGGGATTTTCATTATGGGAATCTGTATACTGAGAAGACTGAAAAAGAAATTTTGGATGCATTGAATCATCCATACATTGCAGGGCTTACACTTCTTGGCGGAGAACCATTTGAACCGGAGAATCAAAGAGAACTTGTAAAGCTCTTAAAAAAAGTCCGGGAAATGTATCCAAAGAAAAATATCTGGAGTTATTCCGGGTATGTATATGACAAAGATCTGATACCCGGTGGAAGAGCCTATACAGAAGTCACGGATGAGATGTTGTCTTATATAGATGTACTGGTAGATGGTCCGTTTGTAGAAGATTTGAAAGATATTACATTACAGTTTCGGGGAAGCAGTAATCAGAGAATTTTAAATCTTCGTGAAATGAAATTATAATACAAGAGCAGATGCGAATTATAGAATATATAGTTTGTGTCTGTTCTTTTTTTTGAGAGAAGCTATGATATCAGATGAAAGATAAGAGGAGGAAATGTATATGTTAAAGAAAAAATTTGACTGGAAGGAATTAGGGATTGATCTTCTGGTGGATCTGGCAGCAGGAATGCTTGGTGCGGTTGGAATTTATAATTTTGCGCTGAATGCGAATTTTCCGGTAGCAGGATTTTCCGGAATTGCAATTATACTGTATCATCTGTTTAAGATTCCAGTCGGTGCAGGAATGATACTTCTGAATATCCCGGTCACCATTTTCTGTTACAAATATCTTGGAAAAACATTTTTCCTAAAGTCAGTAAAGACAACTCTGATCTGGTCTGTACTGACAGACTATGTGGCACCGATGCTTCCAGTGTATAATGGAAACAGACTTCTTGCTGCACTTTGCATGGGTGTATTATGCGGAATCGGATTTGCACTGATTTTTATGCGAGGTTCCTCTACCGGAGGACAGGATTTTATCAGTATGTCCATCAAGAAAGCAAAACCACATATGACACTCGGTATGATCACATTCGGTTTGGATATCTGTACGATTATCCTTGGAAGTGCACTGGTATTCAAAGAAGTTGACGGACTGATTTATGGGATCCTTGTGACATATCTTATGGCGACGGTTATGGATCGTATTATGTATGGAATTGATGAAGGTAAGATGACATTGATTGTAACAAAGCAAGGAAAAGAGGTGGCAGAACAGATTGATGAATATGCAGGCCGTGGTTCAACGATTCTGGAAGGTGTGGGAAGCTATAGTGGTGAAAAAAAAGACGTGGTCATGTGTGCATGCAATAACAAGCAGATGTATACGATAAAAAGAATGGTAAAAGAGATAGATCCGAAAGCATTTACGATCATTATGGAATCCAATGAAGTTGTCGGAGAAGGATTTAAGCAGGAATAGAGATATCTAAAAGGACAACATTTATAAAAATAAGATTCCTTTTTTGATAGTTATTGAAAAAAGGAATCTTATTTTTGCGATACAAGTTATGAATTCAATTGCTCAAGAATTTTTTCGGCGTTGTAATCAGGAAGCTGTTGTAATGCAATATCATAAATAGGTTGGATAATATCTAGTGGCTCTAGGAGTGATTCTGCAATTTGATTGACAGAATACTGTAATTCAATTCGTTTAATAACTTGCTTGATTAAATGGAGTCGTTCACCTTCGATTCGCCCGGCACGTTCACCTTCGATTCGCCCGGCACGTTCGCCTTCGATTCGTCCCTCAAGCCGTCCTTCCTCGCGGCTGACCCGTCTGGTCTCCTGTACATCATAAGCCTGAAAATTGTCAAACATCATACTGAATTTCCTCCTTGTGATCTGGTCTGTAACCTCATAAACTTCTTCATCAGGTACATTTAATTTATGAAGAAGAACGGCGATTACTTTACCAATAATTTTTAACAGATAATCTGGGGTGTCTTCTGTAAGATGTTCCGTGTATTTTTTAGGGATATCTTTTAAGGCATGAAATTCTGAGGAACTCTGAAGCTGATTAATCAGAAAGATTAAAGAGAGTTCGTCGTTCTTTTCAATCAAATCCTGTTTGGAATATTTGTTTAACGGAACGACCAGGTAATTGAAACTTGGTATGTAATCTCCGAAGACATCACTCAAAAAGACGCGATTCTTAAAGTTCAACGGTGCAGACCATGTGCTGCTCCCCTCGTAATATACGATAGGCAGGATTGGTGGATAAAGAAAATCCTTAGATTTTGTGGTACCTTTATGTAACTTTTCCTGTTGCGCGGCATAATCTGTCCAGATAAATACAATATAACGGAGTATTCGGAAGGACGTCCGTGTAACCTTTTAGGAACTGAGCACAAAGTACCGGGTCTCCGAATACAATTTTAGCAGCGTTGTCTTTTGTGTGAGTATTGTGTACCCCATTTGAAGTTGTCGTATTGTTTGTTTCCATAAATCTCCTCTCTGGGCAAATGTGATATGGAAACTATCTGAATATATTTTAACATTTTGAGTATAAAAAGACAATGCAAAAAGAGCATATGATGAGAAAATGTAATTACATTCAGAAGTACCGTATCATTTGCCCGGTGAAACGGTAGCTATACCAGTGCCGGGAATCACTGAAAACTGCGGTGAATGGGTAACTTCATCAAAAATCTGAGTGAATTCTTTGCTGAAAAAGCAAATGAAATTCAGAAATGAAATCTTGGCTAGAGATTTCTATGGGCGTTGAAACATAATGAAAATATCATGCCCGAAATTTGATGTAGATGTAGTGTAACATAGGGAGAATAATAAAGCAAGAAAGGACTGAAAGAATTGTGAGACTAAGAGAACCATAGGAAAAGTCAAATTATTTTCCCTATGGTTCATTTTAATATTATTTGCATTGTGTGCTATATATTTTCACCAGTTCTGTAATCATTTCAACAGCCTTATCCATACCTTCTACTGTAATATGTTCATATGGTCCATGATATGCATGTCCACCAGTTCCAAGATTCGGGCAAGGAAGCCCGCGGAAACTAAGCTGGCATCCATCTGTACCGCCACGTATTGGCAGACACTGCGGAGTAAGTCCGACTGTTTCACATGCTTTCTTCGCATTGTCAATCAGATGCATATGCTGTGCAATTACCTCAAGCATATTGCGATACTGATCTTTTAATGTGAGAACTACCGTTCCTTTACCCCATTTTTTATTCAGATCATCTGTAATCTGCTTCATTATTTCTTTGCGTTGATTGAACTTTTCTGCATCATGATCACGAATAATGTAATGAAGCTTTGCAAGTGCACATTCTCCTTCCATATTGAGTAAATGATAAAAACCTTCATACCCTTCCGTATCACGAGGGGTCTCACCCCTGGGAAGCATAGAATCAAATTCCATGGCAACAAGGCTGGCATTGACCATCGTATCTTTGGAAGATCCCGGGTGTACACTGACTCCGTGGAATTCAACCAAAGCACCGCATGCATTAAAATTCTCGTATTGAATTTCATTTTCTGTATTTCCGTCCAGTGTGTATGCAAAATCAGCACCGAACTTATCAACATCAAAATGCGCTGCACCAGTTCCAGTTTCTTCATCTGGGGTAAATGCGATGCAAAGCGGGCCATGAGATATATTCTCTTTGTTCATCCGCTCAACCATAGTCAGAATTTCTGCAATACCAGCTTTGTCATCAGCGCCGAGAATGGTTGTTCCATCACTTGTAATCAATGTGCGTCCTTTTAGTGTCTTCAGATGCGGAAACATTTCCGGACTTAAGACAAGTTCACTTTGGCCAAGTGCAAGAGCTTCTCCATCATAATTCTCTGTAATCGTCGGTTTTATATCATGGTCACAATAATCTGAAACCGTATCCATATGTGCAATAAAACCAATTGCAGGTGCATTTTCATATCCTGGAGTTGCCGGAATCTTTCCATACAGAAAGCATGTATCTGTCAATGTTACATCACAGATGCCTAATTCCTCCATTTCCTTTTTTAAAACATTTGCCAGGTCAAACTGGCACTTGGAAGAAGGTGTTGTCTCACTTTCCTCATTGCTCGGTGTGCGAATTACCACATATTTCAGTAATCGTTCATATGCGTTCATAAAATATAACTCCTTTAAATTAATAGAATATTAAAGATTTTTCACTGTGATACTCACAAAATGTTCTGTGCATCACAATCGTATATCCTGACATTATTCTTTGCAGACATCGACCCATTTTTTTTGCTTTTGCTAATGACATAATAAAAGCCTCTTTCCAAAACTGATATCATAGATATCAGAAAAATGATATTTTGAAAAACTCTCTGACCTTAATGTTTCTATTGTATCATAAAAATGGTTAGAGAAAAGCAGGAAAAAATTAATTTTTTGTTCGAGATGTATTTACGAATTCGTTGCTTTTCGTCTAAGGGGTGGTATATAATAAAATGAAAGTGTTCCATGGTACCTTGTATTATTCCAATAGGTATTTAAGGAAATATTCTTGAAAATATGATCAGGAGGCATAGAGAATGAAATTAACAAAGTTATTGGAGCGTCTGGATTACAAGGTGGTCGCAGGCAGTGATAATATAGAGATTACAGAACTTGTCAATGATTCCAGAAAGGTCGTACCGGGCAGTGCGTTTGTGTGTATCAGCGGTGCTGTCTCGGATGGTCATCAGTATGTAAAAGATGTAGCAGAAAGAGGTGCTGCAGCGGTTATTGTGGAAAAAGATGTGGAAGTGCCAGAGGGATTGACAGTTATCAAAGTAGAAAATACAAGATACGCACTGGCACTTATGTCAGCAGCCTACTTCGGATATCCGGCTGAAAAGCTTAAGACCATTGGAATTACCGGTACCAAGGGTAAGACGACAACAACTTATATGGTAAAAGCTATTCTGGAGGAAGTAGGACACAAAGTCGGATTGATTGGTACGATTGAGGCAATCATCGGGGATAAGACCATTCCATCTAATAATACAACACCGGAGTCTTACACGATTCAGAAGTATTTTGCACAGATGGTGGAAGCTGGATGTGACTGTGTGGTTATGGAGGTTTCTTCACAGGGACTGATGCTTCACAGAACCGCAGGGATTATGTTTGATATCGGAATCTTCACAAATCTTGGAGAAGACCATATTGGACCGAATGAGCATAAAGATTTTGAGGACTATAAGCGCTGCAAAGGACTTCTGTTCAAACAGTGCAAAGTTGGAATTGGAAATGTAGATGACAAGTGGTTCGAAGATGTATTTAAAGGTGCAACCTGCGAAATTGAGACATTTGGATTTGGGGAGAAGGCAGATCTTCGTGCAATCAATGTGAAGCACATCTCAAGACCGGGATATCTTGGGGTTTGGTACCATGTGACAGGACTGATGGACTTTGATGTGGAAATCGACATTCCTGGAGAATTCAGTGTGTACAATTCACTGACAGCTATTGCAGTATGCAGACATTTTAATGTACCGATCGAGAAAATCAAAGATGCACTGAAAGTCGCAAAGGTTAAAGGCCGTATTGAGATGGTTAAGGTATCCGATGATTTTACACTTATGATTGACTATGCGCATAATGCTATGGCACTGGAGAGCTTGTTACACACACTTCGTGATTACAATCCGGGACGTATCGTGACGGTATTTGGCTGTGGTGGAAACCGTTCTAAGACAAGACGTTATGAGATGGGAGAGGTATCCGGAAAACTGTCTGATTTTACAATCATTACTTCAGATAACCCGAGATTCGAAGAGCCACAGGCAATTATTGATGATATCATCGTGGGTATGAAAAAGACAGATGGAAAATATATCGACATCTGTGACCGTAAAGAGGCAATCCGTTATGCCATCGAGCATGGACGTCCGGGTGATGTCATTGTGCTGGCTGGAAAGGGACATGAGACATATCAGGAAATCAAAGGCGTGAAATATGACATGGATGAGAGAGTCCTGATTAAAGAAGTATTGGAAGAACTTAAAGGAGAGTAATGTTCGCTGATATTATTATTGATATTACGCATGAAAAATTAGATAAAGTGTTTCAGTATCGCATCCCCCCAGAACTTGAGGGGGTGCTTCAAGTTGGAATGGAAGTTATAGTTCCATTTGGCAAAGGGAATAAAGAAACTCATGGATATGTGATAGGATTTTCTGAAAAAGCAGATTACGACCTCGCAAAAATTAAAGAAGTTCTTTGTATTGAAGAAAACCATCAGGAAATCGAGTCAAAACTTATTGCTCTAGCTGCATGGATCCGAGAATACTATGGTGGAACTATGATCCAGGCATTGAAGACGGTACTTCCTATTAAGAAAAAAGAGCGGATCCAGCACAAACGCAAGGTGAAGCTTCTTTTAAATGAAGAGGAAGGAAAGAAGCAGTTAGATATTTATCTGCATAAGAACCAAAAGGCAAGAGCAAGGCTTTTGGCAGGGCTGTTAGATCAGCCGCAGCAGGACTATGAGCTCATTACAAAGAAGTTAAATGTCACACTTTCGGTCATTCGTTCTCTGGAAGAGCAGGGAGTATTGGAGATTCAGGAAGAAGAGAATTTCCGTAATCCGATACACTACCAGAAAAAAGATTTCGGTCCACTTACACATACACCAGAACAACAGCAGGCAATCGACACATTCTGGAAAGATTACAGTCAGAGACATTACGGAACATATCTGCTTTATGGCGTAACCGGAAGTGGGAAGACGGAAGTTTATATTGAGATGATCAGTCGGGTGGTCAGTCAGGGAAAACAGGCAATTATGCTGATTCCGGAGATTGCGCTGACTTATCAGACGGTGATGCGCTTCTATGCCAGATTTGGGAACCGGGTGTCGATTTTGAATTCCAGACTTTCCCAGGGAGAGCGTTCTGATCAGATGGAGCGTGTCAGACGTGGAGAAGTGGATGTGATGATTGGACCTAGATCTGCACTTTTTACACCATTTTCCAATCTGGGACTGATTGTGATTGATGAAGAGCATGAACCTACTTATAAAAGTGAGCAGGTGCCAAGATATCATGCAAGGGAGACTGCAATACACCGTGCACAGATGGAACAGGCAAGTGTCGTACTTGGTTCAGCAACACCTTCTGTGGAAGCATTTTCCTGGTGCCAGGGGGGGAGCTGCACGATGCTGGAATTAAAGAACCGTGCTACCAGGCAAGTGATGCCAAAGGTATACACGGTCGATATGCGGGAAGAATTAAAGAATGGAAACCGCAGTATTTTAAGTGACAGACTGACAGAACTTATGGAAAAGTGTTTAAGTGAGCACCACCAGATGATGCTTTTCCTCAATCGGCGTGGATATGCGGGGTTCGTCTCTTGCAGGTCCTGTGGATATGTAGTAAAATGTCCTCATTGTGATGTTTCGCTCTCAGAGCACAGAGGAGGCAGGCTCATCTGTCATTACTGTGGGCATGAGGAGAGGATGATCAAAACTTGTCCGTCCTGTGGTTCACCTTATATTGGTGGATTCCGCATGGGAACGCAGCAGGTAGAGGATCTGGTAAAGAAGCGCTTTCCACAGGCAAGAGTCCTGCGTATGGATCTGGATACGACAAAGAATAAAGACGGGCATGAGAAGATTCTGTCAGCGTTTGCAAACGAAGAAGCAGATATTCTGATTGGAACGCAGATGATCGTGAAAGGTCATGATTTTCCTGGGGTAACACTGGTTGGAATTCTGGCGGCAGATATGTCACTGTATGGGGACGATTACCGTTCCGGAGAACGTACATTTCAACTTCTTGTGCAGGCTGCAGGCCGTGCCGGGAGAGGTAATCTTCCGGGAGAGGTTGTGATTCAGACATACAGTCCAGAGCATTATAGTATTGTAAATGCCGCAAAGCAGGATTATGAAAGTTTTTATGAAGAAGAAATCAGTTACCGGAGACTTATGGGATATCCGCCGGCTGCCGGGCTGATGGCAATTTATGCCTCAGGGGCAGACGAGGCACTTCTTACGAAAGCTTCAGGATATCTGAAAGATTTTGCAGTGCGGGCAGCTGGAGAAGCACCGATGGCAGTCATTGGACCAGCAAGTCCAGGCATAGGGAAAATCAATGATATTTACCGTAAGGTCATCTATTTGAAAAGTGAAGATGAAAGAATCCTGATGGCGGTGAAGGATCGGATGGAAAAATACATTGAGATCAATCGGGGCTTCCAGTCATTGAAGATACAGTTTGATATGAATCCGTAATAATAAGATTATCAGAGTGAAGACATGATGCCGATGCAAAGCAGGTTACAATCCACAGGCGTCATAAGATAGAATGTAGCAGGTAAAGGAGAAAAAAGATTATGGCAATTAGAGAAATCAGAGTGCTTGGGGACGATGTTTTGACCAAACACTGTAAAGAAATAACAAAGATGAGTATCCGTACAAAGATGTTGATCGAGGATATGTTAGATACCATGTATGAGGCTATGGGAGTCGGACTTGCAGCTCCACAGGTCGGAGTGTTAAAAAGAATTGTAGTGATTGATGTAGGGGAAGGTCCGATCATACTGATCAATCCGGAGATTTTGGAAACTTCCGGAGAGCAGACAGGAGAAGAAGGATGCTTAAGTGTACCTGGAAAATGTGGACAGGTGACAAGACCGAACTATGTAAAAGTCAGAGCTTTGGATGAAGATATGAATGAGTTTGAGATGGAAGGCGAAGGACTTCTGGCGAGGGCGTTCTGCCATGAGATCGATCATCTGGATGGAAAAATGTATGTAGATCTTGTTGAAGGCGGTATTCACAATGTAGAAGAGGGAGAGGAATAGGAATAGATGAAAGTCATATTTATGGGGACACCGGATTTCTCTGTTGGCACATTAGAGGCGCTTGCAGAAGCCGGGCATGAGGTTGTTCTTGCAGTGACACAGCCGGATAAACCGAAAGGGCGTGGCGGCAAGATGCAGTATACGCCGGTCAAGGAAGCAGCTCTTGCCCGGGACATTCCGGTTTATCAGCCAAAAAAGATCCGGGAGCCGGAATGTATTGAAGAATTGAAAAAATATAACGCAGATATTATGGTTGTTATTGCGTTTGGGCAGATTCTTCCAAAGGAAATTCTACAGATGACACCTTATGGCTGCATTAATGTCCATGCATCTTTACTTCCAAAGTATCGAGGAGCTGCACCGATTCAGTGGGCAGTCATTGATGGTGAGAAGGTTTCTGGTGTGACAACGATGCAGATGAACGAAGGCCTGGATACAGGAGATATGATCTTAAAGACAGAAATCCCGCTAGATCAAAAGGAGACTGGTGGAAGCCTGCACGATAAACTGGCAGAGGCAGGAGCAAAGCTTTGTGTAGAGACTTTGAAATGTCTGGAAGATAAGACAGCTACATGGGAGCCGCAGGGAGAGAGCACGACTGCATATGCAAAGATGCTGGATAAGAATCTTGGTAATATTAACTGGAATGATCCGGCTGTTCAGATTGAGCGCCTGATCCGAGGTTTAAACCCATGGCCAAGTGCTTACACACACTGGAATGATAAAGTGATCAAGCTGTGGCAGGCAGATGTCGTGGAAGACAATACAGACCAGGAAGCCGGAACGATTGTAAAAGTGGAAAAAGACAGTTTTTATGTCCAGACTGGTGAAGGACTTCTGAAGATTGAGGAACTTCAGCTTCAAGGCAAAAAACGTATGGATGCAGGCGCATTTCTTAGAGGAAATCACCTGGAATATGGAGAAATTCTAAAAAAATGTTAAGAAAGTATGAAAAGACGTGTTTTTGCGTCTTTTTCATATATAATACCCCTAAAGGATAAAGGAGGTAGAAAGTTATGTATTATCCAATGTATTTTGATCCGACCTATGTACTTGTTTTGATCGGTGTAGTCATCTGCATGATTGCATCTGCGAAGATGAATTCAACATTTAATAAATATTCCAGAGTGAGAAGTCATTCTGGTATGACAGGAAGAGAGGCTGCGGAGACAATCCTGAGGAGGGCTGGTATCTATGATGTCCGGGTTGAGAGGATATCCGGTAATCTGACAGACCATTATGACCCGAGAGGAAAAGTACTCCGGCTTTCTGATGCGACTTATGGACAGACATCGGTGGCAGCTGTCGGAGTAGCAGCACATGAGTGCGGACACGCAATCCAGCATCAGGTGGGATATGCACCGCTACAGATTCGTGGTGCACTTGTTCCAGTTGCCAATTTTGGAAGTACCATTGCGTGGCCGCTGATTCTTCTGGGATTGTTCTTTAATTCCCAGATGTCCCAAGCGTTACTGAATCTTGGTATTCTGGCATTTTCACTGGCAGTGTTATTTCAGATCGTAACACTTCCGGTAGAATTCAATGCTTCCAGAAGAGCGATAAAGATTCTGGGTGAGAGCAATCTATTATATCCGGATGAACTTTCCGGAACCAAAAAGGTACTGACGGCAGCAGCACTTACTTATGTTGCAGGTGCAGCTTCTGCAATCCTTCAGCTTTTGCGAATCCTGATTCTGACAGGTGGCAGAAGAGACGACTAGACATTGAAGAGATTAGTTAAAATGAAGAAGAGTAGTCGTGAAGATGGTGTGATTGAGTGAAGATATAGTTTGATAAAAAGGAAATGAGGATAGACACATGGCAACTCAGGTAAATGTAAGGGAAATCATACTGGAGACGCTGCTCTTAATTACAAGAGACGGGGAGTACAGTCATATAGCCCTGAAAAATGTTCTTGATAAATATCAGTATTTGGAAAAACGAGAGCGTGCATTCATCACGAGAGTGGTGGAGGGAACGCTTGAGCATCAGATAGAGATTGATTATATCATCAATCAATTTTCAAAAGTAAAAGTGAACAAACAGAAACCAGTGATCCGCACGATTTTAAGAAGTTCGGTCTACCAGTTAAAATATATGGATCACGTACCGGACAGTGCGGTGTGTAATGAAGCGGTAAAACTTGCAGGGAAAAAAGGATTTGTGAATCTAAAAGGGTTTGTAAATGGAGTCCTTCGTAATATCAGCAGAAATCTGGACATGGTTTCATATCCGGATCCTTCCAATGAGATTGCCTGTCTTTCCGTGAGATATTCTCTGCCAATGTGGATGGTAGAAAAGTGGATCTCGGTATATGGAAAAGAGACAGTAGAGAAGATGGGAAAAGCATTTCTTGAAGAGCGCCCAGTGACAGTCAGACGTAACACAGCTGTTGTTTCAAAGGAAGAATTTGAAAAAGAACTGGAAAAAGATGGTGTGGTCTATCGCAGACACCCGGTACTTCCTTATGCATATGAACTGACCAATTATGATTATCTGGCAGGACTTCTGTCATTTCAGAAAGGATATTTCTATATCCAGGATATCAGTTCCATGCAGGTGGCCGAATGGGCAGAACCGAAAGAAGGAGATTATGTGATCGATGTCTGTGCAGCACCGGGAGGAAAAGCAATTCACCTTGCGGAAAAGTTGTCTGGAACCGGGTATGTGGAAGCAAGAGATCTGACAGAATACAAGGTTGCGTTGATTGAAGAGAATATTGAAAGAAGCGGACTTGATAACATAGAGGCTGTATGCCAGGATGTGACGATCAATGATGAGGCGTCTTATGAAAAAGCAGATATTCTAATTGCAGATCTTCCGTGTTCAGGACTTGGAATTCTTGGTAAAAAACCAGACTTGAAGAGTAAGATGACAGTAGAGATGGCGAAAGGACTTGCAGACTTACAGAGACAGATTTTGACAGTTGTCCATAATTATGTAAAACCAGGAGGAAAACTTCTGTACAGCACTTGTACAATTAATCGGGAAGAAAATGAGGATAACGCGGCATGGTTTGTGGAAAACTTTCCGGAATTTGAAAAAATCCGGGAAAAACAGATGCTGCCGGGAAGCGATATGGGGGATGGATTCTATATTGCCGAATTTAGAAAACAATAGATTGGAGCAAGGTCATGGAGAAAAAAGATATCGTATCTTATAACTATGATGAATTACAAGATGAGATAAAGAGCATCGGAGAAAAACCGTTCCGTGCAAAACAAATTTATGCATGGCTTCATGAAAAACTGGCAGAAGAATTCGATGAGATGACAAACTTGTCGAAAGCACTTCGGGAAAAACTTGATCAGGCGTATGAAATCCGTAAAGTGAAAGTGGTCGCCCATCAGATCTCCAAGGTGGATCCGACAGAAAAATTTTTGTTTGAGCTGGAGGACGGGAACCGTATCGAAAGTGTTCTTATGAAATATAACTATGGCAATTCGGTATGCATTTCCTCACAGGTCGGATGCAGGATGGGGTGCAGATTCTGCGCGTCTACACTGGATGGGCTTGAGAGAAATCTGACAACTTCTGAGATGTTAAGACAGATTTATCAGATCCAGAAGATGACAGGCGAAAGAGTATCCAATGTTGTTGTTATGGGAACAGGAGAGCCTTTGGATAATTACGATAACTTTGTAAAATTTATACATATGCTTAGTGATGAACATGGGCTGAATATCAGCCAGAGAAGTATTACAGCCTCCACTTGTGGAATTGTACCCAATATTCACAGACTGGCAGGGGAAGGACTTCAGATTACTCTTGCATTGTCGCTGCATGGTTCCAGTCAGGAAAAGCGTAAAAAACTGATGCCGATCGCGAATAAATACGAACTTTCAGAAGTACTGGAAGCCTGTGATGATTATTACAAGCAGACCGGGCGGAGAGTGACCTTTGAATATAGTCTGGTGGCAGGCGTGAATGATGGACCGGACGATGTAAAAGAACTGACCGGGATATTGAAACACCGCAACTGTCATCTGAATTTGATTCCGGTAAATCCAATTAAGGAGAGGGATTTCAAAAAGCCAGATAGCAAAAAAGCTATGGAATTTCAAAATAAACTTGAAAAAAACGGAATAAATGTTACTATTAGAAGGGAAAGAGGCTCTGATATTGATGGAGCCTGTGGACAGCTTAGAAGACGATATGGTGCTGTAAAAGAGGAGAGACCAGATGAAGATATATGCGAAGACTGATGTGGGTCGAAAACGTGAGATGAATCAGGATTATGTCTATGTGACAGATAAGCCGGTAGGTCCTTTTCCGAATCTGCTTGTAGTAGCAGACGGAATGGGAGGACATAAAGCGGGTGATTTTGCGTCAAAATATACCGTGAAGGTTGTCCATGAAGAACTGGAAAAGACAGAACTTGATAAACCGGAAGAAATCTTGAAGAGTATTGTGTCTGTAGCAAATCATAAGCTGATACAGGCAGCACAGTCTGATGTGAAGTTAGAAGGTATGGGAACGACACTCGTAATAGCTACTGTAATAGGGAATACTTTATATTTTTCGAATGTCGGAGATAGTCGTCTTTATCTGATTGGTGATAAGATAAAACAGTTGTCCAAGGATCATTCTCTTGTTGAAGAGATGGTTCGTCTGGGAGGTATAAAAGCAGAAGAAGCTAAGAATCATCCGGATAAGAATATTATTACAAGAGCCATGGGGGTCAAGGAAGAAGTAGAGGCTGATATTTACGAATATCGGCTGAAAAAGGGGGATATGATCCTGATGTGTACCGATGGTCTCAGTAATATGGTTGAAGATGAGGATATGTTTGATATTGTAAAGGGAGCGAGAGACATCGTCGAGGCAGTACAGATGTTGATCGAAAAAGCAAACAGCAATGGCGGGAGAGATAACATAGGGGTTGTTTTAGCTGAGCCGCTTGCAGATGAGGTGAGTGCATGGTAAAAGATGGTATTGTATTAGGAAAGAGATACGAGGTACTGAGCAAAATTGGTGCCGGTGGTATGGCAGATGTCTATAAGGGAAAAGACACAATGCTGAACCGTTATGTCGCGATCAAAGTATTGAAAAAAGAATATCGTGAAGACGAGAATTTTGTCCGTAAATTCCATTCAGAAGCGCAGGCAGCCGCAGGACTTCTGAATCCGAATATCGTAAATGTGTATGATGTCGGAGAGGACCGGGGACTTTATTATATGGTGATGGAACTGGTAGAGGGCATCACTTTAAAAGAATATATTGAAAAGAAGGGAAAGCTTTCCCATAAAGAAGTCATTAGCATTGCAATTCAGATGTGCAATGGTATCGGGGCAGCACATGCGGCAGGTATCGTACATCGTGATATTAAACCTCAGAATGTTATGATATCCAGAGATGGTAAGGTCAAAGTGACTGATTTTGGGATTGCCAAGGCTGTTACTTCTAATACGATCAGTTCCAATGCAATGGGATCTGTTCATTATACATCTCCAGAACAGGCAAGAGGCGGCTATAGTGATGCGAAGAGTGACATTTATTCGATTGGTATCACACTATATGAGATGGTAACCGGAAGAGTACCATTTGACGGAGAGTCAACAGTGGAAGTTGCTATGAAGCATTTGCAGCAGGAAATCACACCTCCGTCAGAGTATGCACCGGATATTCCATACAGTCTGGAGCAGATTATTTTAAAGTGTACCCAGAAGAACAGTGAGAGACGTTATGCAAGTACAGCAGATCTGACAAGAGATCTGAAGAGATCTATGATGGATCCGGACGGGGATTTTGTTGAAATTCCGCCACTTCGTAATGCAGATACAGTGATTATCACAGATGATGAACTGGATGATATCAGAAGTTCTTATGACGACTATGATGATGATTACGGAGATGATGATGATTATGGCGCCGATGACTATGACGATGATTATGGTGATGACCGTTATGATGATGACGACGAAGAGTACGATGATGACGATTATGATGGCAGAAAAGGCGCAGAAGAAGTTAATCCACGTATGAACAAGGTCATGAAGATTCTAATGATCGTAGTGGCACTGATCATTGCATTTATTTTGATTTTTGCAGTCGGAAAAGCAGCAGGAATTTTTAAATCTATTGGATCCGGAACAACAACAGAAGATTCATCAGACAAAGATACAGTAAAAGTACCTGATATTGTCGGAAAGACAGAAGAAGAAGCAACAAAAGCACTGAAAGATAAGAACCTTGGAATTAAAGTTGACTCTAGAGAAGATTCTGAGAAGTATGAGGAAGGAACAGTCAGTGAGCAGAAGACAAAAGCCGGAACAAAGGTAAAGAAACATTCAACCGTTCATGTAGTTGTAAGTTCCGCATTAATTGGAAAAGAGATTATTGTGCCGGATGTATCTGGCATGAGCGAGGATGAAGCTCAGGGAAAATTGACAGATGCAGGATTTAAACCTATTTCAGAATTTCAGTATGATGATAATGTAGCTGAAGGTAATGTAATCAGTACAACACCTGCAGCAAATTCCAAAGCAGCAAAAGACACGCAGATTAAGATGATTGTAAGTAAGGGAGCTCAGAAGAAGACAGTACCGGATGTGCGTGGAAAATCTGAAGCAGATGCCAGAAGTGAGATTCAGGCAGCAGGACTTACTGTAGGATCTACCAGCACCCAGCATGATGACAGTGTAGCAAAGGGAAATGTTATTTCTCAGAGCGTGACACCTGGTAAAAAAGTATCAGCCGGAACAGCCGTCAATCTGGTACTTAGCAGTGGCAGTGATAAGGTAAGTATCCAGAACTTTGCAGGAAAAGATGAGGAAGAACTTCTGTCATGGGCATCTCAGAACGGTTTGAATGCAAGTAAGCAGAAAGATGAATACAGCAGTAACTATGAAGAAGGAACAATCATTTCTATGAGCCCGGCTTCAGGAAGTGTATCGAAAGGCAGCACGATCACTTATGTATTAAGCCGTGGACCGAAACCGTCTGATAACACGAATACTGGTGGAAATACGGACAATGGCAACAGCGGCAGTGGAAGTGGAAGTGACAGCGGTCAGCAATAGGATATAGAAAAAGATGCAGGGAAAGATAGTAAAAGGAATTGCCGGATTCTACTACGTTCATGTAGTAGAATCCGGTGTTTATGAATGTAAAGCGAAAGGAATCTTTCGCAAGGATAAGAAAAAACCACTGGTAGGCGATGACGTAGAAATCGAAGTTTTAAGTGAAGTGGAAAAGACTGGAAGTATTATAAACATTTTTGAGAGAAAGAATGAATTGATCCGACCAGCAGTTGCTAATATTGACCAGGCACTGGTCGTATTTGCAGCGGCAAAGCCAAGTCCGCATTTTAACCTGCTTGACAGATTTCTTGTTATGATGCAGACGAAAGAGATACCGGTGATTTTGTGCTTTAATAAAGAGGATATTGCTTCTGAAGAAAAATTATCGGAACTGGCGGAAATCTATGAAAAATGTGGGTGCCAGCTTATATTTGTCAGTGCAAAAGAAGAAAAGAATATGGAAACTTTGCGCAGGATGCTGGAAGGTAAGACTACAGCAATTGCTGGCCCTTCCGGGGTCGGAAAGTCGTCAATTATCAATTTTTTAAATCCAAAGGCCAATATGGAAACCGGCAGTATCAGTAGAAAGATTGAGCGAGGAAAGCATACGACAAGACATTCAGAACTATTTATGATTGGTGAAGATTCTTATATTATGGATACGCCTGGATTCAGTTCATTATATGTGAATGATTTTGAAAAAGAAGAGCTGAAATATTATTTCCCGGAGTTTGAACCTTATGAAGGTCAGTGCAGATTTAACGGGTGTGATCATATTCATGAACCAGGTTGTGCTGTGAAAGAAGCCGTCGAAAAAGGAAAAATCCATGCTGTCAGATATGAAGATTATAAAGAGTTATATGAGGAATTGAAAAATAAGAGGAGGTACTAGTTATGGATTACATTTTAGCGCCGTCAATATTGTCGGCAGATTTTAAAGTTCTTGGAGAGCAGATGAAATTTACAGAGGATAATGGTGCAAAATATCTGCATTTTGATGTCATGGATGGAATGTTCGTTCCAAGCATTTCTTTTGGAATGCCGGTATTAAAATCTATCCACAATGCAACAGACCAGGTTATGGATGCGCATCTTATGGTGCAGGAACCAATTCGTTACGTGGAGGCTTTTAAAGAAGCAGGAGCCGATATCGTGACGATTCATCTGGAAGCCTGTGAAGATGTGAACGCTACAATTGCGAAGATTCGTGATTGTGGAATGAAAGTAGGACTTTCTATCTGCCCGGAAACACCGGTTTCAAAAGTAGAGAATCTGTTAAAAGACATTGATATGTTACTGATCATGAGTGTACATCCGGGATTTGGAGGACAGAAGTTTATTCCGGAATCTCTGGATAAGATTCGTGAGGCGAGAAAAATGATCACAGATCAGGGACTTTTCGTAGATATCCAGGTCGATGGAGGAATCTACCAGACTAATGTCAAAGAAGTACTGGATGCAGGAGCGAATATTATTGTAGCCGGTTCAGCAGTATTTAAAGGAGACCCTGCAGAAAATACAAAAGCGATGATGGAGATTTTGAAGACTTATGAGTAAGAAAATTGTGATTGTAAGTGGTGGAGAGTTAGAGGAATCTTTTGTATTATCAGAACTTGAAACACTGGACAGTCAGTTTATTATTGGTGTTGATAAGGGAATGGAATTTCTTTATCATCATAAGATACTTCCAAGTTATATTGTTGGAGATTTCGACAGTGTAGACCAGAAAATCGGAGACTATTACTGCAATGAGACGAAAGTTCCGATCCGCGAATTTAATCCGGTAAAAGATGCATCAGATACAGAAATCGCAATTCGCCTGGCAATGACACTTGGAGCCAGTGAAATCTATATCCTCGGAGCGACCGGTGGAAGAATCGACCATCTGTGGGCAAATGTACAGACACTCACAATTCCATTTAAAGCGGGAGTTGATGCGGTCATTCTGGATTCCCAGAATAAGATTCGCCTGATCGGCGGCGACACAGTAATCCGTCGCGAGGATGCATATGGACCGTATTTTTCAATATTCCCATTAGGACAGGAGATTTACAGCTTGAGCATCAAAGGTGCAAAATATCCGCTTCATGATCATAAGCTCACACCTTATGACAGTCTGTGTGTCAGCAACCAGTTCGAAGAAGATGAAGTAAAGATTACATTTGGTTCCGGGATTGTAATTCTGATGGAAACCCTGGATAAAAAGTAAACAGACAAAATGATGTTGGGGTCATAAAATATCAGGCAGGATATGTTCTCGAAAAAAGGATATATCCTGCTTTTTTACATAACGGTAAGAATGCAAGGACATTTTTTAATATATAAGTTAGAAAAATCAGGAGGTGTGTATGGTAATAGGAATTATAGAAGATGACAATTTGTTAAGAAAAGCATTAGATACATCATTGCAAAATCAAGGTTATACAACGATTCTTGCTGGTTCAAGAAAAGAAGCAATTAAAAATATAGATAGATCTGTAGATTTGTTGATCGTAGATATTGGATTACCGGATGGAGATGGAATAAATCTATATCAAGAGCTTCAAAAAAATGGAAGAATCCCAGCAATTTTTTTAACTGCAAAAGATGATGAAAAAGATATGTTAAAAGCATTTGATATAGGAGCAGATGATTATGTGGTCAAACCATTTTCAATAAAGGTATTGTTAAAACGTATGGAAGTTGTTTTGAAGAGAAAATCAAATGAAAATGTTTTTATGTGCGGGCAGGTTATCTTGTATTCGGATAGAAAACAGGTTTTTGTAGGAAAAACAGAAATATCGTTAACACTCAAAGAGTATCAGCTTTTGGAATATTTTATTATGAACCAGAATCAGGTTCTTACAAAAGAGATGATCATGGAAAATATATGGGGAATCGATAGTGAATTCATTGATCCTAACACAATTAGCGTTATGATCAGCAGATTGAAAAAGAAATTAAATGAATCATCGAAAGTTATCAGTAATGTATTTGGAATGGGATATAGAATGGGAGAGTAGCATGGCTGTAGCAATTTTCACAGTATTTTTAGTAGGTTTCATACTCGGAGGAAGCACTGTATATTTAGTTGAAAATCATTTTAGAACAAAGGAAATGAACAAAATATATAAACTGACCGAATCTTTAATAAATGGCAATGATCTAGATGATTCTGATATAGGGAAGGAAACGCTTTATTCTAAAACAGCCAATCAGTTAATCCGTTTACAGGAAATGTTAGAAGGAAGAAGAAAAGAGGCTGAAAAAAGTCAATATGAGATACAAAAATTGATTTCTGAGATAGCGCATCAACTAAGGACACCGCTGGCGAATATAAAAAATTATACAGAATTGCTACAAGAGTCATTGGATGAAACGCAAGAAGTATTGAATACAGGATACATGAAAGACTTGCGAACGAGTGAAGGACAATTATGTTTTTTAGTGGAGAGCTTTATAAAAACTGCTCGATTAGAGCAGGGAATCATACAAGTTCATACGCAAAAAGAAAATCTTGTTGAAACGATTCTAAATGCGTTGGGGCAAATACAGAAAAAGGCAGAAGAGAAAGATATCTATTTTCAAGTAGAATTGCCAGAGAAAATCATTTGCGAACATGATAAAAACTGGATGTGTGAGGCATTTTATAATGTGTTTGATAATGCAGTCAAATATAGCAAAAGCAACAGTACGATCGATATCACAATGAAACAAACGGAAATGTTTTATAAAATTCAGATAAGAGATTATGGAATCGGGATAAAAGACGGAGAAGAAAATAAAATTTTTCAAAGATTTTATCGAGGTGAACAGACAAGAGGTCAGGAAGGATGCGGAATTGGTTTATATCTTTCCAGAGAGATTGTTTTATTACAAAAAGGGATGATGAAAGCAAAACAAATGAAGCCAGGGCTGCTTATAGAGGTAAATCTTCCGGTAGAGACAGTTCATATGCAGCTTGTAAGAAGTTTGTAAGAGGTACCATGCATAATAGATTATGGCTGAGTTAAAGGTAGAATTTACGAAAGGAGTTTACAGAAAAGATGGACATAATTAAAGCCATAAATCTTAAAAAATATTATACATCTGATACATATGAAGTGCGTGCTTTAGATGGTGTGTCACTAACAGTAGAAGAGGGCGAATTTATAGCAGTTGTCGGTACGTCTGGGTGTGGAAAGACAACACTTATGAACATTTTGGGAGGTCTTGATACGCCGGATTTTGGAGGTGTCTGGATCAGAAATACAAGTTTAAAAGATCTTAACAAGGAAGAAAGAACGATATTCAGAAGAAGAAATATCGGATTTGTATTTCAGCAATATAATTTGATACCTTCTCTTAGTATACGCGAAAATATAGTTCTTCCGATGCGACTGGATGGTAAGGAAATCGATGTAGATTTTTTCAATGAAATTGTAGAAACACTTGGATTAAAAGATAAATTAGAACGTTTTCCATCAACACTGTCCGGCGGGCAGCAACAGCGAGTTTCTATCGCGCGGGCATTATTAACGAAACCGGCAATTGTCCTGGCGGATGAACCGACCGGAAATCTGGATTCTGTTACAAGTATGGAAGTTGTGGGATTACTAAAATCCTGTGCCGCAAGATTTCATCAGACGACATTGATCGTGACGCATCAAGAGGAAGTAGCGCAGATGGCAGACAGAGTAATACGTATGTCTGATGGGAAAATCTATACAAGAGATTGTAACGATTGTTAGGAGGTATCATTATGTTTCATAAGAACATTCCAAATAACAATAAAGACATAATCCGATTTCTGGCTAAAAATTTTGCAGGCACAAAAAAGGTGAGAAATACGATTCTGTTTTGCTCGATCATAATCGGCATTGTTGCGATTACCATGGTATTCGGAATCTCCGTTGGGAAAATACAGGCAGAAGAAATAAGGTTGATCAGAGAAAATGGAACAGCTTCTTCGGGCAGAATAGAAGACGGAACAGAAGAACAATATGCAAAATTAAAACAACTGGATTATATAAAACAGGTTGGGAAAAGCATTTTTGTAGGTGAAGCTACAGACGTTTCAGAAAATAATGAAAAAACGATATGTGATGTAGTATGGGCTGACTCAGAAAGCTGGAACAATTTTTTGAGACCGGCATATACCAATGTGATTGGAAGCTACCCACAGAAAAAGGATGAAATTCTATTATCTGAGCGGGCATTGAAAAAACTAGGTATTTCTGAACCAGAACAGGGAATGGAAATAAACTTAGATGTATACAAAGGTCTGTTCGAGCATTCGAAAGAAAAATTCAAGCTATGTGGCTGGTATACGGACTCTGGAAATAAATTAGCAACCGGATATATTTCACATGACAAAATTAAAGAGTTGAAACTGGAAAAGGGTCCCTATACTTTACTTTTCAGTCAGAGCAATCATTTAAGCAGAAGCAAAACAGAAGAAAAATTATATCAGGCATTGCCGATGAAGAGTGCAGATCAGAAGATATACGTTTCTGATACAGCACAATATACTGCCGTTTCTAAATTCGCAGGTGGATATGAGATGGTGATATTAGGAACGATAGGTATTTTGTGCGGAATTTATTTCCTTGTGCGCAATGTCCTTTGGATATCCATGAGTGAAGATATTCAAAATCTCGGATTACTCCACACGATTGGAGCCACAGAAAGACAGATCACAAAAATATACCGGAAACAAATGCGGTCACTCATGTTAAAAGGCTCTGCTTTGGGAAGCTTGATTTCTGCACTGATTTTGATTTTATTGATACCGAAAATATTAGGCTTTCATTTTTATCAGGAAATGGGAGGAAACACGATACTTTCCTTTTTCAGGCCGTGGATTCTTTTGATTTCTGTTCTATTTGTAAATGGAATTTTGTGGATAGCATCGGAAGGTGTTATTAGAAAAATAACGACTCTGTCTTGCGTTGAGAGTGCTACTTATGATGGAAATAAGCTTAACAGAAAAATAAAACATCCTGTGGAAATGGTGTTGAAACGTTCTGAAATAGGAGAAATGTTTTATATTGCATGGGGAAATATAACACGACAGAAAGCACGATTTATCATTACAAGTCTTTCTATATTTTTAGGAGTCCTATCCTTTGTTCTAATGAATGTACTTACAAATGGATGCGATTATAAGCATCTTCTTGAGAAACGTCCTGATTTTTTGCTGGCAGGAGAGTTTAGCGAATTTGGGAAAAGCCAGGGGTGTGGGGAAGAATATAAAACCAGAGAAATCGATGTGGATCCTTTGCTGACACAGGGCGACGGTGTGGAACTGTTGTATGACAATGATTATGATGAATTTTCACCAATTTCTCAAGAGTTGGAGAAAAAATTACACAAGATAGATGGTATCGATTGGGAGAATTCTAATCTGATCGAAGGAGCTTATGTAACTACAGTTATATCCAGAAAGGGCATCCGTCCTTATGATGAAGGGCTTTCGAATCTTACAAATGACAATATGGTGGAAGGATTCAGTTGGGATACGGTGCAGATTTTAAATGAAAATCAAATCTTGTCGCTTAAGAAATACGTTCAGGATAATCAACTCAATATTGATTTGAAATCTTTGGAAGAAGGAAATGGTGTGCTGATCATACATGATCATATGCTGACCCCGGAACAGCAAAAACTTGCAGATGAAGCAATTGGCGAACCAGTATACTTTAAAACTTTGCTTTCAAGAGAAGATGCGATTCGTAGAAAAGAACAAAATAATTCTGATAGTAAAGAGAAACAACAGGAAGACGAATTCCCTCAAAAAGAATCTGAAACATTTACTCTATGTGGTTATTTGGATCGGCAAAACGATGATTTCCCGGAAATAAATCAATCTTGGCATGGAGAATGCAGCTTATACTATTTTATCAGTGAGAAAGGCTTTCAAAAGATACCAACTGAGAAAAAGATATTAGCAATGGAATTAACTGCTGATCCAAAAAAAGAACCTTATGTGAAAACACAGATCAGCGAGCTGATATCCGAGGAAAATAAGAAACGATCCGAAATGACAGAAGTATCGATGGATGAAGGCACAGGCGAAGCAGGAGTTTTTGTTATCTGTAAATCAGACCTGATGCAGCAAAAAGAAACATATATGAGAGGAAATCGAATTCTCTTAGGTGCTATAAGCATCATATTATTCATTGCGGGATTGACCAATTATTGTAACGTCGTATTTACCGGGATGTACGCTCGGAGAAAAGAATTTGATATTATGAAAAGCATCGGGATGACCGATAAGCAAATGAAATTAATGCTCTTTGGAGAAGGCAGTTATTATTTTATGTGTGTGATGGGATTGTTGTTTACTGCGGGAATGGTAGTCTTGGTTGGTGTGAAAATTTATATGGAAAATAAATTGTCATATTTTACATTTCATTGGCCGATTCTTATTACTGTAGGTGTAATGTTTTCTTTTGTGCTTATTAATGTCATGGTTACACATTTTATATGTAAGAAGAGATAGAAAGCCAATAAACACCTTTGATGTTGCAACGAGGGTACAAAAAAGCTTGTAAAGCGAAAAAAATTTGAAAAATTCATTTCGGAAAGTGTGGAAATATAAAGAGAAAGAGTCGGGGATGAGATGAAAATGATTATTCACAAAGATAAGATGCTATGGTATAATACAGGGTATTGTATTAAGGTTATTAAGAAAGATAAAGAGGATTTATAGGAGGAATATAGAAAGATGAAATTAGGAATTGTTATTACGAGACAGGTTTCATAAATGTCCATATAAGTTGTTAAATGCCTTTAAATGCTGATAGCTAGAGCATTTAGCGGATTTTCGACTTGGATAAAACTCTATATAAATTCATGTAATTTTTTGAAAAATGGCCCACTTTGTGGCCCACTAACTTTTGGTCGAAGTCCTAATATGGTAAGAAGAAGCGCTTGTATGAGTGCTTCTTTTTTTTCAAGTATTATAATAAAAATAACAGATGATTAGGTTCCAATATGAATATGTAACTGGAATTTTAAAGGCATAGTATGTTGTACCATCTAATAAATTTTGCTTTCATTTTCGCTCATGACCATGAGACTTTTTCCGCTCAAACTGTATGCTGATGATATATTTCTAGTATCGAACAGAACGTTGTTGTATTATGCTTTGCTTTTAATTGTCACGGCAGTGTTTAAGGGACGGAACAAAGGCCTTGAGTTTATTGGTTTTAAAGAGGTGCGGTGTAGAAGTAAATTATCAATGTAATCGCAAGAAAAAAGCAAGAATCTAAGCATGGAGTTTTTTTAAGATAATGTTAAAATAAATATATCGGTATTGAGAAAGGAGGCAAGTCTATATGCCTAAAACTACACTGATCGATTGTTGTATTAAGAAATATGCTTATCGAGAAGTATCACAAATATATCAGGAATTAGAGATATCAGGGGAAGGCCTGTCACAATCACAGGTTGAATTGATGAGAGAGAAGTATGGTGTAAATAGTTTCTCGCAAAGAAGAAATGATACCATGTTACGACTACTGCGGCGTGCCTTCATCAATCCATTTAATATCATTCTTTTAGTTCTTGGAATCATTTCACTGGCTACAGATGTGGTTCTTGTATCGAATTTTGCCAGAAATGCAACGACTGCGGTTATCATTTTTTCAATGATTTTGATTAGCGGAACAATCCGTTTGGTTCAGGAACTTCGTGCAAAGAATGCATCAAAACAGCTAAACCGGCTGATACATGAAAGCATTACCGTACGGCGTGCGGGAGAAGTGAAAGAGATTCCAGCTGAGGAACTGGTGGTTGGAGATATTGTTCTGCTTGTGGCAGGTGATCGTGTTCCGGCTGATCTGAGACTCACCAAAGTAAGTGATCTCTTTCTCTCCCAGGCAGCGATCACAGGCGAAAGTGCGATCCTGGAAAAAAATGCACAGGCATTGAGTTACAGTAATTCGGAATCCTTGACGCAACTTGAAAATCTTGCATTTATGGCAACAACTGTCATCAGTGGAAAAGGTGAGGGTATTGTGCTTGCAGTCGGAAAAGACACACTATATGGTAGTTTTACGAAAGAAGATCCAGATGAAAAACAGTCTTTTCAAAAAGGAGCCAACTCTATTGCCTGGGTCATGCTTCGTTTTATTGCAGTATTGATTCCTATTGTATTCATACTATTGCAGATCACAGGTGGAAGGTGGCTGGAATCTTTTGCCTTTGCACTGTCTGTTGCCGTTGGCTTGATGCCGGAAATGCTGCCGATGGTGATCACAGCCTGCCTTGCAAGGGGCAGCCTGAGTATGAGTAAAAAGCAGACAATCATTAAAGACATTAATGCAATGCAAGGATTTGGTAGCATGGATGTGCTCTGCATGGATAAAACAGGAACACTGACCAATGAAAGTATCCTATTGGAATACTATATGGATGTGCTGGGAAACGAAAGTGGGCAGGTATTGGATTTTGCTTTTTTAAATAGTGCTTTCCATTCCGGTGTATGTAATCCAATTGATAATGCAATTCTTGCCTGCCAGACGATGCCTGGGCATGAACAGCATTTTTCTGATCTTCTTATGCGGTATCAGAAAGAGGATGAAATTCCATTTGATTATTCCCGCAAATTTGTTAGTACACTGGTGACAGATAAAAATGGAGATTGCCAGCTTATTATGAAGGGTAATATTTCCCAGATTGTGTCTCGGTGCAGTCATGTGGAATTTCGTGGCGAAATCCTACCGATGGAAAAAAACGGGATGCAGAGTGTTGCTTCTGTAGTGGATGAGATGCTGCAGGATGGAATGAAAGTGATTGCTGTTGCACGGAAAAAGATTGAGAAACAGGATCAGATCATACCGACAGACGAAAACAATATGATCCTGATGGGATATCTTGCATTCTTTGATGCACCGAAAAAGACAGCAAAGACATCTGTGGAGGCTCTGAAAAGACTGCAGGTAACACCGAAAATACTGACAGGTGATCAGGCTGATGTGGCAGCATCTATTTGCCGAAGGGTCAAAATCCCGTCAGAAATCATATTGACTGGTGCAGATTTGGATCAGATGACGGACGATGAACTCGGCAAAACAGTAGAAGATATTCATGTATTTGCAGAATTAACACCAGGGCAGAAAGTCCGTATTGTTTCTGCTTTAAGGCAAAATGGACATACAGTAGGTTTCTTGGGAGATGGAATCAATGATATCCCGGCTTTTTGTGAATCGAATGTTGGTATTTCAGTAGATACAGCGGTAGATGCAGCGAAAGATGCAGCGGATGTCGTATTGCTTCAAAAGGATTTAGGTGTATTAGAGCAGGGGATTCTGGAAGGGCGTAAAACATTTACAAACATGCTCAAATACATTAAGATTACGGCAAGTTCTAATTTTGGCAATATTTTTTCTGTTGTATGTGCCAGTGCATTCTTACCATTTTTGCCAATGACATCTCTGCAGATTTTATTATTGAATCTGCTGTATGATGTTTTATGTATCATCCTTCCATGGGATAATGTGGATGAGGAAGAAACACTCTCGCCAAGAGACTGGTCCGGAAAGACGCTGGGACGATTTATGTTATTTTTTGGTCCTATTAGTTCGATATTTGATATCGTGACATTTCTGTTTTTGTATTATATTCTCTGTCCATTATTGTGTGGCGATACAACGTATCTGAACATGGTAGATCCAGTGATGCAGTCGCAGTATGTTGCTTTGTTTCAGACAGGATGGTTTTTAGAATCGATGTGGACGCAGGTTTTGATCCTTCATTTTCTTCGGACAAGGAAGATACCATTTGTGCAGAGCAGTCCTTCCATTCCGGTTGTTTGTACGACCTTTGCAGGAATTATTGTCTTTACTTCACTTACTTTTACCAAAAGCGCAGGTGTTATTGGATTGACGAAATTGCCAATCATGTATTTCCTGTTTTTATTTGTTGTAGTCTTACTCTATATGCTTCTGACTACGGTGGTCAAAACTGTTTATCAGAAGAAATATCATGGGCTGATCTGAAAGGAGGGAAACCATCATGAAAAAGAATATCAGTGTTATTTCCATGGATTCTGTCCTGCAGGAATGGCTCCTTCAAAAGCTGATCAAAGAACCACCAGAAAGTGACAGTGCGAAAGAACTGCTTTCTGGTATCTATGATATGGTGAGTGGCGAGATAAATTCATTACTGCTCAGCACTGCAAATAATTCAGAAATTGCATCTCTCAATCTTTCGGATGAGATGAAAATTGGGGAATTAGTAATCAATCCGAAAAGCAGGAGCGTTACTAGAATGGGCCAAGCGGTTTCCCTGACTCCTAAGGAGTTTGATATCCTGTATTTTCTGGCGGAAAACAGAGGAGAAGTATTTACAAAAGAGCAGATCTATAAGGCAGTATGGTCTGAAAATTATCTTTTAGATGACAGTAATATCATGGCATTTATTCGAAAATTGCGAAAGAAGATTGAACCGAATCCGGATGAACCAAAGTTTATACTTACGATTTGGGGGATCGGATATAAATTTAATGATAAGGTGTAAAACAGGCGGGCTGAAAGCAGTCCGCCAAATTTTTTGTAATTTACGCGAACAACGAGCCAAAGTCCGTGCTTGCACGAGGCCTTGGCGACTGTCGCGATAACTATGAGAAACTCGCGGAGTGTGTTTCTCATAGTTCTTGCTAAATCGCAAGGAAATCGCAAGATTTTGGTCATGTGATTCTCCTTGCTTTTTTTGTATTCTGTAAGAGGTCGAAGGGAGGCGGTATGTATGGTATACACAGATTTTGTTTTAAGAATTTCTTTATCCGTGTTGCTTGGATTTTTTATCGGATTGGAAAGGCAGTTGACCGGGCATCCAGCTGGAATACGGATAAATGTTCTGATCTGTATGGGAACCAGTTTTTTTACTTTATTTCCAATGCTTTATGGTTCCGATCAGGTGTTTCGTGTAGGAAGCAGCATTATCTCCGGTGTTGGATTCCTATGCAGTGGTGTGATCTTTAAAGACAGCGGTACGGTAAGAGGAATGAATACAGCAGCAACACTTTGGTGTACAGCGGCAATTGGTATTCTTGCCAGCACAGGAATGTTTATAATGGCAGTTTCTGCAGCAGGCATTTTGATTGGTTCAAATCTGATTCTGCGTCCGCTTGCAAGAAAACTTAATCCGATTGCTGTAGGAGATGAATCTGAAAAAGAATACTGCATCACAGTACTTTGTCAGGAAGATGCAGAACAGGAAATAAGACTTTTACTGATCACTAGCAATTCCAGTAAGACCTTGTATCTGAATCATCTGGAAAGTGGAGATGTTGTGGGGGATAAAGTCGAGATCATAGCGAAGTATTGTTCTGCGGGAAAACCGAAAAGCAATGTTCTGGAAGGTATTGTTGGTCAGGCATTGGAACTTCCGGAAGTAATCAGTGCAGGTTGGGAGGTGTTGTAGTTGAAAAAAATCAAAAGTGAAAGATGGATAATTTTTTTCATTCTTTATATTTTATTCACTGCAGCATGCAGTTGTGTGAGTCTTATATTTCCGGCTCACCAAATTTTGGTGATACAGGTCTGGTATCAAATATCTGTGGTTGTTTGGATTTTTTTAGCAGTTACGATGGTGAAATTGCTTATCAGGCTTCAGAAAATAAATAAGCTCATAACGAGAGGAATCAATGAAAGGAGAAGAAAACCATGAATTTAACCTGTATCTTTTTTGGTATCATTTTCACGATTGCCGGTTTTATGTTTGCATGTGGAAAAGGCCATATTCATTTCTCTTCTTGGAAAAACATGCCGCAGGAAGAGAAAGAGAAGATTAAAATTGTGCCGCTTTGTCGTAACATCGGTGAAGTCATTGCATTAAATGGATTGATTTTTCTGCTAAAAGGTCTATGGACAGGCTTTGAAAATCACTGGTTTGTGACTGCTATGGTTGCATGGTTTATTGTGGCGGGATTTGATCTTTGGTATATCGAGAAAAGTGATCGATATTATAAAAAATAATTGCAAAACAAGGAGGTAAAGACCAATGAATAAGAAAGAAAATCGTATGGCTGTTCGGCAGGCAGCACAGCAAGCTGTGATCCGTGACGAGCAGAACCACCGCATCGAACATGCGGCTACCAATCCGATTAAGGAGGTTTTGAAGAGTCTGCACACAACACTTCGTGGACTGGATGCTGAAAATATAGTGGTAAGTCGGACAAAATATGGAACGAATAAAGTAACGCAAGAGAAGAAACAATCCCTTGCGAAACGTCTGGCTGGAGCATTTATCAATCCATTTACAGCGATCCTTTTCTGTCTGGCAGTTGTTTCTACTATGACAGATATGGTTTTTCCATATTTTTCTCTGTTAGGAAGTTCACCGGAAGATTTTGATCCATTAACAGTGGTGATTATTCTGACCATGGTTATGATCTCCGGTACGCTTCGTTTTGTACAGGAATCCAGAAGTGGAAATGCAGCAGAAAAACTGTTATCCATGATCACAACTACTTGCACCGTCACAAGAAGAGAACAGGAAAAAATTGAGATTCCTATGGACGATCTGGTTGTAGGAGATATCGTACATCTTTCAGCAGGAGACATGATCCCAGCAGATGTCCGTATTCTGGATGCCAAAGACTTATTTATCAGTCAGGCAAGCTTAACAGGTGAAAGCGAACCGGTGGAAAAGACACCGAAGGTATGTGCACAGAAAGAAAGCATCACCGATTACAGCAATATTGCTTTTATGGGAAGCAATGTAATTTCCGGAAGTGCAACGGCAGTGGTTGTCTGCACGGGAGACCGCACTTTGTTTGGTTCCATGGCATCTGCGATTGCAGGTGAAGCAGTGGAGACAAGCTTTACCAAAGGCGTGAATGCAGTGTCATGGGTTCTGATCCGGTTTATGCTGGTCATGGTTCCGCTGGTATTTTTTATCAATGGTATCACAAAGGGAGACTGGCTGGATGCCTTTCTGTTCGGTATTTCCGTGGCTGTCGGACTGACTCCGGAGATGCTGCCGATGATCGTAACAACCTGTCTTGCAAAAGGTGCCGTTTCCATGAGTAAAAAGCAGACGATTGTTAAAAATCTGAATTCTATCCAGAATTTCGGTGCCATTGACATTCTCTGTACAGATAAAACAGGAACACTGACACAGGATAAGGTTGTGTTGGAATATCACCTGAATGTGAATGGAGAAGATGATACAAGAGTACTGCGCCATGCATACTTAAACAGCTACTTCCAGACCGGTTATAAGAACCTGATGGATCTGGCGATCATTCACAGAACAGAGGAAGAAGAGGCGGCAGATCCAAAGCTCCTCGATTTGTCTGAAAATTATGTGAAGGTAGATGAGATTCCATTTGATTTTACACGTCGTCGTCTGACTACGGTAGTACAGGATAAAAAGGGAAAGACACAGATGGTAACAAAGGGAGCTGTAGAAGAAATGCTCTCCATCTGTTCTTTTGCTGAGTGCGATGGTACTGTGCAGCCACTTACAGAAGAGGTTCGTGGGCGTATTCTGAAAACAGTAGACGAACTGAATGACAAAGGATTCCGTGTGCTTGCCATTGCACAAAAAAGCAATCCTTCTCCGGTGGGTGCATTTGGTATAAAAGATGAGTGTGAGATGGTACTAATTGGATATCTGGCATTTCTTGATCCACCAAAGGAGTCTACTGCAGATGCAATTCGGGCATTGAAAGCACACGGCGTAATAACAAAGATTTTGACAGGTGATAATGATAAGGTAACACGTACAATCTGCAAGCAGGTAGGACTTGAAGTACGCAACATGCTTCTGGGTTCTGATCTGGATCATATGACAGATGGCCAGCTTGCAAAAGCAGTAGAGACAACAGAGGTATTTGCAAAGCTTACACCGGATCAGAAAGCACGCGTGGTTTCAGTTCTCAGAGAAAACGGTCATACCGTAGGATTCATGGGTGATGGAATCAACGATGCCGCTGCAATGAAAGCTGCCGATATTGGAATCTCTGTAGATACTGCAGTAGATGTGGCAAAAGAATCCGCAGATATCATCCTGCTGGAAAAAGATCTGATGGTTCTGGAAGAAGGAATCATAGAAGGACGTAAAACTTATGCTAATATGATCAAATATATCAAGATGACGGCCTCATCTAACTTTGGAAATATGTTCTCTGTATTAGCTGCTTCGGCACTGTTACCTTTCCTCCCGATGATGAGTGTACATCTGATTTTCCTGAATCTGATCTATGATCTGTCCTGTACAGCAATTCCATGGGATAACGTAGACGAAGAGTTTATTGCAAAACCACGTAAATGGGATGCTTCCAGTGTGGGTAGCTTTATGATCTGGATTGGACCTACAAGTTCGATTTTTGATTTTACAACTTATATATTCATGTACTTTGTATTCTGCCCGTTATTTGTATCAAAAGGCATTTTATTCAATGATCTGGCAGCCCATTACAGCGGTGTAGAGCTTGCTACTATGCAGGCACGTTATATCGGAATGTTCCAGGCTGGATGGTTTGTGGAATCTATGTGGAGCCAGACATTAGTCATTCACATGATTCGCACACCAAAGCTTCCGTTTATCCAGAGCCGTGCATCAGCACCGGTAACATTGCTTACCATGACAGGTATTGCAGTTCTGACTGTGATTCCGTTCACACCATTTGGAGCTGCACTTGGTCTTGTTGCTTTACCGGCATCATATTTTGCATATCTGATCCCATGTATTCTGCTGTACATGATGCTGGCAACAAGCTTGAAAAAAGCATATGTCCGCTATTATGGCGAACTGCTCTAGGAGGTAGAAAGAATGAATTGGAAAGAATTATGGATGACACTTTTTGGAACTTGTGAATGGCTCGGACTCAATATGGGATTCTGGGTATCAATGGCTGTTGTGCTGTTGATCGTAATACTCATGAATGTGGTATTCTGGGGAATAAAGCCAAAGAATAAAAAATAGTATGGTTGAAAATAAACTGTACCCTAGATAGTGGACAGTTTAAAAAGTGGTCTAGACAGTTACTTTTTAAGCTATTATCCCAAAGACATATAATATATAGGCTCGAATGGTGAAAGTGCCCATTTGGGCCTATTATTGTATGAATTCATGTGTTACAACCAGAGCAAGATCCACCCGTGTATTACAGTATTGTCATTTTGACAATTTTGTATTACTTACGAGTAGCGGACTTGATGGGGATTACGTCCCCATACCCACGTGAAAATATAATTGCAGGCAATTACATTTTAGCAGATACGCAAGCGTTTCTGAGCAAGCGTCACAGACAACAAAATAAGGAAATTTTGATAAGGCATTCACCTGTGAATAGGTGAGTGTTTTTTGTTTTTAAGTATTCGATTAACCGAA
>JABLTT010001248.1_pt1 | contig 52125 bp, 52 predicted proteins | sample 7160061 | NCBI WGS metagenome assembly JABLTT01 (sample SAMN14651232, study PRJNA627086) | human gut metagenome | isolation source: feces | host: Homo sapiens
ACATAAACCAGACGGCCGTCAACAGTGCCGTAACCGGTGGTTACACCTTCGCCCGGGAGTTCTTTTTTGTCCTGGCCGAAGTTGGTGCAACGATGCCTTACGAAACGATCCAATTCAACGAAGCTACCTTCGTCAAGTAATAACGCGATTCTCTCACGTGCAGTCAATTTGCCGCTTTCATGCTGTTTAGCTACTTTCTTTTCGCCGCCAGCAGCAATAATATGCTCAGAAAGTTTGAGCATTTTCTCAATTCTTTCTTGTGTCGACAACTTTGCCACCTCCATCAAAATTTAAAAACTTAAGTGAAATTTTATTTTTTTGCAGGAGCACAAAGTTCAAGTAAAATGCCTACAGATTTCGGATGTACAAAAGCAATATCCATGCCGCCGGCGCCACCGCGCGGAGCTTTATCAATCATAATACCGCCTTTTTCCTGTACACCAGCGATAGCAGCTTTAATATCATCAACTCGTAAAGCTACATGTTGAATTCCTTGACCGTTTTTAGCGATATACCTGCCGATAGGTCCATCGCCATTTTCAGTAATATCTACCAAAAGTTCAAGCAAAGTTTCACCGCAAGGAATGAATACAGTTTTTGCGCCTTGTTCTTCAACAGTTTCTTCACCAGAGCAAGGAAGTCCTAATATTTCCGTATAAAACTTTTTGGAAATATCCAAATCCTTACATGCAATACCTACATGATCTACACAAATTACTTTAAACATATATATGCCTCCTTAATATTTTTATTTCCCGGTTAAAATATTATTTTACATGTTCGTTGATAAATTCAACGATCTTCGCAGTCGGAGTGCCAGGGGTAAATACATCAGCAATACCTGCAGCTTTCAATCCGGGAATATCAGCATCAGGAATTACGCCGCCGCCAATAACCAGAACATCTTTCATCCCTTTTGCCTTTAAAAGTTCTACAACTTTCGGGAACAACGTATTATGAGCACCGGAAAGCAAGCTTAATGCTACAACCTTAACATCGTCTTGCAATGCGGCTTCAGCAATCTGTTCAGGCGTCAATCTGATACCGGTGTAAATTACTTCAAAACCTGCATCACGTAAAGCGCGAGCTACTACTTTAGCTCCACGGTCATGTCCGTCGAGTCCGGGTTTAGCTACCAAAACTCTAATTTTATTTTCCATGTTTATTCCTCCTGATTAAAAGCATTCTGCCAATGCTTTTTTAAAGTTATCATGTTCATCCAAAGTTGCAACAAGGTTAACAAGTTTCTTGCACACTTCTTCTCCATATACAGGAACAGAAAGATCCATAAATTTTTCAACAGTTTCATCCCAGGTCATCGGGTTAGGAGGATCACCTTTTGGATATTCAACAAATTTGGTATAAGTTTTACCATCTTTGCAAGCAATAGTAAGTTCAACCGCCCAACGATCAGGTTTTTCAGTATATTCTTTATCCAGCTGCGGATCAACAATAACCTCAATATTTTGCATTACACGCTGAATTTCATCGTTATTAAGATTTTCATCAACAAACTGGTCTATGCCAAGTTTTCCGTATTTAATCATTGTAGCTACGCAATACTGAATGGAGAATTTAGCACCATAAGGATTTTTAGGATGAGAATTATCAACCAGCTGTTTTACAATGCGGTTACTTCTGATAGTAACTTTTTCTACATCTTCAAGCTTTAAGTTTTGCTCGTTTCTCAACAACTGAGCTGCATAACTTGACGGATGGGTATACTTGCAGCAAGAAAATGGTTTAAAAGAGTTGTTATCAATTTTAAAACCTTTAATATCTTCTGTAAGTTTTTCCCAATGCGGATTGGTAAGCATTGCACGGCAAAAGCCTTTATCACCATCAAGAATTTTTTCTGCCGCCGTAAAACCGTTTGCAGTTAGTTTAGCAGATAAAATGCCCGCGAAATTTGCTTTGCCAACATGCAAAGTTTTACTCATTGCACCGTCTATTACAAATTCCCACAACCCGGCGGCTTGAGTACCTGCTGTACCGAGGCACTGTACCATCTGGTCGGTATTGAATTTTTTAAGGTTGGCGACTGTTACTGCCGAAGAAAATACGCCGCAGGTTGATGTAGTATGCCAAAAATAGTATGCTTCGGGATTGACAGATTCACCGATGCGGGCACCTGCTTCATATCCGGCAACAAGAGCCGCCAATATATCTTTACCACTCAGTTCTTCATCCTCTGCCACAGCCAACGCGGAAGGAACGGTTACGCAAGCCATGTGAATAATTGACGGATTATGCAAATCGTCAAAATCCTGAGAATGAGAAGCAGCGGCATTAAGCATCGCTGAGTAAAGCACAGAGTTTGAAGCACCTTTTTTACCATTTAACATAATCGCTTTTGTGCCGTCTGCACTATTACCCAGTGTTTCACTCATAATATCCATGTTTTTCTGGGTCCAGCCTCTAATACTAACGCCAAGATAATCCAGAATATATTGTTTTGTCATTTGAATAGTTTCTTGCGGCAAATCTTCAAATTTGATATTAGCAACTCGGTTTGCCAAATGCCTGGTCATAGACTCCATATCATTCACCTCTTTGTCTAAAAATTTTATATTTTACCTATTACTCATTAATAATAGATAGACGGTTTGAATTCGCCGAATTCTTCACGCAGCACGCCGCAGATTTCGCCGAGCGTTGCATAAGTTTTAACAGCATCAATCAGGTACGGCATCAGGTTTTCGGTACCTTTAGCTGCCGCGCGCAGTTTTTCAAGGGAAGCTTTAACCGCAGCATTGTCACGGTTTGCTTTCATCTTTTCTACCCTTGCAATCTGGCGTTCACCAACTGCAAGGTCAACGGTAAGTACATCCTGCTCTTTAGCCTGTTCTTTGTTGTCAACATATTTGTTAACACCAATAACGGTGCGTTTACCGATTTCGATATCACGCTGGTCGGCAAAAGCATTACGTGCCATTTCCTGCTGCATGTAACCCTGTTCAATTGCTGCAACAGCACCGCCCATTTCGTCAATTTTCTTGATGTATTCATATGCTTCTTTTTCAATCTGGTCGGTCAGACTTTCTACATAATAGGAACCAGCCAGCGGGTCGATGGTGTTGGCAATGTTGCTTTCATAAGCAAGCAGTTGCTGAGTGCGCAATGCCAAAGTTGCGCTTTCTTCCGTCGGGATAGCAATTGCTTCGTCATAAGCGCAGCATGCCATGGACTGAATACCGCCAAGCACGGCGCTCATTGCCTGCCAGGTAATGCGGATAGCGTTAATCAAAGGCTGCTGTGCGGTAAGCACGCTGCCCGCAGTATGAACATGTACGCGCAGCATTTGTGCTTTCGGAACGGTTGCGCCATAGCGTTCTTTCATAATACGTGCCCACAGACGGCGGGCTGCACGGAATTTAGCAACTTCGCTGAAGAAGTCAAGACCGGCCGTGAAAATCCAGCTGATGCCCGGTGCAAAGTCGTCAACCTTCTGACCTGCTTTAATGGCTGCATCAATATAAGCCATAGCATTGGCAAACGCAAAAGCAATCTCCTGTACTTCGGAGGCGCCAGCTTCGCGGATATGGTACGCGCCTACGCTGATGGTATTCCATTTCGGAATGTTCTTGGAGCAATACTCAAAAGTATCGGTTACAAGGCGCATGGACGGGCGCGGCGGGAAGATATAGGTGCCGCGGGCGATGTATTCTTTCAAAATATCGTTCTGAATAGTGCCGCGCAGCTGCTCGGGTTTAACACCTTGTTTTTCGGCAACGGCAACATACATAGCCAAAAGCACTGCAGCCGGTCCGTTAATCGTCATGGAAGTACTTACCTTATCCAGAGGGATGCCTTCAAACAAAGCTTCCATATCGGCAAGGGAATCGATAGCAACGCCTACCTTGCCAACTTCGCCGTGGCTCAGTTCGTGGTCGCTGTCAAGGCCAATCTGCGTCGGCAAATCCATTGCTACAGAAAGGCCGGTTTGCCCTGCTTCCAGCAGATATTTATAACGTGCGTTGGTTTCTTCGGCAGTTGCAAAGCCTGCATAAGCACGCATCGTCCACAGACGGCCGCGGTACATAGTCGGCTGAACACCACGGGTAAACGGATACTGTCCAGGAAAACCTAATTTTTCGCAATAATCAAAGTCTTGAACATCCAACGGAGTGTAAATACGCTGTCCCTCAACTTCTTTACGTTCAGGGAATTTAGCAATTGCTTTTGCTACTTTTGCTTCATAAGCCTCTTTTTCCTCAACAAGTTTCTGTTTAGGATCTTCAGCAAATTCCTTTTCAAGTTCTTTACCTAATTCAAGTTCTTCTTGAAGTCTCTTTTCTTCAGACATATTTTTTCTCTCCTTTACTTTTTAATTATTTAAAATGGGTATTACGCATCGTGCCGGTTTGCATGCAATCCAAGTGCATTTTAAATGCCTGTGCCAAATCATGCGGAATATGACCCATATGTTTTTTCTGAGAAATTTCAAGATATTCCAACAACATCGGACGATAATCAGGATGTGCGCACTTGTTGATAATAAGTTTTGCTCTTTCAACAGGTCCAAGGCCTCTGATATCCGCAACCCCCTGTTCAGTAATAAATACCATCGTATCATGCTCGGTATGGTCGGCATGAGTTACAAACGGTACAATTCTCGAAAGATCTCCGCCTTTAGCTGTAGATTCTGTTGAGAAAATTGAAATATAGCCATTACGCATATAATCGCCACTACCACCGATACCATTCAAAATTTTAGTACCCATAACATGAGTAGAATTTGCATGTCCATAAATATCAAATTCTGCCGGAGTATTAAGTGCAATTACACCCAAGCGGCGAATAATTTCCGGATGGTTACTGATATCAAGCGGTCTCAAAACAATGGAGCGGCGATATAAATCCGGATTAGCTCTAAATTTCTCCAATACATATGGAGAAGGAGTGAATGCACATCCGGAAGCAAATTTAACTTTACCGCATTCAACAAGATCAAAAACCGCATCTTGTAAAATTTCAGAATATAATTCCAGATTTTCAAATTTTGAATTTTTAAAACCTGAAAGCACCGCATTAGCAATACTACCTACACCAGACTGCATCGGCAGCATTTCTTTTGGAATAAGTCCACGTTTTTGTTCTGTTTCCAAAAAGTCAATTAAATTTTCAGCAATCTTAATCGTTGCGCCTTCAGGAGCAGCAAGATTTCTTACATGGTCAGGAATATTAGATTCCACAATGCAAGTAATTTTATCAAGCCCACACTCTACGTAATTTGTACCTACACGGTCACCAGCATGGTAAATAGGAATTTCACGTCTGTAAGGAGGTTTGGGCTGAATGTAAATATCATGCATTCCTTCCAATTCTAATGGCTGCGCGGTATTAACTTCGACAATTACCTTTTTAGCATGTTTCACAAAAATAGGTGTATTGCCAACGCCAGGTCCCAAAATCAGGTTGCCATCTTCCGTAATAGCAACAGCTTCAACAATGGCAACGTCAACATCACCGAAAAATCCATAATTAACCATTTGACCAAAATGGCTGAGATGAATATCTATATACTTTATGGTTTGATCATTTATGCCTTTCTGCATGGATCTATTAGAATATGCATAATACGGCACACGGCTTGCAATACCATCTACAGCTGCCAGAGCTTCTTCAATTTCCGGTCCAACAGAAGCGCCTGTCCATAAATTAATACGGCATTTTTTGCCTACTTTAATTTGTTTAGCAAGAGCCAAAGTTGTTTCTTTAGGATATCCGGAAGGAGTAAACCCGCTGGTGCCAACATTCATGCCATCTTTAATCATGGCAGCGGCTTCTTCCGGAGTAACAATTTTGTCAAACAGCTTAGGATTTCTAAGCCTTGTCTTATCAAGCATTTTCATCCCTCCATGCCTATTCTTTTTAAGAAGTTAATCCTTAAAATAAATTTTCATTTATTATTGTTTGAAGCAAGCAGCAAATTTTTAATTTTTTATAAACTACTCATTTTATTTTAAGGATAACTTCTCTTCTTACTTGTACTATAGCACCTTTTGATATATAATAAAAATATCAGATTTTCATTGCTATTATTACTTTTAGCTATATCAAAACGGAGAATAAAACTATGAATATTCATTATTACAAAAACTTCATAAAAATTGCAGAATTAGGAAATATTTCTACCGCTTCAAAAACTTTATTAATAGCACAACCATCCTTAAGCAAGCAAATAAAAACATTAGAAACAGAATTTGGCACTCCTTTATTAAAAAGGAATGCCAGAAATGTAGAATTAACAACAGCCGGTGAAATTTTTTACCAAAAAGCAAAATTAATTTGCGAAATCAATAACACTTGTTACGATGAAATACACTCAAATATTCTTGGAAACAAAGGTAAACTAAAAATTGGTATTACCATCTCTTATCCCGATTGGTACATAGAAGATTTATTTAAAAATTTTTCTGATTTATATCCAAATATCACTTATGATATACGCGAAGATTCATCAGACCAGTTAATGAACTTACTGAGAAAAAGCATTATTGAAGTTGCTCTTATTAGAACTCCGCTCCACATAAATCCTATTTTTCAATCATTTGGTGGCATTGAAGAAAATTTTATGGCTGTTTACCATAAAAATAATCCCTGGTTACCTCAAGACGTAGAGTCAATTTCAATTAATCAATTAAGGAATGTACCTTTAAGTATTTCCCACGGCTTTAAAGAACGCGTACAACAAATGTTTAATGAAGCAGGTTTCGAACCTAAAATTCTTAGTGTTAACGCATCACGTACTACTACATTAATGTGGACACGTTTAGGTAAAGCGGTAGGTTTGGTAACAACTTCAACATTTAAAAATTTAGAAATAACTCCCACTATAATTTGTCGTCCCATAACTGGAATTAACACCATAGCGCAAAGATCTTTTGTTATATTAAAAAATGCTAATTTGTCATCTGTAACTAAATCTTTTATAAATTTTGCTACAGATAAAACTATTTTTTAACTCGGTATAATAAAAAAATAGGAATACCAAATTTGGTATTCCTATTTTTGTTCAAATTATGCTTTTTTATTATTACTTCTCATTCATCAACCTTGTACCAGAACGGGCGGAGGAAGTGCAGGTAGCATACTTCGCCGGTTTCGGGGCCGTGGTCGCGGCGGCCGATTTGTACGCGTACTTCCTGGTCGCCGATTTTAACGAGGTAGTCGATAATTTCGCCGAGGAAGGCTTTACGCAGTACCACGCCGCGTACGCCATTGATGTCGTTTTCGTTGGTAAAACGGATTTCGGTCGGGCGGCTGGCCAGGTTGAACATAGCTTCGCCGTTCATGCGGTCGGGCACTACAAGGCCGGAAGGCAGCGGGCGGTTATCGCCCTTAATGCAGGCTGCGCCGCTTTGCCATACCACATCGGTAAAACTCGACACGCCTATGAAGCTGAATACAAATTTATTTGCCGGATTGTTATATACGTCAAGCGGCGAATCAATCTGCTGCATTACTCCCAGCTTCATAACAAGAATGCGGTCAGAAAGCGCCATGGCTTCCGACTGGTCGTGCGTAACGTAAATAATGGAAAAGCCGTATTTACGCTGCAAGTCTTTAATTTCAAAGCGCATTTCCTCGCGCAGGTGCGGGTCAAGGCTCGAAAGCGGTTCGTCAAGCAGCATAACGTCAGGGTTAATGGCAAGCGCACGCGCCAGCGCAACACGCTGTTTGCCGCCGCCGGAAAGGCTTGCCGGGCTTTCGTTGGCTGATTTTAAAAGGTTTGTTGCCGTAAGCGCATCTTTGGTGCGCTGCTCAATTTCTGCCGCGGGCAGTTTGCGCAGCCTCAGCGGAAAAGCAACATTTTCATAAACGCTCATGTGCGGCCATACGGCAAAAGCCTGAAACACCATGCCGAAATTGCGGGTTTCGGGCGGTGTATAGTGATGCTTTTTAGGAGATGACAACAGACGGTCGCCAACCCATACTTCGCCGTCACTTAAATCCTCAAAGCCTGCCACCATACGCAGGGTAGTTGTTTTTCCGCAGCCGGAAGGACCAAGCATGGAGAAGCACTCGCCTTTGCCGATTTCAAGGTTCAGGTTATCTACGGCAGTAACATTGCCAAAGCGTTTTGTAACGTTAACTAAGCGTATATAAGACATGACGGTTACTCACTCACTTTCTTGGTAAAATGGTTAATCAGCATCTGCCCGCAGACGATGATGATAAGGGCGATACCTGCCAGCGCGGTACTCATAACGGTTTCGCCGTCCTCGTTAAGAGTATAAATGGCAACGCCGATAGTTCTTGTGGTAGGCGCATACAGCATAATGGATACCGTAAGTTCACGCAGTGCCGGCAGGAAGATTAAGAAGAACGCGCTAATCATACCCGGGCGAACCAGCGGAATAACAATATCTTTTAAGGACTGCCACATGGTAGCGCCGCAGGAACGCGATGCTTCCATCAAAGAATCGTGTACCTGTTCCAGTGCGGCACTGTTAGCCTTTAAGCTGAATGCCATGTAGCGGGCAATATAGGCAACGAGGATAATCCAAACCGTGTTATACAGGTTGATGCCGAATTTACCGCTCCACGCCAGGATAACGCCCAGCGCGATAACGGAGCCCGGTACGGAGAACGGCAGCATGCCGAGGAATTCCAAAATGCCTTTGCCGCGTACTTTCATCTTAACAATAACGTAAGAAATCATTACACCTGCAAACATGGTGATAACTGCTGCTGCAAGGCCTAAAGTTACGCTGTTGAAGATAGCATCTTTGGTTACTTCGTATTCAAACAGAATGTACTTGTAGTTATCAAGCGACAGGTTTTCCCAGGTAAGCGGCAAACCGTAAGTGCTTACGCCGCCAACGAGGAAGATAACCACGGTAGGCAGAAGAATGGTAAAACCAATGTAAGCCAGGCAGAAGAACAAAAGCGGATAACGCAGACCGCGCAGTTTCAGTTCCATCGGGCGGAAGCTCTTGCCGCCGATAATCTGATAATGGCCGCGGCTCAAAACCTTCTGCTGTGCCCAGATGATAAGCGCAGCCGTTACAACAAGCACTGTTGCAAGTACCGTACCTGTACGGATAGAATCGAAGCTGCCGCCGCTCTGGTGAATCTTTTCGTAAATAAGCGTCGGGATGTTGTAAATGCCCTGCTCAATGCCAAGTACCGCAACCGTACCGAAATGTGCCATGGAGTACAGCATAATCAGCAGCGCGCCCGACATAATTGAAGGCAGCACCAGCGGAATGGTAATTTTACGGGTAATGGTAAACAGGCCTGCACCGGAAATACGCGCCGATTCTTCCAAAGTCGGGTCCATGCGTTCCAGCGCGCCGCAAACCTGAATAAATACAAACGGGAACAGGTACATAACCTCTACCAGGCTGATGCCCCAATAGCTGTAAATATCAAATACCGGCTCCGAAAGCCCGAAGGTTTCCATAAAAAAGGTATTGATATAGCCGGAGTTCGGCGAAAGCAGCATTTTCCATGCCAGCGCGCCAATAAAGCTCGGCAGCATGAACGGCACAAGGAAAAGGCTCTTCATAAAGGTTTTGTACGGCAAATCGGTACGGGTAACCAGCCAGGCAAAAAACGTACCTACAATCGTACTGCCAACTGTTGTCATGCTGGCGATAATCAAGGAGTTCTTTAACGCCTGGAAGGTTTCAGGCTCGGTTAAAACATTATAAAAGTCACTGCTGTTAAAGCTGCCGTCAACAAAGAAGGCATTAAATAAAATTAAAAGTACGGGCCAGGCAACAAAAATTACCAGAACGGCAATAGAAATTAAAAGAATTATCTGAGCAACGCCAAAGCCGGAGTCTTTTTTAATTGTACTCATAATTCTTCCACCTCCTTAAGCTGTTCTGCATCAAACCAGTGCAATGCACGGAAGTTGACAACACATTCCTCGCCCTCGTTAAACATCAGGCCTTCGGAAATAGCTTCGTGCGTAACAATTTCGGTACGCAGGGTCTCACCGTCTATTTCAATCATATAGTCCATTGTTGCACCAAGGAAGTTGGCACGTTTAATAACGCCCTTCAGCCCTTCGCCGCCGCGCGAAACAATAACGTCTGACGGGCGGAAGGCGGCAACCCATTTCTGCACGCTGCCCTGCGGCGCTTCCCACGGAATCTGCTGGCTGCCGCTGCCGACAAGGAATTTGCCGTTTTCGGCACGCACACCGAGGAAATTGGCAATGCCCATAAATTTAAAAATAAACAAATCGGCAGGCTTTTCAAAAATTTCATACGGCGTGCCAATCTGGCGGATATTGCCCTCATTATCCATAATGGCAATGCGGTCGCTGATTGCCAGCGCAACCTCCTGGTCATGCGTTACATACATAACCGTAATGCCAAACTGCTGCTGCAGGTTTTTAATTTCAAAACGCATTTCCTCACGCAGGTTGGCGTCAAGGTTAGACAGCGGCTCGTCCAGAAGCATAACCGCAGGGTCTGCCACAAGCGCACGCGCCAGTGCAACACGCTGCTGCTGGCCGCCGGAAAGCTCCGAAGGCAGGCGCTTATCCAGCCCTTTCATGCCTACAATGTCAATCATTTTCATAACAAGATTGTTAATTTCTTCTTTGGGGCGTTTTTCCATTTTCAGCGGATAGGCAATGTTATCGTAAACCGTCATATGGGGCCACACCGCATAATCCTGAAACACAATGCCCAGGCCGCGCCTTTCGGGCGGGATATATTCACCGCTTGCATTATCGGAAACAACAGTATTATCAATGATAATCCTGCCGTCATCCGGAACCTCATGCCCGGCAATCATCCTTATGAGGACGGTTTTGCCGCATCCGGAAGGGCCGAGCAGGGTAAAGCATTCGCCCTTTTGTATGCCAAGGTCGAGGCCTTTATGCACATGATGCTTGCCATAGGCTTTATAAACACCCTCCACCTTAATGATTTCTTCCATAAGGCAACCTCCTGTAAATTATATTAATACTGCAATGGCGGCAGAACGGGAACACCCATTCCGCCGCCATATCAAAAGACCAGTTTAAGTATTCTGTTTATACAAAAAACTACTGTTTAATCTGCATAATGTCAGAGAATTTCTTAATTGTATCTTCTTTGGTTTTGATAGCTTCGATATAATCAATCTTGATGGATTTTTCCAAAGCATCTTTCGGAGCGGGCAGATTGAATTTAGCAGGAACTTCAACATCCTCGCGTACAGGAATGGTGCCTTGCTGTGCTACAAGAGTCTGCGCTTCCTTGCCAAGCAGATAGTCTACAAATTTTTTGGCTGCATCAGTTTTTGCGCTGTCTTTAAAGATAGCAACCGGGCTCGGAACTACAAGCAGTTCGGGCGGATAGCAAAGCTGCAGATGAGCGCCTTTTTCGATTTTAGCGTTGGTAATATAGTCAACTGCCAGTGCTGCGCCAAGTTCGCCGGAAGCAGTATCGTCGATAACCTGGCCGGAGCCTTTGCCGATGCGGCCGCCGTTGGCTTTGATGTCTTCAAAGAATTTCCAGCCAAACTGTTTTTCCAAAAGGGCAACGCTCATGTAAGAGGTACCGGAAAGAGCAGGGTTGGCAATACCGAATTTGCCGTTAAATTCGGGTTTCAGCAAATCAGACCACTGAGTGGGAGGAGTTTTGATTTTGTCGGTATTAATAACAATGCCAAGAGTACCAAGGCGTGCTGCATGGAAGGAGCCGTCATAATCATCAAAAGGATTTACAGTTTCAGGTTCAACCGGGCTCTTGTAGTTTAACAGAATGCCTTCTTCTTTCATTTTATAAAAGTCAGGCACTTCACTTGTCCAGATAACGTCAGCCAGAATTTTGCCGCTCTGGCGTTCAGCAGCAATTTTAGCCATCAGTTTACCTGCACCGGCAGACTGATAATCAACATCAATGCCAGGGTTTGCCTTTTTAAAGCCTTCTACAATGCCTTTAATCAGCGATTCCTTCATTGAAGTGTAAACGATGAGCTTCTGGCTGTCATTGGCAGCTTTCTTTTCTTCTCCGCCGCCGCAGCCTGCTACCATCATTACAAGCATCATTAATGACAGCAGCCATAATGTTGTTTTCTTTAACATCATAAAACCTCCTTAATTTGCCTGCCCTGCGTAACGCCCAGGCAGTTTAAAATATTGTGCGTCAAAATAAAAGTTAAAAATTTAACCGTATTTTTACTTTTATTTAACTAATATTTAACATTAATTTAACACATTATTCAGAAAAATGCAAACACATCTGTCTTTTATTTTGTATACAAAAATTTTCCGTATCAAATGATACATTTGCCCAAAACGGGCAGCGCATAATAAAAAAGCTGCCGCTAATAACGGCAGCCATGCATAAGCCTTCCTTATTTAATTTACTGGCCGGATGTTAATTTTAAACCGATAATGCCTGTTAAAAGCATTGCCACAAAAAATAAACGTACCAGCGTAACCGGTTCCTTAAACAAAATAACGCCCACTATAACGGCGCCCAGCGCGCCAATGCCAGTCCAGATAGCATAAGCCGTGCCCATTGGCAGCGATTTAACCGCGTGCGCCAAAAACCAGAAACTGAAACCCATGCCGATAAAGGTTAAAACCGTAAACCTTACATTGGTAAATCCGTGCGAATACTTTAAACAGGTAGACCATACAACCTCAAAAATACCCGCTATAAATAAATCGAACCATGCCATAAATTAAAAACCTCCTTAAAAATGCGGTTAAAACAAAAAATGCCCTTATTTATGTATCTTCTAAGGCCTGCGATACATAAATAAAGGCACCTGCTTAACCGGCGTTAAACAGATTGATGTAAGTATAGCACATTAAAAATTTTTTGGCAACATCAGTTTAAAAGGCGCAAGCCATACGGTCTGCGCCCTTTTTCTTTCCCTTATTTATAACTGTTTATAATATCTCTATCTTATCTCTGTGTTTCCCTTATTTTACGGCTGCTTTATTTTACTGCTTCCGCTACCAGCCTGCCCATTTCGGCAGTGCTTACTTTCTTCAGGCCTTCTGCCCACAGGTCAGGCGTGCGGTAACCTGCTTCCAGCACTTCGTCAACGGCACGTTCAACTGCGTCTGCCGCTGCGTCCTGGTTCAGCGAATAGCGCAGCATCATGGCAACGCTTAAAATGGTAGCCAGCGGGTTGGCAATGCCCTGCCCCGCAATATCCGGCGCACTGCCGTGGATAGGCTCGTACATGCCTGCGCCGTCACCAAGGCTTGCACTCGGCAGCAAACCGATGCTGCCGGCAATGGTGCTGGCTTCGTCGCTTAAAATATCGCCGAAAATATTATTGGTTAAAACAACGTCAAATTGTTTCGGGTTCAGCACCAGCTGCATGGCGCAGTTATCTACATAAAAATGGTTCAGTTCAACGTCGGGGTATTCCTTGTCGCGCATTTCGGTAACAATTTTGCGCCACATACGGCTGCTGCCCAGCACATTGGCTTTATCAACACTGGTTACCTTGCCGTTGCGTTTGCGCGCCGCTTCAAAGGCAAAACGGGCAATGCGCTCTACTTCCGGGCGGGTGTACATTTCAATATCGCTTGCTTCTTCCACGCCATCGGCGTTAAGATGTGCTTCGTTATGCGTGCCAAAGTAAATGCCGCCGGTCAGTTCGCGTACAATTAAAAGGTCAGCGCCTTCGGCACGTTCGGTTTTCAGCGGGCTGAGATGCGCCGTATATTTAGAAACCTTCATCGGGCGCAGGTTGCAATACAGACCCAGCCCTTTGCGGATGTTTAAAAGGCCTTTTTCCGGGCGGATGGAAGGGTCAACATTATCCCATTTCGGGCCGCCTACCGCACCCAGAAGCACTGCGTCGCTTGCTTTGGCGCTTGCCAGCGTTTCTTCCGGCAGCGGCGTGCCGAAAGCGTCAATAGCTGCGCCGCCAATCAGTTTTTTATCGTATTCAACGGTGAAGTTATATTTTTTAGCCGCTGCGTCCAGCACTCTAACGGCAGCGTCAACAATTTCCACGCCGATACCGTCGCCCGGCAGTAAAGTTATCTTCATATTATTGTTCTCCTTTAAGGTAGTTAATCAGCCCGCCGCAGTCGGCAATTTTCTGAATAAATTCCGGTAGCGGTTTTGTTTTAATGGTAATGTTTTTATTAACGATTTTAATTTCGCCCTTGGCCATATCCACGTCAAGCTCGTCACCGGCTTCAATTTTTTCCACATCTGTGCCAATTTCCAGCACCGGCAGGCCGATGTTGATGGCGTTGCGGTAAAAAATACGCGCAAAGCTGTCGGCAATAATGCACTTAACGCCTTTAACCTTCAGCACTATGGGCGCGTGCTCGCGGCTGGAGCCGCAGCCGAAGTTTTTGCCTGCCACAACAATGTCGCCCGGCTTTACGTTGGCGGCAAAATTAACGGTTAAATTTTCTTTGGAATCTTCCATGGCGTGTTCTGCCAGTTCGTTAAAATCGCTGATATTCAAATATCTTGCCGGAATGATAACATCCGTATCTACATGGTCGCCATAACGCCAAACTTTACTCATTTCATTACCTCCTCGGGGCTGGTAATATAACCGGTTACTGCGCTTGCAGCCGCCGTGTACGGGCTTGCCAGGTAAACCTCGCTGTCTACATGGCCCATACGCCCGCGGAAGTTGCGGTTGGTTGTGGAAACTGCCCTTTCGCCCGCAGCCAGAATGCCCATATAACCGCCAAGGCACGGTCCGCAGGTCGGGGTGGAAACAGCCGCACCGGCATCAATAAAGGTATCAATATAGCCAAGTTTCATGGCTTCTTTATAAATTTCCTGCGTTGCAGGGATGATAATGCAGCGCACGGAAGGATGAACCTTGCTCCCCTTCAGCACTTCCGCAGCCTGCGCCAAATCTTCAAGGCGTCCGTTGGTGCAGCTGCCCACAACAACCTGGTCGATTTTAATATCGCGCCCTTCTGCTGCTGGGTGCGTGTTTTCCGGCAGGTGCGGGTAAGCAACAACAGGCACAAGTTTATCAAGTTCAATTTTAATTTCGCGCACATAGCTTGCATCGGCGTCAGCCTCAACACCCTGCCAGTCACGGTCTACGCGGCCTTTAAGGTAAGCTTTTGTTTTTTCGTCCACCGGGAAAATGCCGTTTTTTGCGCCTGCTTCAATCGCCATGTTGCAAATGGTAAAGCGGTCTGCCATTTCCAGTTCAGCCACGCCGTCGCCGCAGAATTCCAGCGACTGGTAACGCGCGCCGTCAACGCCAATCATGCCGATTAAAGTTAAAATAACGTCCTTGCCTTTTACAAAACGCGGCAGCTTGCCGGTAAGTTCAACCTTAATGGCAGCCGGTACTTTAAACCAGCTGGTGCCGCTCGCCATGGCGCAGCCTATATCGGTGGAGCCCATGCCGGTAGAAAGCGCGTTCACCGCACCGTAAGTGCAGGTGTGCGAATCCGCGCCAATAACAATTTCGCCCGGCGCAACAAGCCCGTTGTCCGGCAGCAGAGTATGTTCAATTCCCATACGGCCAACTTCAAAATAGTTTTTAATTTCGTTTTCACGTGCAAAATCACGCATGGTTTTGCACATTGCAGCCGCTTTAATATCCTTGCAGGGAGAAAAATGGTCGGGCACAAGCGCAATTTTAGTCTTATCAAAAACCGGTTTGCCTATTTTTTTGAACTCGTTAATAGCCGGAGGACCGGTAATATCGTTAGCCAGCACCAAATCCACCTGCGATACCAAAAGGTCGCCTGCCGATACTTCGGGGCGCCCGGCATGCCTTGCCAGTATCTTTTCCGTCATTGTCATACCCATAATAACTGCCTCCTGTATTTTTTACTCCATAAAGCTAAATAAAAAACCCCTGCCTGCACTATGCAGACAGGGGCGATTATTAACCGCGGTACCACCCTGATTGGGGCTTCATTATGCTTAACGCTGCTCTGCGTCGCTTCCTACTCCGTTCAAAAGCGCGGCTCCCGGGCGAGCCTTTGCTGCTTTGCCGCTGCGGCTTGCACCATCCGCCGCTTCTCTTTGCCGGTTTTAACAGCCTGTTCCCGTTCTTCGCCTTTAATCATTACATAATTGCTGTTATGTTTTTGTTGCCTTTACATTATCTCAATATTTTTTTGTAATGTCAAGACTTTTTGTATTACTTTTTAAGAAGATAACAAATTTTGTACTTTATTTAACAAAATGCTGGACTAAATGCCAAAAATAGCATATTCTATTATTTAACAAATAAACGGAAAAGCAGGGGTGGCAGCATGAAACTGTTGAAAGACAAAATTATGAGCGAAGGCATTGTGCTTAATGATGCCATACTTAAAGTAGATTCCTTTTTAAACCATCAGATTGACCCGGAGCTGATGGTGGCTATCGGCAAAGAATTTGCAGAAAGATTTAAAGAATGCAAAATCGACAAAGTTTTCACCATTGAATCTTCCGGCATTGCCTGCGCATTAACAACCGCACTGTGCCTGCATGTGCCGGTAGTTTTTGCCCGCAAGCAAAAATCGGAACTTATGAGCAGCCCGGCCTACACCACCAAAGTTTACAGCTTCACCAAAAAAGTTACCAGCGATGTAAGCGTCCTCAAAAAATTCCTGCACGAAGGCGAAACCATGCTTATTGTTGACGACTTTCTGGCAAACGGCGAAGCGGCGCTCGGCCTAGCCGATATTGCCCACCAGGCAGGCTGCAAGGTTGCAGGCATCGGCATTGTAATCGAAAAATCCTTCCAGCCCGGCCACCAGCGCATTGTGGATGCCGGTTACCATCTGGAATCGCTGGCGCGCATAAAAGCCTTTAAAGACGGCAAAGTTGTATTTGAAGAAGACTGATTTATACGCCTGCTTAACGCACCGTGCTGTTTTGCGCGGTGCGTTTTTTGTATGCGCTTTTTGCATAATTTTTTATAAAATAAATGGCAAAAACGTAACGTGGCTGGAAGAAGTTACCGCCGAACAATATTATGCGGAATAACAAAAACAGGACAGTTTTAAGCTGTCCTGTTTTTTACTGTTTACTTTTAAGATACTCCTTAAAATACTCCAAAAACTTCGCCGCCGCTCCCGAAAGGGAATGAAAGCGCTTCCACGCCAATACCGCCGTAAGCTCAAGGCGCGGGTTCAGCGGTTTAAAAACCATTTTGCTGTCTTCAAACAAATCAACGGCACCTTCAATGGTCAGCCCGCAGGCTGCGCCGCTGTTGATAAACATTGCCGCATGCGTCATCATATTAACCGTTGCCAGCACGTTTAATTTATTAATATCGGCGCCCAGCCAGTTGGATATTTCCTTTTGCACATAAAGGCGTGCGGGCGTTATCAGCGGCACGCCCAGCAAATCGGCGCAGGTAACGCTTTCCTGTTCCAGCTGCTTCATCTGCCTGCTTAAAGTAGGCTGCGTAATGTGCAGCACTTCCGAGGCTCTTGTAATATTTTCCTCGCGTGCTACCGTTAAAAAATATTGCAGTGTACGCAGTTCCATTTTCATCACCTCTGCCGTGCAGTTTATACTTTAATTTTAGCACAGCGCAGCCGCCGCGCGCCAGCGTTAAACAAGCCGCTCAGGCGGATGATTTATTAATTTTGCTTATATAATAAAAAACTTCCGCAGGCATTACCTGCGGAAGCCGTTATTTTTACAGTTTATTTAACAACCAGAACCGGAACTTTAGCGTTGCGCACAACATAGCCGGATACGCTTTCCCTGATTTTTGACATACCCTGCGTTTTTCAGCCTTAATCAAGCCCCAGCCAGTTTTTAATTTTGGCGTCTGTCAAATCTTTGGTGGCGTCAAAACATTCTTTAACATCTGCCCCGGGGCAGATGGAACGGATATCGCGCGTGCTGTTTTTAGGGCCGCTGCCGCCATGCGTACAGAATGGATAAACAATTTTGCCTGTAAAATCATAGCTCTCCATAAAGGTTTTAATCAGCTGCGGGCAGGTAAACCACCAGATTGGAAAACCTACAAGCACAACATTATAATCTTCAAAGCCCTGCACCTTATCATTAAGCGCCGGTTTTTCGTTTTTAAGCTGTTCCCATTTGGCAACGGCAACCGTGGCAACATAACTTGCCGGGTACTCTTTAGTGGGAACTATTTCGTGCAGCGCGCCGCCTGCCGCTTTGGCAATTTTCTGCGCTGCGGCTTTGGTATGCCCTGTTTTGGAATAATACGCTATTAAAATTTTATCTGCCATGTTCTGCCCTCCAAACCTGCTTTTAAGCTTCATAATAATAGCTGCGCTTTGCGGTAAGTAGCACCAAAATAAACATTACGCCCGTAAAAACAGCGTAGCCTGCGGTAAGTTCCAACAGCGAAAAATACTGGGCAATGCGGCTTACCAGAAGGTTTGGCAGCGCCGCGCCGCCATAGGCAACAACGTAAATTAAAGATAATACGCCCGCCCTTTCCTGTAAGCTTGTGCCTTCAACAATACCGGCCATGCTGACGGTAAAAGCAGCGCCGTCCGCAATGCCGGCCATTACGTTAAACGCCAGAAACAGGCTTAGCGAATGGCTGTAAATGGCATATACCACACCCGCAACGGCTATAAAAAAGGCCAGCATAGAATAACGCTGCACCAAAAATTTATCGCGCCCGCGCGAAAGTGCCGCACCGAGCGCAACCGGCGCAATGAACGATACAAAGGTAAGCGAAGCTACAAAAGTGCTTTGTACGCCCAGCTCCTGTATGCCGATAGCAGCGCTGTACGACTGGTAAAAACCGCCTACCGCCCAGGTACCGGCAAATGCGCAAGCCGCCGCAGGCAAAAGCTTTTTAACGCGCGGCGTAATTTTAAGCTGCGGCTTAAGGCTGCGCCACGCACCGCTTTGTTTGTTGGTAATTGTTTCCGTACTGGCAAAAACCAACGCGCCGCAACACAACAAAATCGCCGCCACAATTACAAACACCATGCCAATCTCATTGCTGAACATATTAAACACGCCGCTGCCCATTGCGCCAAGCGGCAGGCCAATATTCGGCGCACTGCCGATAATAACCGCGGCAAGGCCTTTATAGCGCCGCGGTTCGTTATCAATAATAAACGCCGCCACCGTACTGGAGGCCAGCCCGCAGCTTAACCCCTGCATAAAACGCGCCGCCAGCATACGCCACTCGCCGGTTACGTTGCCGAACAAAAAGCAGCCTGCCAGCCCAAACGCCAGCGTTAAATAAATTGCTTTTTTGCGCCCCCAGTAGTTGGTAAGGCGCGGCAAAAACAAAAGCGCAATAACCGTACCGGCAAAATATGCCACAGTTGCCAGCGAAAGCACGCCTTTATCAAGCCCAAGCGTTTCGGCATAAGTATGGTAAAACGGTATCGGCGCGCCGCCTGCCATAAAAACCGCCCCCAAAGTAAGCGAGGCGGCAGTAAACCCTAATAATTGCTTTTTTGCTTTCAAACAACAATCATCCTTTTAAATTTTTTTATATTATAAACCTTTAAGCCCGCTATAAGTCAAGCTTTGTTTTGCCTTAAAGCCTCCGTGTAGCCGTATAAGCCGCGCTCCAAAAGCTGCGACGCTATGGCAATAACTTTTTGCAGCGGCACCTTTTTGCCGTCCAGCACCCAGCGGCAGTACATTTCGTTATTTGCCGAGCAGAGATAGGTAAAAACAAGGTTCTGCTCCTCCTGCGGCAGATGGCTGTAAGGGTTGAACTGCCCGCAGTTATGCTGCAAAGTAATGCCCCACAGCCGGTTAAAATACGGCCGGTAATCCGGATTGCAGATAAGCCTTTCGGCAAACGCTCCCTGAGCGGCATAATATTCAAAAAAGACCTGCGTCAGATTTTTCATATTAAAAGCGCCGCTGCCGTTATCTATCTCCGTTTTGCCCATTATTTCAATATAACCATCGGCAAGGCGGCGGATTGCTTCTTCATAAACGTGTTCTATGCAGGTGTAATGCAAATAAAAGGTTTTGCGGTTAATTTTGGCGCGCTCTGTAAGTTCCTTAACGGTAATTTCCTGCGGCGGCATGGTGCAAACCATTTCTTCAAAAGCACGGTTAATTGCCGCCAGTGTTTTCTGCACGCGCAAATCCTGTTTTTTAGCTTCCATAATTAAACCCCAAATTTTAAAAAGTGCGGCATAAGCCGCAGATAGCTTTAACTGGCAATTGCCTGCAGCTGTCTAAGCCCATTATAATACAGATAAGCAAAGAAAAGCAACACGAGTGTATTAAAAAAGGAGGACACAAAATGAAACTTAGTAAAAAATTATCCGCCTTAATTTTAGCCGCCGCCTTTACCGCACTGCCGCTAATGGCAAACGCCCAGCAGCCTGCGGAGGACAAGCCCATCGTACTTAAAACCATGGGCAGCCTGTTCTTCGGCGGTACGGTTGAAACGCTGCCCAACGGCGAAACCTTCCACGGCGACCACGGCTATGCCCAGTTTTACATTCCGCAGAATGCGCGCACATATCCGCTGATTATGTGGCACGGCATCGGGCAAAGCGGCAGAACCTACGAAAGCACGCCGGACGGACGCGAAGGCTATATGGCAATCCTGCCGCGCAGGGACTGGCCCGTTTATATTATCGACCAGCCGCGGCGCGGGCGCGCAGGTTATACGTCCAGCAAAACCGACACCGCCAATGCCGTACCGACTGTTTTAATGGAAAGCGCCGTGTGGGACGCCTTCCGCAACGGCTTGTGGCTGCGCCCTGAAAAGCCGTACTTTTTCCCAGTATCGCAGTTTCCCAAAACTCCGGACGCGGTTGACCAGTTCTTCCGCCAGCAAACGCCCGATACCGGCGCGGAACCGCGCACGGAAGAATACTATAAATTTATGGGCGGCACTATGGCTCATCTCTTAAAACAAACAGGCCCTGCCGTACTTATCACCCATTCCAACAGCGGCAAATACGGCTGGTACAGCGGCATTGCCGACCCGCAAAACATTAAGGCCATAGTTGCTTACGAACCCGGCGCATGCGTATTCCCGTCAGATGATATTCCAAAAGACCTTACGCCATCACCGCTGGAACTTGTTAACGACCATCAAGGTCCCCTTGTTGTTCCGCCCGAAGAATTTAACCGGCTTACCAAAATGCCGATACTTATTATTTACGGCGACAATATTGCCAAAGAAAAAAGCACCAATTTTAACAGCGAAGTATGGCGCGTTGCCAGCCACCGCGCCCGGCAGATGGTTGAACGCATTAACGCCCACGGCGGCGACGCCAGACTTTTAATTCTGCCGGAAGCAGGAATCCGCGGCAACACGCACGCACCGTTTGCCGATTTAAACAACCTTGAAATTGCCAAAATTTTGGAGGACTTCCTGCACGAAAAAGGGCTGGACGGACGCGAAAAACCGCACCAAGGTCCACAGCCCAAAGGCTTAACGGAATACACCATTCCGCTGGCACAGTAAAAGCACAATTAACGCAAAAAATCCCGGTTTACGCCGGGATTTTTAATTTGCTGCCTGCATATTGCAGCACACTTCTTTTGACAACATTAAAAAGGCAACTTACAATATAAAAGTAACACATTATTAATATTGTGAAAGGATACCGTTTTTATGTTCAACTGGTTTGCATTTTTAACCTACGCTGTTATAACAGCCGCAACGCCGGGACCTAATAATATTATGTCCATGAGCAACGGCGGCAGGCTGGGTTTTAAGGGAGCGCTGCCCTTTAACTTTGGCATACTGGCTGGCTTTGCTGCGGTAATGCTTATCTGCACCGCTTTTTGCAGCACCCTTACAGAGCTTATACCTGCGGTTAAAACGCCGATGCTTATTGCAGGTGCTGCCTATATGCTTCATCTGGCATGGGCAACTTATAAAAGCGACGGCGTTATTACCGAAGACCACTCGCGCAGCGGCTTTTATTCCGGCCTTATTTTGCAGTTTATCAACCCTAAAATTTACATTTACTGCATTATGTCCATGCAGGCTTACATTCTGCCGTTTTACACGGGCGAGCCTTTTAAACTAACCTTGTTTGCACTGCTGCTTGCCTTTATCGGTTTTGTATTTACGCTGTGCTGGTCGGCGTTTGGTTCGGCATTCCGCCTTTTGTTCAGCCGCCATACCAAAAGCGTCAACACCATAATGGCGCTGCTTTTGGTTTACTGCGCCGCATCACTGTTCGGATATTAAAAAATCCCTCCGCCTTAGGGCAGAGGGATAATTTTTTATGCAGTTACTTCATGCATTCTTTAATGGCTTTGGCCATACGTTTAACGCCTTCAACAATTCTGTCTTCGGTCATGTTGGAGTAGTTTACGCGCATGCTGCGGTCGGTTTTGTCATTCGGATAGAACGCATCGCCGATAACGGCAGCAACTTTCATTTCAATGCATTTATGGAATACTTCTTTAGCACTTACGCCTTCCGGAACGGTTACCCACAGGAACAGGCCGCCTTCAGGACGAGTCCATTCAACGCCTTCGGGGAATTCTTCTTCCATGGTTTTCAGGATGAGGTCGCGGCGTTTTTTGTACAGCGCTTTAATTTCTTCAACGTGTTTGTCAAGGTCGTAGTTTTCAATGTAAGCGTCGGCAACGCCCTGGTCGAAGTTGGAGGTATGCAGGTCGGCGCTTTGTTTGATTTTAACAAATTCTTCCAGAACGGAATGTTCTGCGGCAACCCAGCCTAAGCGCAGGCCCGGGCAGAAGATTTTGGAGAAAGTGCCGAGGAACATAACAAGGCCTTTGGTATCCATGGATTTAAGGGAAGGAAGAATTTCGCCTTCGTAGCGGAGTTCGCCGTACGGATTGTCTTCCAGTACCGGCAGGTTATATTTGTTGACAACTTCCATAAATTTATGGCGGCGTTCAAGGCTCCAGGTGCGGCCGGTCGGGTTCTGGAAATCAGGAATTACATAAATGAATTTGCAGTTCGGGGTAGTGGCAAGAATTTTATCCAGTTCTTCCGGAATCAGGCCGCCGTCATCGGTCGGAACTTCTACAAATTTAGGCTCGTAAGCATTGAAAGCGTTCAGCGCGCCGAGGTAGGACGGGCTTTCGCACAGAACAACATCGCCGGGGTCAAGGAACAGTTTGCCTGCAAAATCAAGGCACTGCTGGCTGCCGGTGGTAATAAGAATATCGTCCGGGTCAACTTCGGTATGGTATTTATCTTTCATGCGTTTGGCAATTTTAGCGCGCAGGGTCGGGCGGCCTTCGGTAGTTGCGTATTGCAGCAGCTGACGGCCTTCTTTTTCTACCAGGTCATGGGAAACTTTGGCAATTTCTTCAACCGGGAACAGTTCCGGTGCGGGCAGACCGCCTGCAAAAGAGATAATATCCGGCTGTGCGGTAAGTTTTAAGAGTTCACGGATTTCGGATGCCTGCATCCTTTCCATACGTTTGGCAAATTTCATTTTTCTTTCCCTCCAAATACTTTTTAAAATCAGTACAATGCAAATTATGGTGTACTTTTATAATTATAAATTGTAGCACTTTAGCGTTTTACAGGCAAGTATTTTGTTATTTTTGTAAGGATTTTGTGTACAAAACGTAATTTTAAATATACATTGTTAAAAAAATTACAGTTTAACGGTTTGCTTAACATGTTTCTTACAAAGAAAATAAAAAGAAAATCGTATAATCCAATCAAAATTGAATTGAGATTATACGGTTTAACTTATTTAAGCTTTTCTTTTAATGAACGTTTATAAAAATCTTCGGCGACATCCCACCCCAAACACTCGGTTAAAGCTACGGCAATGGTTGCATTGGATACGCTTCCGACAAACGGTATTATTTTAGTAAGCTGACCGGCTAATACTTTGCCAAACTGCCCTACCATATAGGATTTAGCCTGCGCCTTTGCCATTTCTGACGTTATAGGAATATCAAAAATTTTTGCAAGCCCTAAAATCATCGTAACCTGCACCGCGCAAATCGGCGTAATATCCGCACCCGGTATTGGCGCAATACCAATTCCGCCTGCCGCTACAGCTGCCGCATGTATTACATAATGGCATTTTTTCTTTTCATCTTCCGGCATCACGCTACTCATAACATCACCCCGTTATCCCAACGATATCAAATATGTAAGCCAGCCTATTAACAACGTAAGTAAAAACATCCATACAAAAAACGATAACGGTAATACTAAAATCATCATTTTAATCACCTCGTTTAAAATCAAAATACTGAACTTTAGAGATTTTTAAGATAACAACCTTGTTTCAAAATTTTGTTTTTGCCTCAAAGCTGCAATATAAATTATTATACCTAGCATTTTTTGTTGTTTTGCCTTAATCATGGATAAAATCCAAAATACCGGTCTAAAAAGACTCATTGGATTAGCAACTATTGTAGCCGCCATTACTACCACCGGGTCAAAAAACAAAGGCTTGTATACTCCTAAACCTAAATATTTATTTACAGCATCAGTTAAGCATTCTTCAACAATGTAAATTATAAATCCGGAAACTTTCCCTACACTGATTAACGATATTAAATCGCCATCATCTAAGTTTGTTTTTATTTGTTCATATTCTTCTTTTGTAATTTTATCATTTTTAAAATAATCAAATACTCCCTCACCTGCCATTTCTTCAATCCGCGTCCAAGCATCAATTCCATTATCCTCAACAACTTTTTTCTTAATATTTTTTAAAGTTGAGACAAAAATTTCTCGTTCTAAATATTCAATATCATTTAAACTCAATGATTCCATTAACGGAATATATTGCACTCCCACTTTTTTAGCAGTATATTTAAGCATCTTATCATAATCCGGTTCATAATCATTTCTAACTGCGTTTACTAAAACATTTCCGTAATTACTGCGAATTTCTTTGTTAAATCTTTTTACAAGCCCTTCATTCGTATAATCTTTAAGATCAATTCTGTCGCCGCATTCGCACAACGCAAGTAATTTCTGCCATTCTTCTTCCGTTTTAATTTTTCTTAAAACAAGGTCAAGCGCATCGTTTTTACTCATAATGCTCATCCTTTCCTTTGACAACTAAAAATTTATTGCAAAAAATAATCGTCTATGTCAGCCTTGCTCTTTAAAGGATTTTCAGCTTTGCACGCAACAGCCAGTTTACTGCTGTATTTAAAACGTAATTGCATATTAACATCTTCGTTAAAAGCAAATTCTATTAACCCGCCTATCTCTGCATATTTCGTCTCTATCAACATAATAAAGTTTTGTGCTTCTGCATTCATTTTTTCAAAATTTGTTTTAATCTTATCTTCAAGTTTTAATAAATCAATTTTATTTTCTACGCCATTTTGATCTTTTAGTAATTTCCAAAATGTATTAGCTGCAACCGTTCCTATAACAACTCCGAGAACCGGCACTGGTATAAGCATCTGCCCTAATGCCGCACCGGCAGAAGCAACAGCAGCATCGACACAGATAACCGTTCCGCTTTCTTTAAATTCTTCAAAAGTAAGCTCGCCTGCACAATAATCCCTATATAACGAAGCTACGCCAAAAGCCGCTGAGGTAACTGCACCGGCAACCGGAGCGCTGCAATTAGCATAATTTGTTAAGCCATAAATAGCAAAACCGCTTACCCCTCCTTTCGCCCCGGCTTTGCCGGAAGCAATGCCAATATCCTTCCAATCCGCCATAGTAAAATCAGAAATGTTTTTACCTTCACGCTTTTTCTGCCAGATTTTTGCAGCTAACGTAATACCTCCTGCAACAACGGCACCGGCAGCGGCAGATTTTAACCCTTCCTGTATATTTGGTTTATGACTGTCAATAATTTCTGTTTTTTGTTCTTCAGCTTTATTTTTTATATCGCTTCTGATTTCTTCGTTTTCCGCCCTAATTGCTTTGTTTTCGCTTTTTATAGTATTATCAATTTTCCCGGTCTGTACATCAGCATAATTTGCATGTGCAGGCTTAACAACTTCGGTAAAAGGCTTTCCTGTTTCCTGCTCTATTTCTTTTACTAAATTTAATAATTTTTCATCATAACGTGCGCTGTTGCCGGTACTGCCGCCATTAAGAACCTTTAAAATGTTTTCGTACTGGTCTTTAGGTATGTGATAATACCCATTCTGCCCATTAACAAAATCTGGATATTTACTAAAATGCTCCAAAACACCATTATTCAGGGTATTGATTTCACCATTATAAAACTTGGACTGCACAGGAATACCGTCTATCGTATAATCAACAGGACCGGTGCGCGGTATAACTGAAGTGTCAATAACAGCCCTGTCAGCTAAGCGATGCAAAGCAGCTTTTGCATTCACCATGCCAACTTCTACTTGTTCAGCAATTTCGCCATGTTTAGTAGCAGGACTGCCCAAAATATGCCCCGGATTATCCACAAATTTCTGAACTTTTCCCATTGCCTCTAATGCACGGTGCAGACACTTACCCTGTATAGAAAGCTCACCATGCAATTGGCTTGCTGTTGCCTGCAATTGCCCGTTCATTTCGGTAATGCGCGGTTTGCAAATTTCATCTACAATTGCGCCAATTGTTTGTTCTGCTGTATCACGCATTTTCATAATTATCCAACCTTTATGTTAAGCAACCCTGCTAATGATTTAGCAAAGTTTACAAATGCACCTAATCTTAATTTATCATCTTCGCTAAGCAAGCAATAGTCTTTAATATTTTTTGCAAGAAAATCTGCCAATTCATCTTTTAAACGATAATACAAATCTCTTATCTTTCTGCGCAATTGCTTAATTTCAGCACTGTTTTTAGTAATTTCAATAAGCGCGGAATTTATTTCATCTGCCTGTTTCCAAGCTTGTTCTGCTATATCCTTATTTTTACTATTCAAAATAACAGCACTTGTCACAAAAGCACCACCTGCAATAAACCAACCTACCGGTCCAGCCATAGCCAATAATGCATTACCAGCAGCCATGCCGCCACCACCAGCTGCGAGTGCACCTCCGCCCAGCCAGGCTAACGCTGCATTAGTTGCAGCCGCACCAGAAAGGGACGCTATTGCCGTACCTGTCGAAGCAGTACCAAAAGTAGTAGCAATTGCAATTGCAGCAGTCGGACCCATTGTTGCAACACCAACACCGGCAGCTGCCGCAGCAGCAGAAATATTATTACCAATATCTATCTTTTTAGCTTCAATTTCGAATTTTTGTACTTCCTTATCAAATGTTTGATATTCGTTTTTAATCGCAGCAAGTTCATCAATTAATGTTTTAGGTGTATTCGCCAAATTATTAATAAATTTTTCTATTTTTTTAAGCAGGTCTCGAGATTCTTCTTTTTCTTTAAACAATTCTTCCGTATGATACATTATTAATTCGCGTTCTTCGTTATATTCATAGCACGCTTTTCTTAAATTATCCAAAGCTTCATTTCTTTTATCAGTATTGAACATTTTCTTAACCCCCCGTTTCTTACAATTTCCTTGCTTCGTATTTTTGCTGCTGTCTAAATGCACCTATACATACAACCGTAGGAATAGTCTTTTTCCAGTTTGTATCGCCTAAACCAATTAAAAGCCATAATGTTGCTAACGCCCATCCAAAAGGACCAAGCAAAAATGCAAGCGTCTTCCCGATGACCGGTCCGGCAACGGCTACACCAATGCCTAATCCTAAATATCTACTGATTGCAAAAAACAGTTGATTTGCGAGCATATAAACTAAAAATCCTGACATATTACCGGCAGCTAACAAGGCAATCATGCCAATACTTCCCCAGCTTACTTTCATCTGCTCATATTCTTCAGCAGTAATTTTTCCATCTTTATAGGCTTTTTCTATGCCGTCTTGCGTCATACGTTCAATGTTTTGCCAAGCTTCTATACCTTTCTTTTTAATGATACTCTTCTTTACGTTTTCTAAAACTTGTACCATTATCTCTTTTTCAAGGTATTCTACATCCTTTATACTTAGTGATTGCACCTCAGGAATATTTTTTACTTTTAATTTTTTAGCTGTATCTTTCAAAATCACATCATAATCAGGTTCATATTCATCTCTGAAAATATTAGCAAAAGTATTACCATAGTTAGTACGTATTTCTTTATTAAATAAAACTGCAAGATTTTCATAAGTATGAGTTTTATCATAATATTTTATATCGCCTTTGTGAATGTCATAAACTGTTTTTATACATCCATCAATAGAATAATCATCTACATTTATCCTATCTTTACAATCACAAATTTCTGCAAGAGTCTTCCAATCTTCTTTCGATTTTATTTTTCTCAAAACAACATCCAAAGCATCATACTTAGCCATAATATTACCTCCCAAAATAATTACAAATTATAATTTCAAAAAACATAATAAAATTTATCTTAATCTATAAAATACGCCTCCTTAATTGTACTCAACATTATAAACATAATTGCCTTGGCTTCTTAGCCACATTTCAATGCCCTTGCCGAAAACTTCCGCCTTTATTAAATAACCGTTTTCGTCCTGTTTTACAATCACGGCTGTCGGCAGCCTGTCAAGCACTGCTTCTACCGAAGGACCTTTATAATAAAACTTTACCCTGCACAGCGTGCCGCCCTGCATAAACTGCACCCGTCTGCGGAACAGGCCTTCTTCAAAACGGTTTTGGTACGGAACATAAAAATGTTCGTTAGTAATTTTAAAATTTTCTATGCGGTCAATACGGTAAATTGTCGGGAAAGGGTCGTTTTCAACAGCGTAATGCAATTCTTCCCGTTCATCTTTGGCAATAAACGCCGTCAGATAAAAATAAAATTCCGAAAACATTATCCCTGCCGGTTCTAAAGTACGCTCAACGCATTTTCCGTCCATACGCCTGTAAGTTATATGTATTTTTTGCTGTTTGCTTACAGCCTGCGAAAGCTGCCACATATTTTCTAACAGTTTTTTAGCATGGCGCGGCTCTATGTAATAGTATTTTTCGTTGCCGATAAGCTCGTTAATTTGTTTTTGCTGCGCAGGTTGCAGGCAGGAATTTATCAACTTATCCACAAGCGGATATAATTCTGCCTTTGTAAGCGAACGGCTTTCCATCAGAATTTTTAAAACTGCAAAAATTTCACTATCGCTTAAAAGCTGATTACCTGGTTTGTTTAGTTTATAGCCTTTTAAGCTTCTATCATAAACTAAATCCTGTATAGCGCCATCATCAGCACTTTTATTATGAAAAAAGCTGCGCAGTTCCTCAATATCGCGCTGTATTGCCCTAAGCGATACGCCATAATAAGCTGCCGCCTCATTTTTATAAAGCACTTTGCCTTCGTTTAAATGCTCATACATTTTTAAAAGGCGTTCACGGTTCGAAACTTTGCCCTCTGTCATTTTATCTCCACTTTTCTTAATAGCTTTATGTTTCAGTTTTATTATATAAATTTAGATAGACATAATTCGTCCATTTCGTTACTTCTTTGTAATTAAATTATACTAAACCTTTACCCCCCCGCAAGACATTTAGGTTAGCGTAGCCCGTACTTTTACGGGTCTTGTGGAAACTTTATCCCTGCCGGTTTTGTACGTATGCTTTCTATCATTCCATGTAAAATTTTTGGCGTCTTTTCAACAAAAATAAAAACCGGATTCATAAGAACCCGGCTTAACTGCTGCTGTAAAAATATAATATTTTTAGTTTTCCGCCCGTTTGAGCGGTGCTGAATTTTAACCTGCTTTTTTAACGTTGATAACAACAATTTCGGGGTATGGGCCCATGCGCACCGGCGGACCCCAGAAGCCGTTGCCGTTGCTTACGATTGCAGCCATGCCGTCAACATAGGTCATGCCGTAGTCAAGCAGGTACATGCTTTGGGTAATATAACGGAACGGCCATACCTGCCCGGCATGGGTATGCCCGGAAACGCTCAAGTCATAACCTGCTTTGGCGGCTTCAAACAAACGCCGCGGCTGATGGTCTATTAAAACGCTGAAATAATCCGCATTTCCTTCTGACAGGCGTTCCAGCGCTTCCGTACCGCGGTCGCGGCTGTAATCGCGCAGGCCGGTAAGTTTTATGCCCTGCGGCAGCACGGCGCTTTCATTTTCCAGCAGCGTAATGCCGTTTGCCCCTAAAATCCTGCGTATTTCCTTCATTTCTCCGTCAAGGTAATCGTGGTTGCCGTAAACTGCATAGGTTCCCAGCGGCGCATCAAATTTCAGCGCTTCCAGCGAGCCGTTATCCAGCACATAGCTGAGCTTTTCGTCAACAATATCGCCGCCTATCAAAACCAGATCCGGCTTTTGGGCGTTTATGCGCTGCACAACGTCCTGCGCTGCGCCAAGTGCGTTAATATGCCCAAGGTGCAAATCCGTTACCAGCACTATTTTGGTATCGGCTTCAATATTTTTGGATGCAGCCACCGTTTCCGTACGCACTATGGGGTTCATGGCTTTATAAATGCCAAAAATAATGGAAGCACTTATAACAACAAGCCCAATCACGGCCAGCGGTGTGCTGAAACGGTAATGCACGCCGAAAATTTTGGCCGGTATAATTAAAACGCCGTTTAAAAGCATCAGCAAAAGGCTGTAAAAACCGAACAGAATCCATACATTGCCAATCCACGCCAGTGCGCGTGCAAGGGGCTCCGGGTGAACGATATAGCCGCTGTGGCTTACAAGGTAGCTTACAGTGCAGCCAACTACGGCAAGCGGCCACAGCCATGACGTAAGCCCCGGAATAAGAGTGCGGTAATAAAACCATACGGCGATGCCCATGGCGGCCAGATACGAATACATAACAATCATAAAAAGGTTCATCGGCATTCTCCTTTATTGTCCGTTTTATATAATATATACTTTGGAGTGCACTTTAAGTCAAGTAAAAAATTTTTGAAAACCGCTTGACTTGAAGTTCACTATAACTGATATATTAATATTAGCCATAAAATTACGCTGTTTTTAAAGGAGTAATGCCTATGAAAAAATATCTTAAATACATTATTGTACTGGCGGTATTTTTGGCAGCAGGCTGCGCCGTATATACGGCACCTGCAACCGGGCAGGCCGAAAATTACGCCGACGCGGATAAAATAAGCTTTCTGCGCCAGCTGATTACCGCCGACGCTTCAACAAGCCGCACCATTATGTGGCAGGCTGATGAAAAACTTGAAAACCCGGCGGCCGAATATAAAAACGCCGCAGGGCAAATAACAGCCGTGCCTGCTTCCGTACAGGAGCTTAACACCGGCAGCGGCACCCTTTACGTTTACACCGCCGCGCTGACAGGTCTTGAACCCGGCAGTGCCTACGAATACCGCGCAGGCTACGAAGGCAGCCGCACCGGCTGGCACAAACTTCCGGCCGCTCAGCCTGACAGTTTTAAAGCGCTGATATTTCCCGATTCGCAGTCATCCGATTACAGCGGCTGGCGCAAGCTGGCACAAACTGCCTACAGCAAAAATGAAGACGCCGCCTTTTTTATCAACATGGGCGATCTTGTTGACAACGGCTACGATTTTTCGCAATGGCGCGCCTGGTTTAATTCTGTTGCGCCAATGATTGAAAACATTCCGTTTGCGCCGGTAATGGGCAACCACGAAACCTACAATATGGATTGGCAGATTGCCCCGCCGACGCCGTATTTAACGCTGTTTAACCTGCCGGAAAACGGCACCGTTGCCAATAAAAACCAGTATTACAGCTTTGACTACGGCGATGTGCATTTTGTTGTGCTGAACACGCAGACCGATGAAATGGCTGACTTTAACCCCGATTTAATGCAGCAGCAGTTAAACTGGCTGCGCAGCGACATTGCCGGTACGCAGAGCAAATGGAAAATTGTGCTGATGCACAAAGACATTCTGCGCTATGCCTTTACCGACCGCCCCAACAATTTTGACCCGGCAAGCATTCAGTTTACGCCCTGGGCGCAGCAGCTGATGCCCGTTTTTGAAGAATATAATGTAGACGCCGTGCTTACGGCGCACCTGCACACTTACCGCCGCCGCGTGCCTTTAAAAGCCTTTAAGCCCGATAACACCGGCATAACCTATATTTTAACCGGCGTTGCCGGAAGCGTGCGCTACGCCAACCTGTGGCAGCGTAACACGGCGGACGCAGCCCTTGCGCCGCAGCCCGAGGACGCCAACTACATAACGCTCAGCAAAACTCCGCAAACATTAACCTTTAAGGCATTTTTGCCGGACGGAACCGAATTTGATACCGTAACCATCACCAAAGAGGGGGAATAATTTATGAAGGTTTTACTGCAAGGTGCAGCAATTCTTGCCGTTATTTACACCATTATCAACATCAGCGGGCGCGTAGCCGTATGCAGCGCCTATAAAATCCTGTCCGCTTAAAGCGCGGCTAATTTACACGAGGTGACCAAACATGAACATTGCAGAAGTAAGCAAAAAATTTGGCCTTACGGCCGACACGCTGCGCTATTACGAACGCATTGGCCTGCTGCCGGCCGTAGCGCGCAACAAAAGCGGCAACCGCGATTACAGCAGCATTGACTGCGAGCGCATAGAATTTATTAAATGTATGCGCGAAGCAGGGCTTTCCATTGAAGTGCTGACCCGTTACATGCACCTGTTTTTAGAAGGCGACAGCACTTTAAAAGAACGCGAAGACCTTTTAATTGCCGAGCGCGACAGGCTGGAAAACCGTTTGCAGCACATGCAGGAAACGCTGAGCCGCCTGAACCATAAAATTGAACTTTACGAACAGGGAGCATTCCGCAGCAACAACATGGGCTGCGAGTGCATTTAAAAGAAGTGATTTATTTTGTACAACCCTCAGCTTGAAACATTTATTACCGTTGCCGAAAGCGGCAGCTTTGCCAAAGCCGCCGACAAGCTTTATATTTCGCCTACCGCGGTTATCAAGCAAATCAATATTCTTGAAAGCAACCTTGATATAAAGCTGTTTAACCGCACACACCGCGGCCTTACCCTTACAGCAGCAGGCAAATCGCTTTACAGCGACGCCAAATACATTATCCGTTACTCGCACGAATCGCTGGAACGCGCCAAAAACGCCATGCAGAAAGAAAACGGCATTATCCGCATCGGCACATCACCCATGACGCCTGCGCAGATTCTGGTGCAGCTGTGGCCCAAAATCCACGCCATGTGCCCCGAAATACATTTTAAGCTGGTACCGTTTGACAACACGCCGCAAAACGCACGCGAAATACTGCTGAACCTGGGGCAGAACATTGACATGGTTGCCGGTATTTTCGATGCCACGCTGCTCAATTACCGCCAGTGCGCCGGGCTGGAGCTGTGCCGCGAACCGCTGTGCTGCGCCGCAGGCATTAACCATCCGCTGGCGCAGAAAAACAAGCTCAGCGTAAGCGATTTGTACGGGCAAAACCTGATGCTGATTACGCGCGGGCAGATGGGCGAAGCCGACGCGCTGCGCGACTGGCTGACGGTAAAACACCCGCAGGTAAATATTATTGATTTTGATTTTTACAACACCGAGGTTTTTAACAGCTGCGAAAACGGCAACAACCTTTTAATGGCAGTGCCAACCTGGCGCGACGTGCATCCGCTGCTGAAAATAATTCCGGTGGACTGGGATTTTACCATGCCCTTCGGGCTTCTGCATTCGCCGCAGCCTGCGCCGCACGTGCAGAAATGCATTGATGCCATTACCAGAATTTACAAGGAAAACCGGGCATAACCATAGGGTTTAAGCTCACTGACAAACAGGGACTTCTTATGAAGCCCCTGTTTTTTTATAATATTGGTAAAGGAGGGCTGACTTAATGATGCCGCCGCGTTCTGGCAGCGGCAGATAGATAAACAAAAAAGCAATTGATTATGGAGGTTTTATTATGGTTTTAAAAATGCAGCTTAAAACTTGCAGCAATATAGCACAAAGCCCTGATGGGTTATGATGACAAAACTGATTGCCTTTGCCAAAAAATGGACGCTGCCGCTTGCCATCTGGGTGGCTTACACCTACCTTTCGCCGGTAATTTCCATCGCACCCAGCAGCTACATACTTTTTCAGAATATCGTCAACTCGTGGCAGCTGTGCCAAAGAGAAACCGGACGCCTGTAAAAAATAAGGAGAACAGACTATGCAATACAGAACTTTAGGAAAAGACTTAACCGTCAGTGCCGTCGGCCTTGGCTGCATGGGCATGAGCCATGCTTACGGCGCTCCCGCGGATAAAAAAGAAATGACGGAGCTTTTGGCCCGCGCCGTTGATATGGGCTGCACCTTTTTTGACACCGCAGAACTGTACGGCACGCCGGAAAACCCGCACGACAACGAAGAACTGCTGGGGCCTGCCTTAAAGCCTTACCGCGATAAAATTGTACTTGCCACCAAGTTTGGCATTACCTTCGACTGGAATGACCCCGACGTAAACAAACCGGTTATTCCCGATTCGCGCCCCGAAAGCATCCGCAAAGCCGTTGAAGGTTCGCTGAAACGCCTGCAGACCGACCATATCGACCTTTACTACCAGCACCGCCAGGACCCTTCCGTTCCTGTGGAGGAAGTGGCAGGCGTAATAAGCAGGCTTATCGAAGAAGGCAAAATCACCCACTGGGGCCTTTCCGAAGTAACTGAAGACACCATCCGCCGCGCGCATAAAATCTGCCCGGTAACGGCCATTCAAAACCGCTACTCCATGATGTTCCGCAATTACGAAGCGCTTTTTGGCGTGCTGGAGGAATTAAACATCGGCCTTGTGGCTTTCAGCCCGCTGGCTAACGGCTTTTTAACCGCCAGATACACAGCGGAAAGTAAATTTGACCCCAAAGAAGATTACCGCAGCGCCATGCCGCAGTTTAAAAAAGAAGCCTTTGCGCAGAACGGAAACCTGCTGACACTGCTTGAAGAAACCGCCAAAGCCAAAAACGCCGCGCCGGGGCAAATTTCACTGGCGTGGATGCTTAATAAAAAGCCTTACATTGTACCCATTCCCGGCACACGCAAATTAAACCGCCTTGCCGAAAACCTCGGCGCCGCAGATATTGTGCTGACCGCCGGAGAAGTTGCCGCCATTGACGAAGCACTGGACAATATGACAATGAGCAATGTGTTTGGCGGTACCCGCGTTATAAAACGTTAAAACAGGAGGAAGAACCATGGAATATGCAACTTTAAGCAACGGAATTAAAATGCCCATGCTAGGCTACGGCGTTTACCAGATACCGGAAGCGGATACCGAACGCTGCGTGCTGGATGCCATCAGCTGCGGCTACCGCTCCATTGATACCGCGCAGGCCTACCACAACGAAGAAGGCGTCGGCAATGCAATTGAAAAATCCGGCGTGCCGCGCGAAGAACTTTTTATTACCACCAAAATCTGGATTGCCAATGCCGGTTACGAAAAAGCAAAGGCCTCTATTGCCGAATCGCTGCGCAAACTGAAAACGAGCTACATTGACCTGCTTTTAATTCACCAGCCGTTCAGCGATTATTACGGCACCTGGCGCGCCATGGAAGAAGCCTATAAAAACGGGCAGCTGCGCGCTATCGGCGTTGCCAATTTTTACCCCGACAGGCTGATTGACCTGTGCCAGTTTGCCGAAATTGCGCCGATGGTAAACCAGATTGAAACTCATGTGTTTCAGCAGCAGCAAACCGCCCACGCCATTATGCAGAAATACGGCGTAACACACCAGTCGTGGGGCCCGTTTGCCGAAGGGCGCAACGGCTTTTTTACCAACGGCGTTTTAAATGAAGTTGCCGCAAAGTACAATAAATCGGCTGCACAGGTTGCCCTGCGCTTTTTAATTCAGTGCGGCGTGGTTGTTATACCCAAATCCGTACATAAAGACCGCATGGTACAGAACTTTGATATTTTCGATTTTAAACTTTCCGATGACGATATGGCAAAAATCCGTGCGCTCGATACCGGCAGGAGCCTGTTCTTCTCTCATTACGACCCTGCCACGGTTGAATTTTTAACAAACATGGGCAAGCACGCTTAAACAGTAAAGTTTAAGCTGCCATAACTTAAACCGCCATAAAACAGCATAAAAAACAGCGCCGGAACACACCGCCCGGCACTGCTTCTTTGCAGCCCTTCCGCACCGAAGGGCTGTTTTTTTATAAGGTTTTAACGCCTTTTACTTCGTAGCCTGCATCCACAACGGCTTTAACAAGCACTTCGTCGCTAACATCAGCGGCAACCGTAACGGCGGCGTTTTTGTTTTCAAGCGAAACTTCAACGGCTTCCACGCCTTCAACGCCGCTTAAGGCTTTGTTTACATGTGCTACGCAGTGCTGGCACATCATGCCTTCAATATCAAGTACTTTTTTCATGGTATCAACCCTTTCTTTTTTGTTGGTGTTTAATATATCTACTGCCTCAACCCTGCATTCGTGCGCAGCAGCGCCGGGCGCAGCAGCGCCAGTATCTGCCGCATACACCGGGTTAAAGAACCTTAACCGCAGGGCATTGGTTACAACAAAAACGGAACTGAAGCTCATGGCCAGCGCGCCCAGCATGGGGCTGAGCTTAATGCCGAGCCACGGATAGAAAACGCCCGCCGCCACCGGAATACAGATAGCATTGTAAAACAGCGCCCAGAACAGGTTCTGCTTAATGTTGCGTATTACCGCGTGCCCAAGCTGAACAGCACCGGCAACATCCAGCAGGTCATTTTTCATCAGCACCAAATCTGCCGATTCAATGGCTATATCAGTACCGGCGCCAATGGCAATGCCCACATCGGCACGCGCCAGTGCAGGTGCGTCGTTAATGCCGTCGCCAACCATGGCAACTTTTTTGCCCTGCTGCTGCAAATGGCGTATTTCCGTTTCCTTATCCTGCGGCAAAACTTCTGCCACCACGCGGTCAGCGCCTACTTCTTTCTGTATGGCCTGCGCCGTGCGCGCGTTGTCGCCGGTAAGCATTACTACCTCCAGCCCCATGCGCTTCATTTCTTCTATGGCCGCGCGGCTTGTAGGTTTTACCCTGTCTGCGAGGGCAATAATGCCGAGCAGTATGCCGTCACGGGCAAAAAACAGCGGTGTTTTGCCTTCGGCCGCCAGTTTTTCTTCCAGCATTTTTACGTTATCATCATAAAGCCCGGCTTCTTCCAGCATTCTGCGGTTGCCGCCAAAACAGCCCTTGCCTTCCATTACGCCTTTAATGCCGCGCCCGGCCTGCTGCGCAAAGCCTGTTACCGGCGCAAGCTGCACGTTTTTTTGTTCCGCATATTTTACAATCGCCTGCGCCAGCGGATGTTCGGAATATTTTTCCAGCGATGCAGCCGTTTTAACAAGCAGCGCTTCACCGGCGCTGCTGCTGTATAAAACGTCCGTCACTCCGGGCTCGCCCTGCGTTATGGTGCCGGTTTTATCAAGCACTATGGTGTTAACTTCGTGCACCGTTTCCAACGCTTCCGCCGATTTAATCAAAACGCCGCTGACCGCACCGCGCCCGGTGCCCACCATGATTGCCGTAGGCGTTGCCAGCCCCAGCGCGCACGGGCACGATATTACAAGCACGGCAATAGCGTTTGAGAGTGCAAACTCAAAGCTTTCACCGAGCAAAAGCCATACTGCCGCCGTTACAAGCGCAATACCGATAACGGCAGGCACAAACACGCCGCTTACCTTGTCCGCCATTTTGGCAATGGGCGGTTTGGAACTTGTAGCGTCATCCACAAGCCGCACAATCTGCGCCAGCGTGGTATCTTCGCCAACCCTGTCGGCACGCATTTTAAAAAAGCCCGATTTTACAACCGTCGCCCCGGTAACCTTGCTGCCGGTTTCCTTTTCCACAGGAATGCTCTCACCGGTAATTGCCGATTCGTCAACCGCTGCATGCCCTTCGGTTAAAACGCCGTCCACAGGCACGCTCATGCCGCTGCGCACCACAAGAATATCGCCTTTTTCAACTTCTTCAACGGGTATTTCAAGCTCTGCGCCGCCGCGCTCAACAACGGCTGTTTTCGGCGCCAAATCCATCAGTTTGGTAATCGCATCGCTCGTTCTTCCTTTGGCACGCGCTTCCAGAAACTTGCCGAAGGTAATCAGCGTTAAAATCATACCCGCAGATTCAAAATACAAATCCATCGAGAACCGGTGTACCAGTGCCAAATCGCCGTGCCCAAAGCCGTAAGCAATTTTATAAAGCGCGTACACGCCGTAAACAAGCGAAGCCGACGCGCCAATGGCAATAAGGGAATCCATATTCGGCGAAGCCGCAAAAAGAGTTTTAAACCCAACGCGGAAAAACTTAAAATTAATAAACACTACCGGAATAACCAGCAATAAAAGCGTCAGCGAAAAAATCATGGCATTTTCCACGCCGAGGAAAATCTCCGGCAGCGGCCAGCCCATCATATGCCCCATGGAGATATACGAAAGCGGCACGGCAAACACCAGTGAAAGTTTCAGGCGTTTTTTCACCGCCTCATATTCCTGCCGCGCAATATCGTTTGCCGAAGCCTGCATTGATTTAGAAGCTTTGCCCTGCTGCGCAGCTTCTTTCAGCGACGCGCCGTATCCGGCTTCTGTAACGGCGCCGATTATTTTCTGCGTATCGAGTGCCGTTTCATCATATTCAACCACCATGCTGTTTTTTAATAAATTAACGGCTATTTTATCCACGCCCGGCAGTCTGCCCACAGCTTTTTCCACACGGGCGCTGCAGGCGGCACAGGTCATGCCGGTAACGTTAAACTGTTCTTTTTTCATAGCGCTGCTCCTTATATAACACTTCATTGACGCTCTTTTTTATTCCTGTTATTATTATATTAATACAATATCTTTTAATCAAGAATGCACTATTTGGTGATATAGTACCCAAAAAGATACTTAGGAGCATAATTATGGAAAAGAACATCAACGTAAACTGCCCCGTTGCCGCCACGCTGCACCTTATCGGCGGCAAATACAAAGCGCTTCTGCTTTGGCATTTATCGGGGCGCGTGCTGCGCTTTAACCAGCTGCGCCAGCTTGTGCCGGAAGCAACACCCAAAATGCTTACGCAGCAGCTGCGCGAACTAGAGCAGGACGGGCTTATTAACCGCAAGGTTTACCCCGTTGTGCCGCCCAAAGTGGAATATTCCCTCACAGAGCTTGGCGAAAGCCTCTTTCCAATTCTTAAAGCCATGTACGAATGGGGCAGCGGTTTAATGCAGAGCCAGGGCAAATGCCCTTCGTGCAGCATGACGGCGCAGCCCGGCACCTGCCACTGCAAAGATTAAAGCAAAACTCAAATACCGTGGCAAAACGCCAAAAACTAAAAGCAGGCATCCTGTCCTTTAAAACGGATAGTTTGCCTGCTTAATGTTTATATGCTATAATAATTTTCCGAGATAGCCGAGTCGGTTCCTTCCGCAAAGGGAGGTGATGGCATGACTGTTTACGAAGCATTATCTTTGATGATTGCTTTCGGAGCACTCGTTGCTGTTATCTGCTTATCTAAAAAGTAACAATACTTTAAGATAAAAAGAAACCGCATACTGGCGGTACGCGGCTTCCTTCTGAACTATAAATTCTAACAGGGAGAGCCGACGTTCCACCAATCGGCTGTCTCTTTCTTTATATTATACCAAACCAAAAACATTGTCAAATTACTTTTTACCATACCGCATACGGTATTCTGACGGCGCAAGCTGCATTACCTGCTTAAACGCCGCCGCAAATTTGCTTTGGCTGCCGTAACCGGCTGCCGCTGCAATTTCTGCCACACTGCTGCTGCCTGCAACCAAAAGCGCCGCCGCTTTCCTCATGCGGTATTCCTTCATATACTGTGCCACCGGTTTGCCATACACCATTTTAAATACTTTTTTCAGCACAGAAGCATTAATGGAATATTCGCGGGCAAGCTGTTCAATGGTATAATGCTCCTGCCAGCTGCCGGTTATTTTAGCGTGAATCATTTTTATAATTTCCATATAACGTTCCTCGCAGCTTTCGGCCGTTTTAAGATGCGGAACACCGTACACAGCCAAAAATAAAAGCATTTCCTGCGCTTTCAATTTAAAATACGCCTGCCGGTACTCGCTTTTTACACGCGGCAAAAGCGCAAACATATCTGCAATTTCCGCAGCACCCGGCCAAACCGTAACTTCGCCGCCGCGGCAAAACTTTTCTGCCCAGGCAGGTAAATTCACCTCCGAAAGGTTTAACGTTTCAGCAAAAGGCTGCGCAGCCATATTTAAATCCACAAACAGTGCAATACCGCTGTAATGCCCCAAAGGCAAGGTTATGCCCGATACGGTGCAGCAGTCCATCATATGGAACGATACATCACCCTGGCCAAGATAAATGCTTCTGCCGCCCTGCATCACCCAGCCCATACGCCCGTTCAGGCAGTAATTAACCTGCATAACGCCGCTGACGGCAGGATGATAAAAATTCATGGTGCTGCCGTTTAATTCGGTTACTGCCAGATTAAGCCCCGGCAGTACATTATAAAGCAGTATCTGCCCGCTGCCGTTTTCATTTTCAAACAGGTATTTTTCAGCGCTGCTGCTTTTGCCGCCAAACTTCCAAAACGGCAGTTTTTCCATCATACCGTTATCTTTTATATAATTCATCACCAACACCGCCTTTTAGTCCCAAACTGATTTTTTCCTGCTCCAAAAGGAACAATCTGCCTGTAAAAGCCTTGCAGCCGACAGGCGTTTATTTATAATAAATATATGAGCGATTGCTCAAGTATAAAATTATAAGCAGTATAAATTAAGGAGTGTATATCTATGAAAAAATCTGTTAAACTCATTGACCTTGACTGCGCTAACTGCGCCGCCAAAATTGAAGACGCCGTTAAAAAAATCGACGGCGTAACCAATGCCAGCGTTAGCTTTATGGCACAAAAAATGACTTTGGAAGCACCGGATGACAAATTTGCACAGGTGCTTGACGAAGCCGTTAAGCTCATCAACAAAATCGAGCCCGACGTTACTGTTAAAGCGTAAGGAGTTATACTATGAATTTTCAGCAGATTAGAAACGCAACGGCAATTATTACTTACGCAGGCAGCAGATTTTTGATTGACCCGCTGTTTGCGCCCAAAGATTATTTTGACCCCATCCCCGAATGCTTTACACCCGATAAACGCTGGCCGCTTGTTGAGCTGCCAATGCCTGAAGATGAAATAACCAGAAACCTTAATGCTGTTATTGTAACACATTCGCATATCGACCACATAGATGAATTTGCAGCCAAAGCCCTGCCAAAAGCCATAAAAATTTTTGTTCAGGACGAATATGACGAAAACTTTATGCGTAAATTTGGCTTTACGGATGTGGAAGTTTTAAAAGAAACAGGCATTATTTTTAACGGCATAACACTTTATAAAACCGGATGTATCCACGGCAAACCGGATACAACAATGCCTTATTATAAAAAATTCGGTTTCCGTCCCGACGCTATGGGCGTTGTATTTAAAGCCACCGGTGAAAAAACCGTTTATCTTGCAGGCGATACCATTTGGTGTGATTTTGTAAAAAATGCCGTTGATAAATTTGCACCGGAAATTATTATCGTCAACGCCGCGGCGGCGCAGCTTATACACAGCGGCCCGATTATTATGGGTACGGAAGATATTGCCGCACTGCGCGGATATGCCCCCAATGCCGCAGTAATTGCCACCCATATGGATGCCGTTGGGCACGCAACCTTAAGCCGTGACGGCCTGCGTGCATTTATCACCGCCAATAAGCTTGACAAAGATTTTTATATCCCGGCAGACGGTGAAACGCTGGAGTTATAACATTTATTTAAATACATTAGTCAGGCTGCAATAAAACAAAAGTGCATTTTATTGCAGCCTTTTTGTAAGGAGATTTTAATATGACCAAGAAACAGAAAAAACTTTTGCAGCGCATTACCGCCGCCGCTGTTTTGTTTTCCGCCGGTATGCTGCTGCCGCTGTTTGCAGAAGTTCCTGCTTATATTATATTCGCTTTGTTCGGCATAAGCTACATTATTATCGGCTGGGATATTATCTGGAAAGCCTTTTGCAATATCCGTCAGGGCGAAGCGTTTGACGAAAACTTTTTAATGACCGTTGCCACCGCCGGTGCTTTCGCGCTGGGCGAATATTCCGAAGGCGTTGCCGTTATGCTGTTTTACCAGATTGGCGAATGGTTCCAGAGCTACGCCGTTTCGCGCTCACGCCAGTCTATTACCGCGCTGATGGATATCCGCCCGGACTACGCCAATGTAGAACGAAACGGCGAACTGGTGCAGGTTGACCCCGACGAAGTTGCTGTCGGCGAAATTATTACCGTTAAACCGGGCGAGCGCGTACCTATCGACGGCGAAATAATCAGCGGGCGCAGCGCGCTTGATACCTCCGCCCTCACCGGCGAATCACTGCCGCGCGAGGTTGAGGAAGGCATGGAAGTTATCAGCGGCTGCATTAACCAAACCGGCATTTTAAAAATTAAAACCACCAAAGAGTTCGGTGAATCGACCGTTGCCAAAATTTTGGATTTGGTGGAAAACAGCAGCGAGAAAAAAGCCCGCAGCGAAAACTTCATCACCCGTTTTGCCAAATTCTACACCCCAATTGTTGTTTTTGCGGCGCTGCTGCTGGCAACCATTCCGCCCTATGTTTTAAACGAGCCGTTCTCCGGCTGGATTTACCGCGCGCTGACCTTTCTCGTTATCAGCTGCCCGTGTGCGCTGGTTATATCCATTCCGCTCAGCTTCTTCGGCGGCATTGGCGGCGCTTCCAAATGCGGCGTGCTGGTTAAGGGCAGCAACTATTTAGAGGCGCTTGCCGATACGGAAACCGTTGTTTTTGATAAAACCGGCACCTTAACAAAAGGCTCCTTTGCCGTTACCTCCATTAACCCCGTTGGCATGAGCAGCACTGAACTTTTAGAGCTCGCCGCCTATGCGGAAGATTATTCCAATCATCCAATTTCTCTTTCCATAAAACGTGCTTACGGCAAAGAAATTAAGCACGGCATGGTTAAAAATATAGAAGAAATTGCCGGTCACGGCGTGCGCGCCATTATAAGCGGACAAACTGTACTGTGCGGAAACGATAAACTTATGCAGCGCGAAAAGATTAACTATACTCCCTGTACCGAAGCAGGGACCGTGATTTACGCTGCTGTTGACAGTAAATTTGCCGGTTATATTTTAATCGAGGACGAAGTAAAAGCCGACGCTGCCGCCGTCATTAAAATGCTTAAAACCTGCGGTGTGCGTGAAACGGTTATGCTGACGGGCGACAGCGACGCCGTAGGGCAGAAAATTGCCAAACGCCTGGGGCTGAACCGAGCCTTTACCCAGCTTTTACCCGCGGATAAGGTTGAACACGTTGAACGCCTGCTGGAAGCGCTGCACAAACGCACAAACCGCGGCAAGCTTGTCTTTGTGGGCGACGGCATTAATGACGCGCCGGTGCTGGCACGCGCCGATGTAGGCATCGCCATGGGCGCGTTGGGCAGCGACGCTGCCATTGAAGCGGCAGATATTGTGCTGATGACGGACGAACCTTCAAAAATCGCTTCCGCCATCAAAATTGCCCGCAAAACTTTGGGCATTGTGCGCCAGAATATTATCTTCGCAATCGGCATTAAAATTGCCGTGCTGGCGCTCGGCGCTCTGGGTTACGCTTCCATGTGGGCAGCGGTTTTCGCTGATGTCGGCGTATCCGTCATTGCTATTTTAAACGCCGTGCGTGCGCTGAACGTAAGCAAATACAAAAATGAGCAGGAACGTGTTTTAGCTGCCCAAAATACTATCCACGTCGCCGCAGAAGCTGCTTGACAGCAGGAAGTGATGAATATGTATGAACCGATTTTACAAGAAGATTTTGCTGTTTTAAATGCTTCCGAACTTTGCAAAATACTTGGTGACTATAACCGTATGCGTCTGCTTTTGCTGTTATCGGACGCACAGGAACGTACTATAAGTGAAATTACCGTAAAACTGCAATCTTCTCAATCACTAGTTTCACATCAGGTACGCTTGCTGAAAGAAGTACATATTTTAACTACGAGAAAATCAGGAAAATATGTATACTGCAAAATTACTGACCATTTTATTTCAGCTATTTTACAATTACTGCTTCTTTATACAAAAAAACATATTAATAAAGCGTCTTAAACATTAATACCCCAAAAGCGTTATGCCTTTGGGGTATTTTGTGTTTCATGCTATCAGTCGATGCTGATAAGTTCGTACTGCGGGTTGCCCATTTTCAGTTTGCGCATGGCAACAAGCTGATGCAGCCCGTGGCGGCTTTCAATGCGTTCCACCAAATCGTGGCGGTCTTTTTCCGGCTGGGCGTAAACAAGGTCAATGCTGGCCTGGTCAATTGCCAGAAGGTCAGTAGATGCCAGAATGCCGATATCCGGAATGGTCGGCTCTGCTGCTGCAACGCCTGCGCAGTCGCAGTCTACGGACATGCGGCGCATTACGTTAATAAACACAATGTGCTTGCCGAAATAATCAATGGTTGCCTTGGCGGATTCAGCCATGTTTTCCATCAGCATTTCTTTGGCAGGCCATGCATTCCAGTCCTCCGGCAGCGGCTGGCCGTAAACGCCGTGTACCATTGCTTTGCCTATTTTGCCGTCGGCGCAGCCAATGGCAATGTTCTTCATGCTGCCGCCGTAGCCGCCCATGGCGTGGCCTTTAAAATGGGTTAATACAATCATGGAATCGTAATTAACGATATGCCCGCCCATGGAAATTTCTTTAAAGTGCTTGCCGCCGCGTACCGGCAGCATAACGGTACCTTCTTCGTCCATAATATCAACCGGGCAGAAATCCCAGCCGTTAAGGGCAATAGTAGCGCGGTGCTTTTCGGTAGTATCGCGCCCGCCTTCGTACAGGGCGTTGGTTTCAACTATATTGCTGTTAGGCACATGTGCCTGAAAAGCCTTTACCATTTCGCGCGGCAGAATGTTCGGGCCGTGCGGTTCGCCGGTATGCAGTTTAATTGCAACCTTGCCGTAAATGCCTTCGTTAATCATATCATAAAGTTTAATCAGCGTATCAGCGTTGATGTTTTTGCTGAAATATACTTTGGCACGGCTGCCTGCGCCACCGTTTGCGGAAACCTTTACGCTTCCTTCGCCTGCTGCAAACACGTTTCTTACCCCCTCAAGATTATACGCCGCAACACCGACAGCGGCAGTTCCGGCTGCTTTTAAAAAGTCGCGTCTTGTCATTTTTTTCATTTTGCATTCGCTCCTTTAGCCATAATTTTGCTGTCAGTTATATCCTACTACTTAAAGTTCAGTCCATGTCAAGTAAAATTTCAAGCGCTTGTAAAAGCCCCTACAAGGCTGTCGGTACGCGGGCGCAAAACCGTGTCATAGCTCATCAGCTGATAATCGGCCAGGCGTGCCATGTTCTGCAAAGCCTCAATTTTTTGCAGCAGCACATCGCGCGCCTGCGCCAGTATTCTTTTGCGCTGCTGGCAGGTCTGTTCGCCCAGCTTGGCAAGGTTTATATAATCGGCAATGGCCTCCAGCGACATGCCCGCACCTTTTAAAGTCTGAATGAAAGCAACCCACTCCACAAAATTTTCGTCATAATTGCGCACGCCGCCGCTGGTGCGCGGTACGGCAGGTATAATGCCCATGCGCTCGTAATATCTTAATGTGTCTGCCGATACGCCGGTTCTTGCGGCAATCTCTTTAATAGTCATTTTCAGCCCCTCCTTACAATGTTCCCTGACGGATTTTATAAATAATATAGTCTATCAAATCCAGCGATTTTTGTTTGCTGTGTATTTCTTCCAAAAGGTCCAGGCGGTGCCTGCGCAGAATTTTTATCGGCCCGGCCGAGCCGCCCTCTGCCAGCAGCTTTAAAAAGCGGCTGATGCTGAAGGCATCAAGCCCGGTGCTGCTTAACGACGCAGCCAGTGCCTCCGTGCGCTGCTCATCTGTATTAACCGGTTTTTTATTCATTATCATCACCCGCCTGCCTGCATTAGTTTTTTGTTGCTTTAATTATAAAACTCACCTTAAAGCTGCGTCCAATACTTGTATTTCATGATTTACCATGCCTGATAAACATAATTTGCTTGCAGGCACAGGCTACGCTATTTTATAATAAATATACAGGGTTTACAGGAGGGAACGCCATGGAAACAAGGCTTTTACGTTATTTTTTAACCGTTGCCCACGAAGAAAACATTACCCGCGCCGCCGAAGTGCTGCATATTACCCAGCCGACGCTCAGCCGCCAGCTGGTACAGCTTGAAGAAGAAACCGGCGTTACGCTGTTTATCCGCGGCAAGCGCAAAATTACGCTGACGCCCGAAGGCATGCTGCTGCGCCGCCGTGCGGAAGAAATTTTATCGCTGGTAAACAAAACCGAAAAAGAACTTCTGCAGCAGGACGCGCTTCTGGAAGGCACCATTTCCATAGGCTGCGGCGAATTAAATTCCGTTAACCTGCTGGCGCAGATTATAAAAGACTTTAAAGCCCTTTACCCGAAAGTAAAATTCAACCTGCATACCGGCAATTCCGACCGGCTGAAAGAGCAGCTTGAGCAGGGGCTGATTGACATTGCCCTGCTGCTGGAGCCCGTAAGCATTGAAAAATATGATTTTCTCCGCCTGCCGGTAAAAGAACGCTGGGGCGTAATTATGCCAGCCGGCTGCGCGCTGGCCGCCAAAAAGAGCATTACCGCCCGCGATTTAACAGGCCTGCCGCTTATTACCGGCCGCCGCGCCACCATTAACAACGAACTTAACAACTGGATTGGCCGCGAGCTCAGGAATTTAAACATAGTGTTTACCACAGACCTTGCCGCCAACGCCATTTTAATGGTAACAAACGGCCTTGCTTATCAGCTGACGCTGGAAAACCCCGTCCCCGCACTGGACGGAACGCGCGTTACCTTCCGCCCGCTGGAGCCTGAACTCAGCTTCGGCACGCTGCTTGCCTGGAAGCGTTATGCCCCCGGCAGCCCCGCCGCCGAAAAATTCATCAGCCATGCAAAATGCTTTTTAAGCATGAACCAATCTCAAAGATAAGCATTGGAATTTTTGCCTTTGCCTACATTATAATAAAAGCACCGGGAGCATCATGCCGGTGCTTTTGCTATTGACTTAAAGCGTACTTCAACTGTTAAACTAAAGGCAGGGAAAAATTATGCAGAACAACAGCAAACCTTCACACCTTTCTTTTACGGCTCAGCGGGCGGCGGGCTATTTACTGGGCTTTGCCCTTTTATACGCCCCGTTTGAACTGTACCGCCGCTTTTTGGAAAACGTTTTAAACGTGCAGCCGGCGTTTCTGCCGCACGCATTCTGTCCGCGCATACCCACGGCAGAAATTTTTACCGGCGGATTTTTCGAGCTCAATAATTTAATGCTGGCATCAACTTTGCTTTTATGGCTGCTGTGCCTGCTGTTCGGCCCGTTTTTCTGCGGCAGGCTGTGCGTGGCCGGCTATTTTGCCGAAAGCCTTAGCCATCTGGTGCGGAAAGCTGGCAGATTGAATGGGAAAAATACGTGCCGGTGCCTTATATCCGCTTCGGCATGCTGCTTGGCTATATGCTGCTGCCGCTGTGGTACGGCTTTTACCCCTGCGCCTACTGCAACTTTTATCTGTTCGACAGCCTTGTAAGCGTCCTTTTCGGTGCGGCCATTTCGTTTACCGTGCCGCTTGCCGCAACAGGCTTTTTATACCTGGTGCTGTTTGGGCTGTTAACCAAAGGCGGACGCGGCTACTGCCGCTTTATGTGCCCGCAGGGAGCAATGCAGAGCCTGTTTTTCATCATCGGCAGCAAACTGGGCATAGTCTCCAAAATACAGGTTAACAGCGAAAAATGCGTAAAATGCCGCCTTTGCGTTAAAAACTGCCCCATGCGTGCCATGAGCCTTAAAAACGGCAGCATTAAAAATGACGTAAGCCTGTGCATAAAATGCGGCGTATGCCAGCATAACTGCCCCGTAAAAGCCATTACAACAGGAGGCGGCAGATTATGAAAAAGAATGTTTTAACAATGCCAAAAGATAAACTTTTAAATTTAGCCGTTGGTGCCGGTATACCGCTTGGAACCGCTGCAAGCAGCACTGCCGGAGGCTGCACGGGTATCTGCGGCAGCTGCGGCGGTACCTGCCTGGGCGGCTTCGTGCTGGCAGCCTGGCTCTGCGGCAGCGTATATTTCAAGCGCCGCCGTAAAAGTTTAACCGCTGACGGAAAACCTCAATCCGTTCAGCCTTAAATAAAAAATTTAAAGGAGAGATGAATATGAAAAAATTTCTTTGTGCTTTGATGATGGCCGTACTTGCTTTAGGCATAACCGCCTGCGGCGGAGCAGCGGAACAATCCGCACCGGCACCCGCCGCCAAAACGGAAACGGCGGCACCGGCAGCTGACGGCGGCAAAAAAATCCTCGTAGCCTACTTCAGCCATACCGGCAACACCGAAAAAGTAGCGCAGCTTATTCAGAGCAAAACCGGCGCCGATATTTTCAAAATCGAAACCGCTACCCCGTATCCTTCCGTTTACCGCGAAACAACGGAACTGGCAAAGCAGGAAAAAGCCGATAACGCCCGCCCTGCGCTGAAAAACAAAGTGGAAAACATGGCCCAGTATGATGTTGTTTTTGTAGGTTACCCCATCTGGTGGTACACCGCACCGATGGCAGTAGCAACCTTTGCCGACAGCTATGACTTCAGCGGCAAAACCGTCATCACCTTCTGCACCAGCGGCGGCAGCCCCATCAGCGACAGCACGCCCGATATTAACAAATGGTTTAAAGGCGCAAATGTTATTGAAGGCATCCGCGCTTACCCGGACGATACCGCAGCTACCGAAAAATGGCTGGCAGGCCTGAACCTGTAAACCCCCATAAAAAGTTAAACCTGCACTTTTAACAGTGCAGGTTTTTTTATGCCTCCGGCTGTTTAATTTTTACGGTTTAACAACGGCTTTTAATATCGGGTCGTTATGGTCGGTAAGGCGCTCAAAGGTATGCTGCAAATCATCAAGCGGCACTATATCGGTAACAAAGCTTTCGGCGTCAACCATGCCGCTGGCAATCAGGTTAATAGTTTCGGTAAATTCCGTGCGAGTGCACGATACGCTGCCGTGCAGCTTAACCTCTTTCAGTACCAGGCGGTTAACGTCCACGCTGATTTGCGGTTCAATGGAGTTACCAACCATTACAATTTCGCCGCCGGGCTTAACCGCTTCAATGCACATGTTCAGCGTTTCGGCAGCGCCGACAGCTTCAAATACAACGTCAAAGCCGCCTTCGGTGTCCTCCAGCATCTGCTTTACGCTTTCCGGACTGCTTTCGTAAAATGTATCACACAGGTTCAGCTCGCGTGCCTTGCGCGTTTTAATGTCATGGAGTTTGCTCATAGCCACAAACGAAGCGCCTGCCTTGCGCGCCAAATCGCACATAAAATGCCCTATAATGCCTGTGCCAACCACCAGCACCTTATCATTAAGGCGCAGGCCGGAATGTTTAACGGCATGGTACGCTACCATCAGCGGGTCAATAAGGCCTGCCGCCACATCCGAAACAGTATCCGGAAGTTTATAGGCGTTGCGTGCCCTGCCCACAAATTTTTGCGCATAACCGCCGTTGCAAACAAAGCCAACGTAATTGGTACCGTCCACAAAGCGGCACAGGTGTTCCAGCCCGGCGCGGCACATATCGCATTCGCCGCAGTACAGGTTCGCCCAAAAAGTAACGCGGTCGCCAAATTTAAAGCTGCTGCTGCCGGGGTTGGTTACCACGCCGCAAAATTCGTGCCCCATATGGAACTCACCGTCCTGCTCTGCCCAGCCCTTGCCTGTTTTCCACATATGAATATCACTGCCGCACACGCCGCAGGCTTTAACCTCAATTTCAAGCTCGCCCGGTTTTAATTCCGGCACGGGCACATCCTGCACAACTATTTTCTGCGGGCCTGCAAGCACGCCCGCTTTCATTGTTTCTGCCATGTTATCACAATCCTTTCTATACAAAAACAGCGCCTGCCGCCAAGGGCAGACGCTTTTTTATCAGCCTCCTACAAGCCGCTGCTGTTCAGCCGGGTAACGGTCGCCCACAACGGGAAACCGGCCCACGGCTGCTTCCAGTTCGCGCACGTCGGCTGCCGAAAGCGGCATATCCGCAGCGCGCAGGTTTTCTTCAAGATGCGCCAGTTTAGTAGTGCCGGGAATCGGTACAATAAAAGGCGCTTTGGCAAGCAGCCATGCCAGCGCCACCTGCGCCGAAGTCATACCGCGCTTACGCCCAAATTCCTGCAACTCGTTAACAATGCGCGTATTAAGGCGGATATTCTCCGGCGAAAAACGCGGTATTGTCTGCCTGTTGTCATTATTGGGGTCAAAACGTGTATACTCGTTAATGGCGCCGCCCAAAAAGCCGCGGTTCATCGGGCTGTAAGGCACAAAACCGATGCCAAGCTCACGGCAGGCATCAAGCACGCCATTGGTTTCCACATCGCGGAACATCAGGTGATACTCGCTCTGCACAGCAGTCAGCGGCGTTACGGCATGCGCACGGCGGATGGTATCCGCGCTTACTTCGCACACGCCCCAGCGTTTAACCTTGCCTTCCTTAATTAAATCGCCGATGGTGCCTGCAACTTCTTCAATCGGCACATTGCGGTCAAGCCTGTGCTGATAAAATAAATCAATGCAGTCCACACGCAGACGGCGCAGCGATTCCTCGCAGTAACGGCGGATGGTTTCCGGCCTGCTGTCCTGCCTGCCGGTAGCTTTGCCATTAATAACTTCGTGCCCGAATTTTGTTGCAACAGCAACCTGCCCTTTGTAAGGCTCAAGCGCTTCGCCAACCATCATTTCGTTAGTCAGCGGGCCGTAACGGATAGCAGTATCAAAAAATGTTACGCCGCGTTCAACCGCCTCGCGGATTACTTTAATGCACTCTTTGCGGCTGGGCGATACGCTGCGGTTAAAATTCATGCCCATGCAGCCAAAGCCCAGTGCCGTTACCGTCATGGCGGCGCTGCCGCTGCCCAGCGTACGCCTGCCGCTGATATTCATATGCCCGCTTTTATTGGCTCTGCTGCGGTCCTTGGCTTCCGTTTCCTGCGGAATTACGGAAGACGCCGCCAGAAAGGCTGCACCCATCAGCGCCGATTTCTGCAAAAATGACCTTCTGCTCATCAGCTGCGGCTGTTTTTCTTTATTATCTGTATTTTCAGCCATAAAATTCCCTCCAGTAATTTTTTACTGTATTGCAATACAAAAACCGTTTGGCACCTGCCGTTTTTTACGCGCGCTTACGGCAGCGGCACCCGGCTTTCTGATTTCATTTTATTACCGGCAGCAGCATAAATCCAATACTTACCTTTTATAACACGATATGCAAAGCGGGCATGGCAAAGCTATTGCGCGCACGCGTTAATGTATTATAAAATAAAAATACAGATACAGCCTGTAAATATGTAAGGGGATGTTACGCCATGGAACTACGGACATTAAAGTATTTTTTAACAGTAGCCCGCGAAGAAAACTTTACCCGGGCGGCCGAACTGCTGCACATAACTCAGCCCACGCTCAGCCGCCAGCTTATGCAGCTGGAAGAAGAAGTAGGCGCGCAGCTTTTTAACCGCCTGTCGCGCAAAATAACGCTTACGCAGGCCGGGCTTATTTTGCGCCGCCGTGCGGAAGAAATAGTGGGGCTGGTGCAAAAAACCGAAAAGGAAATCAGCACCTGCGACGAAATGGTAGAAGGAGAAATTTCCATCGGCGCTGGCGAACTTTACGCCGTGCAGTATTTGCCGCCGCTCATAAAATCCTTCCGCGAAATTTACCCCAACGTTACCTTTGAAATTTACACCGGCAATGCCGACCAGATTAAAGAGCGCATTGAAGACGGGCTGACCGATATCGGCGTACTGCTTGAACCCGTAAGCATTGAAAAATACGAATTTATACGCCTTAAAGACTGCGAACGCTGGGTAGTGCTTATGCCGCCGGATGACCCGCTGACTGCCAAAAGCGCCATTACCCCGCAGGATTTGTCAGGCAAACCGCTTATGATGACATCACGGCGGAGCGTGCATAACGAAATTGCCAGCTGGTTCGGCAGCAGCTTTAAGGATATTATCATTACCGGCAGCGGCAACCTGCCTGCCAACAAGGCCATTATGGTTAAAGAAGGGCTTGGCTATGCGCTTATTATCGGCAGCAGCATTACCTTTTGGGATGAAAAATACATTGCCTGGCGCCCGCTGCAGCCGGAAATGCGCACAAGCAGCGTTATAGCCTGGAAGCGCCATCAGCCGCACACACCGGCCGTAGAAAAGTTTATAGCCCATTTAAGGGACAACCTTCCGTAAAACTGAAAAAGGGCATAAAAAAATCTTCTTCCAGAACTGAACTGCACCCCAAAAGTTAGACTTTTGGGGTGCAGTTTTTTCATGACTAAATACTCAGACGAATTTAAATTCGAAGCAGTACAAATGGTACTC
>JABLTT010016699.1_pt1 | contig 51874 bp, 43 predicted proteins | sample 7160061 | NCBI WGS metagenome assembly JABLTT01 (sample SAMN14651232, study PRJNA627086) | human gut metagenome | isolation source: feces | host: Homo sapiens
TCAGGATCGCCGCCATCTCTTTCGTTTTGGGGGCCGTCATTTTGAGGTCTTCCATCACGATGAGGCTTTCATCCTGTACCTTCTGGGAAAGCGCGGAGCACATCGCAAGCGCGCGCACCTTTTTATTGAGCTTCATGGAATAATCCCTCGGCTTGGGCGCGAATACGACTCCGCCGTGCGTCATCTGGGGTGCGCGGATCGTACCCTGGCGCGCCCGGCCTGTGCCCTTCTGGCGCCAGGGCTTGCGGCCGCCGCCGCGCACCTCGGCACGGGTCAGGGTGCTCTGTGTGCCCTGCCGCTGGTTGGCCAGGTAGTTCTTCACTGCCTCGTGCATCACAACGGTGTTGGGCTCGATGCCGAACACGGCGTCGTTGAGTTCGATCTCGCCGACGACCTTGCCGGTCATATCGTAAACATTCGTTTTAGCCATGATTGTTGTTCCTCCTTCCCTCGCCCTTAAGCGTTCTTGACCGTGTCACGGATGAACACGATGCCGCCCTTGGGGCCGGGGACAGCGCCGCGGATGGCGATGAGATTCAGTTCCTTGTCCACCTTGGCGATGTCCAGGTTCTGGATCGTGACCTGCTCAGAGCCCAAGTGGCCGGCCATTTTCTTGCCGGGGAAGACTCTGGAGGGGTCGGTGTTGGCGCCCATGGAACCGACGGAGCGGTGCACAGGGCCCACGCCGTGGGTGTGCTCTTGGGAATGGGCGTTCCAGCGCTTGATGATGCCGGCGTAGCCTTTGCCCTTGCTGATGCCGGTGACATCCACTTTGTCGCCTTCGGCGAAGATGTCGGCAAACACAGTGTCACCTACGTTATAAGAAGAAATATCGTCCAGCCGGAACTCTTTCAGGTATTTCTTCATGCTGACGCCGGCTTTCTTCAGGTGGCCGGCTTCCGGCTTGCTCAGCTTTTTCTCGGCGATATCCGAAAAACCCAGCTGAATGGAATCAAAGCCTTCTTTGTCCGCAGTTTTCTTCTGCACAACGGTGCAGGGGCCGGCCTCGATGACGGTGACAGGGATCACCTTGCCTGTCTCGTCAAAGATCTGCGTCATGCCGACCTTCTTGCCGATGATGGCTTTCTGCATTGTATTTCCTCCTTACAGGTTATTGGTTAAGGGGGTCCGCCCTTAACTTGACCCGCCCGCCCGAGCGGCAGGCTAATGGGTTTTGGCTGTCTTACAGTTTGATCTCGATTTCCACGCCCGCAGGCAGATCCAGGTTGGTCAGGGCCTCCATGGTCTTCTGGGTGGGCTTGCGGATGTCGATCAGCCGCTTGTGGGTACGGCGCTCGAACTGCTCGCGGCTGTCCTTATATTTATGAACGGCGCGCAGAATGGTGATGATCTCCTTTTCGGTGGGCAGGGGGATGGGACCGGAAACCTCAACGCCTGTGCGCTTCGCTGTCTCAACGATCTTCTCTGCCGCCTGGTCGATCACCTGATGATCGTAGGCTTTGAGGCGGATTCTGATTTTCTCTGTGTTTGCCACTTGTGTGCTCCTCCTTGACGAACGGAATCAAATTTTGTTGACTGCGTTCGGCGGGAATTCTTGCAACGCCACCGTGCGTATCGCGTTTTGGGCATGAAGAAAGCCGGCTCGCTTTGTTATCGCAATCTTCCGGCATATCCTAACACCCGTTGGTTTCCCGTGGGGCTTGCCTGCCCATGTGCAGGTAGTACCCCTCTGTGGAGACGCGCGTGTTGCTCAGTTCCCAGCCGCCCGATTGTCGGACATACTCTGCCGAAGTTACCCGCCAGCGGCGGCAATCTCCAGCTTCATCGCATAACGCCCAGGCATACTCTTCCCTCAGGCGCTTTTCTAGCATACCGCATTCACGCCCCAATGTCAATAGATGTGACAAAATTTTTTTGAAAATTTCTGTGATTTTGCCAAAAGTCCGGCTCCGGTTCCCACCTGCCGGGTTTCTACAAAAAACATTCCTCCTTCCTTATATAATATATAAGCTGTCAAGAACACGCATCGCGGCGCAGGCTCATTGTTTTCTGTGAACAATCCGTGAATTTCCAGCAAACCCCCATCCGATTGTGATACAATAGCCCCAGAACGACAATGGACATGGTTTTGCTTTTTTCCCTGCAAGACCATACCGCCCCGGCCCCCAGGCTGGGGGTGATCTTAACATGTGGAATGGAGGCTTGCGACATGCGGCTGATCTCGTGGAATGTGAATGGCCTGCGTGCCTGCCTGGGCAAGGGGTTCCTGGATTATTTCCACTCGGCTTCTGCCGATGTGTTCTGCCTGCAAGAGACCAAATTGCAGCCAGGGCAAGTGGAGCTGGAACTGCCCGGCTATCACCAGTATTGGAACAGCGCGGAGCGAAAGGGCTATTCCGGCACGGCAGTCTTTTGCCGCCGCCAGCCCCTCTCCGTGACCTATGGGCTGGGCATCCCCGCCCACGACACCGAAGGAAGGGTCATCACCATAGAGCTGGAACCCTTCTACCTGGTCAACGTCTATACCCCCAATTCCCAAAGGGAGCTGGCCCGGTTGGATTACCGGATGCAGTGGGAAGAGGCTTTTCGGGCCTATGTCACCGGGCTTGACCGGCAAAAGCCCGTGGTCATCTGTGGGGATATGAACGTGGCCCACCGGGAGATCGACTTGAAGAACCCCAAGACCAACCAGAAAAACGCCGGCTTTACCCCCCAAGAGCGGGAGCAGATGACCCGCCTGCTGGACAGCGGTTTCGTGGATTCCTTCCGCTACCTGTACCCCGACGTCACCGGCGCCTATTCCTGGTGGTCCTATCAATTCAAGGCCCGGCAGAACAACGCCGGGTGGCGCATCGACTATTTCCTGGTCTCCCGCCAGCTGCAAGACCGCATTCGGGATGCCGGCATTTGTTCCCAGATACTCGGCAGCGACCACTGCCCGGTCTCCCTGGAACTGGATGTCCCCTGACGGTCCCCATCCGACAAAGGAGTGACACGATGAACAATATTCTATACTATGGCGGCCCTATCCTGACCATGGCCGACCCGCTCTATGTAGAGGCCGTACTGATCCAAAAGGGCAAGATCGTCTGCTGCGGGCCATTGGAACAAGTGGAAGCCCAGGCAGACGCCGAGACCCAGCGCATCGATCTGCAGGGCCGCACGCTGATGCCTTCTTTCATCGACCCCCATGGCCATCTCTCCCATGTGGCCGATGCCCAGGCCTACGCCGACCTATCCGGCTGCACCACAATGGAAGAGCTGGGCCAGCGCTTGGTGGAATGGGTCCGGCAAAACCAGGTGGAAAAAGGCCGCTGGGTGATCGGCCGGGGGTATGACCACAACGACCTGCCCGGCGGCCAGCACCCCACCGCCGCCCTATTGGATGCCTTCCTGCCCGACCACCCGGTGCTCCTCTCCCACACCACGGGCCACATGGGCGTCGTCAACACCCGGGGCCTGCGGGAGCTGGGCATTTCCAGCGATACGCCGGATCCGGCCGGCGGCCACATCGGCCGGGACGCCCAAGGCTGTCTCACCGGTTACCTGGAAGAAAACGCCTTGATCCTGCGTACCCGCCAGATCCCCCGCCCCACCACCGAGGAGCGGCTGAAAAACCTGGCCAAGGCCCAGCAGCTCTACCTGAGCTATGGCATCACCACCTGCCAAGACGGCAAAGTGGGGGCTGCGGATTTCGACTTCCTCTGCCAGGCGGCCAAGAGCGGCGCGCTGCAGCTGGATACCGTGGCTTATGCGGACATGCAGAACAACGAGGAGCTGCTGCAGGAGCAGGCCTCTTACCGCAATTACCAGCGGAATCTCCGGCTGGGCGGCTACAAGATCTTTTTGGACGGTTCCCCCCAAGGCCGCACCGCTTGGATGTCCAAGCCCTATCTGGGCGGGCGCCCCGATTACCGGGGCTATCCCATCTATACCGATGACGCCGTCCGCCAATTCTGCGAAACAGCCCTGCGGAACAACGTGCAGCTGTTGGCCCACTGCAACGGGGATGCTGCGGCGGAACAGTTCATCGGCGCCTATGAAAAAGCCTTGGCCTGCAGCCGCAGCAAAAACGATGTCCGCCCGGTGATGATCCACGCCCAGACCGTGCGGCCCGAACAGCTGGAGCGGATGGCGAAGATCCACATGCTGGCCTCGTTCTTTGTGGCCCACACCTACTACTGGGGCGATGTGCACCGCAAGAATTTCGGGGATGAACGGGCCATGCGCATCAGCCCCACCCAAACAGCCCTGCAGGCCGGCGTGCTCTTCACCTTCCACCAGGATCCCCCTGTAGTGCTGCCCGATATGTGGCGCACGGTATGGTGTGCAGTGAACCGGCTGAGCAAGAGCGGCGCTGTCATCGGGGCGGAAGAGCGCATCTCCACCCTGGAAGCGCTGAAGGCCGTGACCATCCATGCCGCCTATCAATACTTTGAAGAAAACACGAAGGGTTCCATCGAAGCGGGCAAGCTGGCCGATCTGATGATCGTGGACAAGGACCCGCTGAAGACCGACCCCATGGATCTGTGCAACATCCAAGTGCTGGAGACCATCAAAGAAGGCTTCTCCCTCTATCAAAAAGAAAGGGCGTAAGGCCCAATTCCCGGCAAGGGCGGCTTTCGGCCGCCCTTTTGCCTGGCCGCGCCCTGCCCAAAGGAGTGTTTCTCATGAAGCGGTTGCTTTCGCTTTTCCTTTTGTTGCTCTTGGCTTGTTCCCCCCTCCAGCTGCCTGCTCAGGCTGCGGACCTGACCGGCCATTGGAGCCAGTCCGCCGTGGAATCGTTGATGGACCGCGGCATCCTCTCCGGGGACCCGGACGGCGCCTTCCGGCCCGACGACTGGGTCAAACGGGGAGAGGCGGCCCGCATGGTGCGGCTGGCGGCCTCCACTTTGCCCTACACCCTGCCTGTCACCGACCAGGCGGATTTTGACGACCTGACCGGCCACTGGGCACGAAACGACGTGCGCCAGCTGGTGCTGGAAGGGGTGATCGTGCCCGCCGAATACGGTCCTTCCTTTGGCCCCAACCAAAAGGCCACCCGGTTGGAAATGGTGAAAATGGTGCTGCGGCTGCTGGGGTTCTCGCCGGACCGGGACACCGCTCAGCCCTCCGGCTTTCCAGACCTGGATTCCCTGGGCGCCCAAGACCGGTACTACTGTGAAAAGGCCGTGGAGCTGGGGCTCATCCAGGGCTATTCCGACAGCCTGTTCCGCCCCCTTTTCCCGCTGACCCGCGGGGAGGCCGCTGCCATCCTCCAGCGGGCCCTGCCCCAAGAGTGGGTGGATCTCACCGGCCTTCTGGCCTATGGAGAAGACAATACCCTGCCTCGCGCCGATCCATTTTTCCCCATCCTTCGTCAGACGGCCACTGCCGGCAGCGGCATTTACCAGGGCCAGCCGGTGACCGTGTATCAATATGCTCTGGATCCGGACAGCACCGCCCAACTGACCGATTGCCTGCGCCGGTATACGCAAGCCTTGAATGCCCAGCGGTATTCTCTGGTGGCCTATACAGAGGAGGAAACAGAACAGGCATATCGCTTCCATGACCTGCAGGGCCGCCGCTCCCTGCTGCTGTCCGTCACGACCCAGGATGAGCAGCCTTCCTTGACCGTGGCCCTTTGGGAAGATGCCGGCCTCACCGGCCAGTATGCCGCCTATATAGACCGGCTGGGCGCCCCCACGCTGTGCAAGCAGTGGAACGTGGCCCCGCTGGCCTTTTTCTCCACCGGGGAGGCATCAGGCCAGGCTTTCACCGAAGTGTATCCGCTGGAACTGCTGCCCGCCGGCATGGCCCAGCATTTTACCGCCGGCCTGCTTGCCGCAGGCTACCGCCCCCAAACGGAAGAATCCGGCACCCGCTATGAAAAAGAGGGCTGTTCCCTCTGGGTCACCACCCAGGACGGTCAGCTGCTGATCCGCTCCCTCTTCGCCTAAAGGCGGCCCGGTCCGTCCTCTCTCCGCAGCACTGGCAAATACCGTCCTCGCAGACCACCCACCGCCTTGGCAGCCCTGGCGGCCTATGCCGAAGGCCGTGGCCCCCTTCCGAGGCGAACAACTCCCTCCCCTTGGCACAGAAAGGCCCCGGCGGATGACCGCCGGGGCCTTGTTGCATTTTGACCGCCAATTAGCCTTTGATGTAATGGAACAACCAATCGTTGATCTCGTTCATGCGGCGGATGCGGTGCTTGGGCTTGCCGGAACGGGACAGCTCGTGGTTTTCGCCGTGGAAGATGCACATACGGGTGGGCACGCCCTTGAGCTGCAGGGCCGAATACATCTGGATGCCTTCGGGCAGCCAGCAGCGGTAGTCTTCATCGGAGTGGATGAACAGGGTCGGTGTCTCCGCATTCATGGCATACTGCAGCGGGGAAGCGTTCCACAGGCCCTCCAAATTCTCCCAAGGGGTGGCGCCGCCCATTTCGCGCTTGCCGAACCAGGGGCCGATGTCGCACACGCCAAAGAAGCTGACCCAGTTGGAAATGGAACGCTGGGAGGCCGCCGCCTTAAACCGGTTGGTGTGGCCGATGATCCAGTTGGTCATAAAGCCGCCGTAGCTGCCGCCGGTGACGCCCAGGTTGTCTTTGTCCAGCGCGGGGTATTTCTTCAGCACTTCATCGGTAAAGGCCATGATGTCTTCGTATTCGATGGTGCCATATTTGCCGCGGATATTGGCAAACTCTTCGCCACGGCCAGAGGAACCGCGGGGATTGCAGAAGAACACAAAGCTGCCGGCGCTGGCCATCACCTGCATCTCATGCATAAAGCCGGCGCAGTAATTGGTCCGGGGACCGCCGTGGATCTCCAGGATGCCGGGGTATTTCTTGTTCGGATCATAGTCGATGGGCAGCAGCACGAAACCGTCGATGCGCACGCCATCCTTGTTGGTAAAGGACAGGGGCTGGGGCTCTGCCACATACTTGTCTTTGAAGAAAGCGGTGTTGAACTGGCTGAGCTGCTTGTATTCGCCGTTCTCCACGTTCACTTCATAGACTTCCTGCAGTTGGGTGCCGTTGAGACCCACGGTGTAGACATGGCCGTCGCACACGCCCAAGAAATCCACACCGAATTCGGGCTTTGTGATATGATGCAGCTCTTTTTCGCCCCGGGTAAAGGTGCACAGGCCGCTGGTATTGTCATAGGATGTGACCAGGTACAGCACGCCGTCCACCGCTTTCATGGTGGCGCCGCCGCCGTAGCGCACATCACAGCCGGTGGTGCAGCCCAGGTCTTCGGGCAGCTGCTCGAACAGTGTCTCCACCTTGCCGCCCTGCAGGCTGACCGCATACAGGCTGTGGCCCGGCGCAGGATAGCCGTCGGTCAGCGGGCTGCCGCTGAACACGATATCGCCATGCTTGCCGTCAAAGCACAGGTTGCCAATGCTGTAAGAGCCGTCTTCCACCAGGCACTTGGTCTCGCCGGTCTCCACGTCATACAGATACAGGCCGCTGGTCTGGCCCTGCCGCGCGGTAAAGGCGGCGCCAGTGTAAGCCACTTTGTTGCACTTGGGGCAATATTTCACAATACCCGTATCGAACAGGGGCTCGGTCAGAGGCTCCAGCTTGTTTTTCTTGGCGTTGTACAGGTACAGGCGGCTGCGTTTTTTGTTGATAAAGCCGCGGCCATTGAACCAGAAGGGCAGTTCATCCACCACTTCGTAATCTTTTTCTTCTTCGTAGGCTTTTTTGGCGGCGGCCAGCTTATCGCCTTTCAGGGAGGCAAAGTCCGGACGGGCGTTGTCGAACAGGGCGGAGATCAGATACAGATCCTTGCCGATCTTTTTGGCGGTGGCGCCGTTCAGCGGCACGCGGAACAATTCCTTGGCCTCGCCGCCTTCCAGGCTGATCTCGTAAAATACGGTCAGCAGTTCGCCATTTTGCACCTTCTTCTTATCGCTTTCGCTGCGCAGCGAAGGGAAGATCACCGATTTGGGGCTGTTGAAATCAAAAGAGCGCTCCGCGTTGCCGGAAGTCAGCTGCTTAAAAGCCCCTTTCTTGGGGTTGAACACCCAAAGGTTTGTGAAATAGCTGTTGCTCTCCACATCAGGCTGCGCGACGCAAACCACGCCATACTTGCCATCGGAGGAAAACTCCATGGAAGAGAGCATCTTGTAGTTTGCAAAGTCAGGTACTTTGATCGGTTTCATAGTGCTCAGTCTCCTTTATATAAAATAGATTCACTGGGTACACATTCAATCCAAATTGGTCTTATTCTCGCTGATGGAGAAAAAGTACTCCTGGCACTGTTTCCATTTGGCCACTTTGCGCCCATCCCGGGGATAAAAGCGCAGCGCGCCCTGTTGGGGATGGTGGAGCTCAAAATGGGAACCGGTGGTGCCCATCAAGCCGGGCAGCGCCCGGTTGGGCACTTCATAGCGGAAGGGCTGCCCATCCAGCCGGCCTTCGTAGCAGATGGCCTCCGGCGTCAGCGTCATGGTCCCTTGGCCCGCCGGGATGAATTTGCCCTTTGGCCCCAGCCGGCGCAGTTCCACCGGGTCTTCCATGCGGAAAGGCCCTTGCTCCAGTTGGGCCCGCAGTTCTTCCTCCTGCCATGCATACCAGTCCCGCAGGGTCGAAAAGACCCGGCAATCCTCCTTGGCAGGGCGCAGGAACATGGATTCCTCCACCACCGCCTCGTTGCCGCAGCTTTCGCAAAAAAGCCGGTCTCCTTTTGTGCGGTAACTGCATTCCGCCCCGCAGCGGGGGCAGCGGTAACACAGGTTTTCATAGCCGGCCGCCCGGTGTTTGCCCCGGAACTTGGCCTGCTCCTGCTGCTGCCATGCATAATCGTCGTAATCGATGGCCGCACGGATGGCTTCAAACACTTGCTCATCGGTCATGGCCGCCATCTGATCCGGGGTCAGCACCACGCTGGTGCGCACCACACAGGCCCCCCGGCTGAACTGGGTGCCGCTGTGGCGGCTGAGGGATAGGAACGAGCCGTTGATGTGAGCGCACAGCACCGGCACTTTTAGCTTGCGGCACAGCCGGCCTATGCCTGGGCCCACCGCCCCGGGGACACCGCTCATCGAGGTCTGCCCCGCAGGGAAGATCCCCACCAAGCCGCCCTCTTTGATGCGCCGCATGATGTTTTTGATCGCGCCGGCATCGGGGTAGAATTGGAGCTTGGGAATGACGCCCAGCCAACGCAGCAGGCGGGCCAGCCGCGGGTTTTGAAAATACCGCTGGGAGCCCACATAGCTGATCTCCCGCTGGGGAAAGGCAGCGGCGGCCAACAAAAAGTCCAGCAGGCCCTGGTGGTTCATCACCAGCACAGCCGGCCCTTCAAAGCCCTGGGTGGCCTGGTTTTCCACCCGCATGTGGAAGACCCACCGCAGCATGGGGCGGATCACGGCCATGGCCCCCCGGTAACCCCACCGGCAGGGCGGGTGGGATCGGTTCTCTTGTTTTTCCACAGGCTGCCCTCCTTTTGCTCACGTACCTATCATACCGCAGCTTGGCAGAATTGTCTAGAATATCTTGCCCTTCTGCCCCCTTTTAGTGTATATTATATATTAAATCCACGATAAGATATAGAATATGCCCAGTTTGTGTATTGGGCCATTCCGAGAATGGGGGCTTTTTATGGACAATTCTACTCTGCAGCCTTTTTTGGAACGGCTGTCTTCCATGAGCATAGACACTTTGATCCGCACGGCATTGGTGGCCTTGGTGGGCTACGTATTGGTGCGGGTGGTGGTGGCGCTGATCCGCCGGGCGCTGAACCGCACCAGCCTGGACCATGCCATCAGCCGCTCGCTGGTCACCCTGTGCCGGCTGATCCTCTATTTCATTCTGTTCACCATCTGCATGGGGCAGCTGGGCATCTCTTCCACCTCTCTGGTGACTCTGCTGGGCGTGTTCGGCCTGGCCCTGTCCCTGGCGCTGCAAGACACCCTGTCCAACATCGCCGGCGGGCTGTTCGTCTTGACCACCAAGCCCTATAAGGTGGGGGATTATGTGGAAGCCTGCGGCATGGAGGGCACTGTGCAGTACATCGGTTTCATCCACACCATATTGACCACGATAGACAATAAGACCATCTATCTGCCCAATGGGCCGGTCTCTAAAGATGAGATCGTCAACTACTCCACCCAAGGCCGACGGCAGCTGGAACTGAACATCGGCATTGGCTACGAAGACGACAGCGCCGCCGCCCGGGCACTGATCGCCCAGGTGGTGCAGGCCGACCCCCGGGTGGAAAAAGGGGCGCCGCCTTTCGTCAAAGTGTGGGAGCTGGGCCCCAGCGCCGTGCAGATCAAAGTGCGGGCCTGGACTTCTGCCGCCGATATGATCGACGCCCGCTGCGACCTTTACGAAGCGGTCAAGACAGCCCTCCAGCAAAACGGTTTCCACATCCCCTATCCCCAGGCTCAAGTGCATCTGACCAAATTGCAATAGGGTTTCTTTCCTTTTTCTGTGCCCTGGCTGGCGGCCATGACGCAGCCGCCCCTTGGCCCCGCTTCACGGCACTGCCGCAAACGAATAGGAGGTCTTTCGATGAAACGTTCTGCCAAAGCGATCTTCTTCTGTTCCGCCCTTCCTCTGCTGTTGTTGGCCGCCTTCTTGTACGAAAAGCCGGAAGACGCCCCTATACCCACCGATGAAAGCGGCGTGTTCTATGTGGACGGCATGCGGGTGGACGCCCAGTTCCTCCAGAACCAGATGGAGGCCAACGAAGCCGCCGCCCGGTTCGACCAGCTCTATGACGGCGGCGAGAATTACCCGGACTACTATGGCGGTGCCTATCTGGACAAAGCTTCCGGCCACCTGGTGTTTTTGACCTGCGGCGCTTCGGAAGAGCAGCTGGCCCACTGCAAAGAGGTCTTGAACAACCCCAACGTGCGGTATGAGGAAGCCGATTATTCCTACAATGCCTTGAAGGCTTTGGAGCAATACCTTGTGGACCGGCTTCCCTACTGTGAATCCTATTTGGGCACCACCGTCACCGGCATCGGCATTGACGAAGAGGCCAACCGCCTGGTCTTGTCCGTCTTGGAGCCGGAAAAATGCCCTCCTTTGGATGACCAGCTGGCTCCATTGCTGGATCCCGACATGATCCTGATCCGCCAGGGCTCCATTGCCCAGGAGTATTAAAAGGGGGCTCTCTTATGGCTCTCCGTTGGCCTCGTGTCTTGGCCTTTGCCTTCCTTTTGGCAGGGGGCACTGCCTTGTCGGGCCGCCATCCTCAATTTATCTTTGAGCCCTCCGGCCCCCTGCCCGACTATGAATCTCAGTGGGAAGAGGCCGGGCCGGACTTACCGGAGTCTAAAGGTTTCGCATTATATCTCAGTTCTTCCATCTATCCAGAAGGGACGATGGATTTCCCTGCTATATGGTACAATAAGACCTGGCGGATGCAGAGTTATGGAACTATGTATGAGCTACAGAAATGGGTGGATGGTTGTTGGCGTGTTACCACCGACCTTTCTGGTAGTCGGTACAATTTTGAATTCCTCGGTCTACTCGTGCTTCCCCATTGGTTTCGTCCCCACACTTATAATGTGTCCCTACATATCCCTAATACAACGCCAGGTTGTTATCGTTTCGTCATGTTGGACAGTGATACGCAAGTCACCGTTCCATTTTGGGTGATACCGCCATTCCGGTATGAATGATCTGCTGAGCGCCAGCTCCTATACCGTAAAACAGATCACAAAAGGCGTCGGCTATGGCAGCCGGCGCCTTTTGCTGTGCGTCCGATCGCTATTCTGCTGTGCGGGTCCCTTTGTACTCCGCCAGGGCAAAGGCCGCAATTCCAATGGCCGCTGCTGCATAGGAAAAAAAGCTTTTCAAAATGCCATCTTCCCAGATCACAAAGGGGATCGGGCCATTCACATATTTTTCGATGCAATAGCCCAGCCCGCCTATGCAGGCAGCTGTGATCAGGCGGGCCGCCAAGATCTTCCGTTTTTCAGCGCCCGGCCTAGTGGCGCCGTGCCCTGCCAGCCAGAAAAGGAGCAGGCCCCAAAGGGCGCCAGAAAGAAACAACGCAATGACAAATTCGACCCCTCCCATATCGATGCCCGATACGCGCACCAAAGAAAGGAGGATATCCATGCTGCCCCGCAGCAAAAGCAGGAAAACGAGCCCGCATCCAATCGAACGAATCACCGTACAGACCAGCTTTTTCATATGCTTCCCTCCCACACTCTCTCATCTCTCTCTTATAGATCCTGGGGAACGTTGCACCTCACCGAAACACGGGAACCACCCTTCCTGACCGGAATCGCCGGAAACCCTTCTGTTTTCTCCATTCTATACTGGTTTGCCCTCCCTGTCTAGCCCGCACAGCCGGCCTGGCTGCAAAAAAGGAGGCAAGGTCTCCCTTGCCTCCTGCACTGCCTATGTCTACTTGTGTTCTTTCAGCCACTGGATGGCGCACTGGGCATAGACTGCCGCGCCATAGGGCAGAGCCTCCTCGCTGAACAACACCTTCGGGTTGTGGTTCGAAATGCGCTTGCTCTTATCTTCCACACCGGCGCCCAACCAGAATATCTGGCTGGGGACTTTCTGGCCAAAGTAGGCAAAGTCCTCCGAACCGGTGGCCCGTTCCTTTTTGGGGATCATGCGCTCAGCCCCCACCACATCGGTGGCATAGCGCACCACATCGTCGGTAAAGTCGGCGTCGCAGTACATCGCCGGAGAAGAGAACAGCCATTCCACCTCGGCGTCGCCGCCAAAGACCCGGGCCGTGCCCACCGATACCTCTTCCACCCGCTTGCGCAGCTGGTCGATCAGCTCAGCGTTAAAACCGCGCATGGTGCCGTTGAGCACGCCCACCGAGGGGATGACGTTGGTGGCGCCATCGCCAAAGAGCATGGAGCCCACCGTCAGAGTGCACTGCTCGGCCGGGTTCACTTCCCGGGCCAGCAGCTCCTGGAGGGCCAGGTAGATGTGCACGCCGATGTTGATGGGGGAAATGCCCCGGTTGGGCGCGGCGCCATGGCAGCCTTTGCCCTTGACATGGATGCTGAAGCCATCGGCAGAACCCATGGTCAGCCCTTTGCCGTAATCCAGCGTGCCCACTTCAGCCACAGGGCCAACATGGATGGCCAGCGCCACATCCACATGGGGGTTTTCCAGCACACCGGCATCGATCATGGCCTTAGCGCCGCCAAAGGTCTCTTCATTGGGCTGGAAGCAGATCTTGACAGTGCCTTCGATCTCGTCTTCGTGCTCTTTCAAGATCTTCGCAGCGCCCAGCAGCATGGCCATGTGGAAATCATGGCCGCAGGCATGCATGGCGCCCGGGTTCTCCGAAGAGAAGGGCAGGCCAGTCTCTTCCGGCATAGGCAGAGCGTCCATGTCGCCGCGGATCAAGATGCACTTGCCCGGCTTTTTGCCGCCGGCCAGGGCCACCAGGCCGCACTGGCAGATCTCGTTGACCTCATACCCCATCTCTTCCAGCTTGGCACGGACGTATTTTACCGTCTCAAACAGCTCGTCCCGCAGCTCGGGATGGCGGTGAAAATGCCGCCGGTTTTCCACCAATTCGGGAATGATCTCGTTGGCGCGTTCCAAATATTTGTTCATTGGATGGTTCCTCCCTTTTGTATAAGCCGCAGGGCGGCCAATATCACCCTTTATTATAGCAAAAGATGAAATGGCATACAGCGCTTTTTTCCCGGTGCGTATGACGAAAATAGCACCGGTTTTTCGTGCAATTTGCCCGGTCCTCTCCCGTTTCCCTTGTGAAAAGGCAGTTGTCTTTTTTCTCTTCCCTTTCTGTGCAAAACGCTGTAAAGCGGGCTGTTTCTGTGCACCGTTTTGTCAAAAAGGCGGCCGGGTTATTGAAATTGCCCGGGCGTGCGTTTATACTGTATAAGGTAGTGATTTCGGTTGTACCGATATAAATTGATATAAAGGTGGTAATGCGCGATGAACAAAGCAGAAGCGATCCAGATCATCGACCAGCGCCAAGCGGAACTGGACGATGTCAACGACAGCATTTGGGAGTATGCCGAAACGGCCTTCACCGAGTTCAAATCGGCAGATAAGCTCTGCGAGGTATTGGAAAAAGAAGGCTTCCGCGTGGAGCGCAATGTGGCGGACATCGCCACGGCTTTCACCGGCACCTATGGCAGCGGCCGCCCCATCATCGGCCTGCTGGGTGAGTTTGACGCCCTCTCCGGCCTGAGCCAAGAGGCAGGCTGCCCGGAAAAGAAACCTGTCGTCCCCGGCGGCAACGGCCACGGCTGCGGCCACAACTGCCTGGGCACCGCATCCCTGGCGGCGGCCATCGCGGTGAAGAACTATCTGGAGCACAACCCCGGCGTCAGCGGCACTGTGATCTACTATGGCTGCCCCGGCGAAGAAGGCGGCTCCGGCAAGGCTTTCATGGCCCGGGAAGGCGTGTTCAAAGACCTGGATGCGGCCATCACTTGGCATCCGGGCACCACCAACAATGTTTCCAGCGGCTCTTCCCTGGCCAACTACCAGGTGAAATACCGCTTCTACGGCGTGGCTTCCCACGCGGCCGGCGCGCCGGAACTGGGCCGTTCCGCCCTGGATGCAGTAGAGCTGATGAACGTCGGCGTCCAGTTCCTGCGGGAACACATGATCGACGACGCCCGCATCCACTACGCCATCACCGACACCGGCGGATTTTCCCCCAATGTGGTGCAGCCCTATGCCGAGGTGCTGTATCTGATTCGCTCCCCCAAGAACTCCCAAGTGGAAGAGCTGTATCAGCGGGTCAACCGCATTGCCCAGGGCGCTGCTTTGATGACCGATACCCGCATGGAAATGGAGTTCATCAAAGGCTGCTCCAACACCATCCCCAACAATGTGCTGGAAGCCCAGCTGTATGAAAACTTCAAAGAGGTCGGCATCCCCCACTACACCCCGGAAGAGCATGCCTTTGCCCGGGAAATGCTGAAGCATTACGAAAACCCCGACGCGCTGGACGGCGCCGCCACCACCACCAAGGCTTGGGGCAAGGAACTGGCTGAATACCAAAAGGAACATGGTGTCTCCATCAACGAGTGCCTGCTCTCCCTGCAGCCCTATGACAAAGTGGGGGCCGGTTCCACCGATGTGGGCGATGTGAGCTGGAATTGCCCCACTGCCCAGATCCATGTGGTGACCACCGCGGCCAGGACACCGGGCCACTCCTGGCAGTTTACCTCTTGCAACAAGACCTCCATCGCCCACAAAGGCGTCAACTGCGCCGGCAAGGTGATGGGCGCCACCGTCATCGACCTCATCAACGACCCCAGCATCATCGAGCGGGCCAAAAAAGAGTTTGAAGAGCGCTTGGATGGCGAGACCTATCAGTGCCCCATCCCCAAGGGCATCAAGCCCCAGGCCATGGGTCCCAAAAAATAGACCGATCAATCGACCAAAAGCCTCCTGCCCAGCCGCAGGAGGTTTTTTGCCCTCTGGCAAAAGGCGCAAAAGAAGCCCCGCATCCACACAGAGATGGAGGCGGGGCGTATATTTGTTTGGGTATCTTGTTTTCCACCTGCCCATTTTTATGGGCGAAAGCAAAGGTTAGAACCCTCTTTGGGCGCGGCGCTTTTTGGCCGCGTGACGGAATACCGGCACCAGCAGTTCATGGAACAGCAGCGGGATCGCGGAAACCACTGCCAAGATCAGCCACTCGTTCAGGTGGAGGCTATAGGTGCCGAACACCCGCACCAGGAAAGGCACTTCGGTGACGGCCACTTGCAGGGCCAGGCCCACAAAGAAGGCCAGGATCATGGCTTTGTTTTCCAGCGGGTTCATGCGGAAAATGGATTTTTCCGTATCGCGCATGCCCAGGGCATGGAACAGCTGGCTCATACCCAAAATGGTAAAGGCAAAGGTCTGGCTTTCTGCCAGCAGTGCCGGGTCTGCCAGAACAGCGTCAATGGCTGCAATGGAGACTGCCTGGCCCTGCTGCAGCAGCAGGCGCACCGGCACAAACAAGAAGCCGGCCAGTGTGATCGCAGCGATCAGTGCGCCATAGAACAGGGTCATGGGCAGGCCGCCTTCGGCGAACAAGCTCTCGTTGGGGTCGCGGGGCGGCCGGTGCATGATCAGCTTCCGGTCGTTTTTATCCACGCCCAACGCCAGGCCAGGCAGGGAGTCGGTGATGAGGTTGACCCACAAAATATGGATGGCCTTCAGCGGTGTAGCCAGGCCGGCCAGAATGGCGGCAAACATGGTGATGATCTCGCCGAAGTTGGAAGAAAGCAGGAACAAGACGGTCTTTTTGATGTTGGCATAAATGCCGCGGCCTTCGGCAATGGCCTTTTCAATGGTGGCAAAGTTGTCGTCGGTCAACACCATATCCGCAGCGGATTTGGCCACGTCTGTACCGGTGATGCCCATGGCAACGCCGATGTCTGCCGCTTTGAGGGAGGGCGCGTCGTTGACGCCGTCACCCGTCATGGAAACGATATAGCCCTTGGAACGCAGAGCCCGCACGATCATCACCTTGTGTTCCGGGGATACCCGGGCGAACACCCGCAGATCGTCCACTTGTTTGGCCAGCTCTTCCACGGTCAGCCGGTCCAGCTGGTCGCCGGACATACACTGGTCCTCGCTGGTGGCGATGCCCAGGTCTTTGGCAATGGCAAAAGCGGTATCTTTGTGGTCACCGGTGATCATGACAGTGCGCACCGAAGCGCCTTTGAAGATCTCCACCGCGTCTTTTGCCTCAGGCCGGGGCGGGTCGATCATGCCCACCAGGCCCACAAAGGCCAGGTCCTCTTCTTCCACCTTGCCGGCGTCGATGCGCAGGCCCAAGGCCAGCACGCGCAGCGCATCCCGGGACATATCGGTCATGGCCGCCAAGATGTTCTTCCGGTCCTCTTCTGTGATGGGCCGTGCCTTCCCCTGTTCCCACATCTGGGTGCAGTGTTTCAGCACTTGGTCAGGAGCGCCTTTGGTAAAGGAGATCTGGTGATCCCCATCCTGATGCATGGTCGTCATCATTTTGCGGTTGGAGTCGAAGGCCAGCTCGCCCACGCGGGGCATGGTCTTCTCCAGCTCCTCCCGCTGGATCCCCTGGGCGTGGCCCATATCCAGCAGGGCGATCTCGGTGGGGTCGCCCAACCGCTGGCCATTGGCAATGGAAGCGTCGTTGCACAGCACAAAACCTTCCATAAAGCGGTTGTTGGCTTTGCCGTCCAGATCGCCGATCTCCACCATCTTGCCTTCGCAATAGCCGCGTACCACCGTCATTTTGTTCTGGGTCAGCGTGCCCGTTTTATCCGAGCACACCACACTGACGCAGCCCAGTGTTTCTACCGACGGCAGCCGCCGGACGATGGTGTTGACCTTGACCAGCCGCTGCACGCCCAGGGCCAGCACGATCGTCACCACGGCGGGCAGCCCTTCGGGCACAGCCGCCACGGCCAGCGAAATGGCGGTGATCAGCATTTCCACCACGTTGCGCCCCTGGATCAAAGCGATGGCGAACAGCGCCACGCACAGGGCGATGGCCACCACGCCCAACAGTTTGCCCAAATCGGCCAGCCGCTTTTGCAGTGGCGTGGTCTCGTCTTCCGCTTCGTTGATCATCTGGGCGATCTTGCCAATTTCTGTATCCATGCCGGTGCTGCAAACGATGCCTTCGCCCCGGCCATAGGTGACGCTGGTGGTCATATAGGCCATGTTCACCCGGTCGCCCAAGGGGGAGTCCCCTTCCAGCTGGGCCTCTGCGTCTTTTTCCACCGGCACCGATTCGCCGGTCAGCGCCGATTCGTCGATTTTCATATTGACCGTGGTGCTCAACCGCAGATCCGCCGGGATCTGGCGGCCCGCTTCCAGCACCACCACGTCGCCGGCCACCAGCTGGGCGGCCGGTATCTCAAACACTTTGCCATCCCGCTTGACCATAGCGGTGGGGCTGGATAGCTTTTTCAAAGCTTCCAGAGCCTGCTGGGCTTTGCCCTCTTGGACCATGCCCACGATGGCGTTCAGCAGCACCACCACCAGCACGATGATGGCGTCCGATACCTCTTTCAGCAGCAAGGAGATGGCGGCCGCGGCAAACAGAATGTAGATCATCGGCTCATTCAGCTGAGCCAAGAACATCTGCAGCCGGGTCTTCCCCTTCTTTTCCACCAGGGCGTTTGGCCCATTCTTCTCCAGCCGCGCCCGTGCTTCCTCAGCGCTCAGGCCTTCGGCCGCATGGGTGTGCAGCTCTTGCTCAGTTTGGGCAACGGTCTTGTTCTCAAACACGGCATTCATCACCTCATTCTCAATTTTGAGCATACATCCAACATGCCCAGAAAAGGGAGAGAACAGCAAGATCTGCCTGATGCAGGAAATAAAAAAGACTTTTTGCAAGCCAAAGCTTACAAAAAGTCTCGTTAACCCGATCAGGCCGCAAAAGCAGGCGCCAAGCACCATGATGTTGCTACTTGCGTAACTAACTACTCCCTTTTATATTTCTATCTTACCGGGGCTCTCTTTGTTTGTCAAGCCCTATTTTGCCCCGGCTTGGCCAGCCGTTCCAGCAGGCGGCTGTAAACCGGCTGGATGCCCAACCATCCGGTGACGGCCCATGCTGTGATGCACACGACGGCAATGGACAGCAGCTGGCCAAAGGAGCCGGTCATTTCCAGGCAGAGCACCGTGGCGGTCAGCGGTGCCCGCACTACGGCGGCAAAAAGCCCGGCCATGGCCAACACCATGCAGTTGGCGGCCCAGGAGCCCGGCATACCGAGACCTACGGCTACAACCGCCCAGATGCCGCCGCACAGCGCCCCCATGGAGAACACAGGCAGGAACAGCCCTCCCGGCGCGCCCGAACTGAAGCAGAGCACGGAAAGCGCCATTTTGGCAAGGAGCAGTCCCAGCAGGCAGCCCAGGCCGGGCAACGGCCCCAGCAGCACAGCCATCAGGCGGGTGCCGCCTCCCAGCACAGAAGGCAGCCACAGCCCGGCTATCCCCGCTGCCAAAAAAGGCAGGAGCAAGCGCCCCGGCCTCCAGCCGATCCGCTCATATCCATTCTGTGCTTTCTCCACCACTCTGTTATAAAAAGCGCCCAACAGGCCCAAAAAGATACCGAGGAGCAGCCACATCCAGCCCATGGAAAGCGGCAGCTGCTGCTGGACCGGGAAGCGGAAGATCGGCGTCAGCCCAAAAGCGCCGGAGGCCACCAAATCCGCCGCGACAGCAGCCGCCATGCAGGGGGCCAGCAAACGGGGCCGGAAATCCAGCCGGAGCACTTCTCCGGCGAACAGCAGCCCGGCTAGGGGTGCGTTGAAAGTGGCTGCGATGCCCGCTGCCACGCCGCAGGTCAGCAGCAGCCGTTCTTCCTGGCGGGGCCTGCCCGTCAGGCGGGAGAACCCTTTGCCTGCCATGGCGCCCAACTGGGCGGAAGGCCCGGCCCGCCCCAAGGAAAGGCCGGCCAAGGCGCACAGCGTGCCGCCGGCGAATTTGGCCAGCAGCACCCGCCACCAGCTGGGGTCGAACCGGCCTTGCAGCTCCCCCATCACCCGCGGAATGCCACCGCCGCCGATGGCCGGCTGCCAGGCCAGCAGACAGTGCACGGCAAAAGCCAGCAGACACAGGGCACAAAACCAGGCGGCCAGCGCTATCCCCTGCCCTTTGGCCCTGGCCAGCAGGGAATCCAGCACCTGGTCTGCCCCTTCCAGGGCCAGACGATAGGCTACCGAGACGGCTCCCGCTGCAAGGCCCACCACTGCCCCTTCCAAGGCGTAGAGCAGACTGCCCCGTCCCCAGGTGTTGTTCCGACTGTCCATGGTTTCGTCCCCCTTGCGCAGAACGCCGCCGGCAAGTTTGCCGGCGGCGTTTCTCCAGGCCTGTCAGTTGGCAGTGCCCAAAAAGTTGATCTTCATCACTTTATTGTGGATCAATTCCGATGCATTGGTCATGGCATACTCCAACGGCATATCCCGTTCTTTCAGCTCATAAATGGCATCTACACCGGCTTCTTTGCACTTTTCCCAGCCAGCTCCTTTGACGCCTACAATGGCCACCACCCGGGCGCCGTGGCGCTTGGCCACCTTGGTCACTTCCACCGGCAGCTTGCCCATCACCGATTGGGCATCCATGCGGCCTTCGCCGGTGATCACCACGTCGGGCTTCCATTTTTCCACAATGCGCTCAAAGCCCACCACTTCGTTGACAATGTCAAACCCATGCTGGAGCTGGGCATTCAAAAAGGCCATCAGCCCGCCGCCCATGCCGCCGGCCGCGCCGGCGCCTGGCGTCTGCTCGATCTCCTTGCCCAGATCCCTGCGGATCACTTGGCTGAAGCGGTGAAGCGCTTCGTCCAGCACCGGCAGGTCATCGGGCTTGGCGCCCTTTTGGGGCCCAAAGATGTAGGCCGCCCCATTGGGGCCGCACAGGGGGTTGGATACGTCGCAGGCCACCCGGAAGCGGGCTTCTTTCAGCCGCGGGTCCATCTGGGATACGTCGATGGCGTGGAGCTTCAGCAGCCCGTTGGCTCCCGGCGGCACATCCTGGCCGTTTTCATCCAGCAGCCGGGCGCCCAAGGCGCACATCATGCCGGCGCCGCCGTCGTTGGTGGCGCTGCCTCCAATGCCCAGGATGAATTCGGTGCAGCCTTTTTTCAAGGCATCCGCCACCAATTCCCCAGTGCCGTAGGTAGTGGCCGCATAGGGATCTCTCCGCCAAGCGGGGATCAGCGGCAGGCCCGACGCGCTGGACATTTCGATCACCGCCGTCTTGCCGTCGCCCAAAATACCGTAGGCCGCCATCGTCTTATCAAATAGCGGCCCTGTGACCCACAGGCACTGCTTCTTGCCTCCTGTGGCCAAAATCAGTGCTTCCACTGTGCCTTCGCCCCCATCGGCCATGGGTACCTTTTCCACCGTAATGCCGGGGAACCGCTCCAACAGCGCCTGCTCCACTACATCACAAACATTTTTGGATGTTAGGCTGCCCTTGAACGAATCGGGCGCAACCACAAAAATCATGTCTCTCTTCCTCCGTCAACATTGCAATCGATCATTGCATCTCAAGAAAGTATCCTAATCATACACCACCCATTGACAAAATGCAAAAAAATTTCATACAAATTCCTTGTAAAATTTCTTGCATTTTTGCCAATCTGTATGTATACTATTTTGGTAAACAATAGAATATCCGCCCTTTTTGGATAAATACTGGAAATATCGACAAAGAAAGGAAGTATTGCAATGCAAGCAAAGCAAGCCACAGAGCACATTTGGTGGGTGGGTGCCCTCGACCCGGATCTGCGGGTCTTCGACATCATCATGCACTCGGATTATGGCACCACCTACAACTCCTATCTGCTGCGGGGCAGCCAAAAGACCGCCTTGTTTGAAACGGTAAAAGAGAAATTCTTTGACCAACACCTGGAGGAGATCCGCCAAGTGATGGATCCGGCGGACATCGATTACATCGTGGTCAACCACACAGAGCCCGACCATTCCGGCTCTGTGGCGAAAATGCTGGAGATCGCCCCCAACGCCACTGTGCTGGGCTCCCAAACGGCCATCGCCTTTTTGAAAGAGATCGTCAACAAGCCTTTCCGCCACCAGGCGGTGACCGAAAAGGACGTCATCGACCTGGGCGGCCTGAGCCTTCATTTCCTGTCGGTGCCCATGCTCCATTGGCCCGATTCCATGTACACCTGGGTTCCCGAAGAAAAAGCCCTGTTCACCTGCGACAGCTTTGGCTGCCACTATGCCGACGAGCGGGTGTTCAACGACTTGATCGACGGCGATTTCACCGATGCCTACAAGTATTATTTTGACAACATCATCGGCCCCTATAAAAACCCCCACATGCTCAACGCCCTGAAGAAGATCGAGGGGCTGGACATCCAGTTCATCGGCAATGGCCACGGCCCGGTGCTGCGCCGGGATATCCCCAAATACCTGGAGATGTACCGCAACTGGTCTACGCCAGGCGAAAAAAAGGCGCCCATGGTAGCCATCTGCTATGTTTCGGCCTATGGTTTTACCAAATCCTTGGCCCTTGCCATCGAACAGGGCATCCGGCAGGCCGGTGTAGAGGACGTGCGCCTGTTTGACCTGGTGACAGACGACCACGCCCAAGCGGCTGCCGCCGTGAGCGCCTCCGATGGGTTCCTGCTGGGCTCCCCCACCCTGGTGGGCGATGCGCTGCCCCCGGTGTATGAGATGCTGCTGGGCCTGAACCCGGTGATCCACCGGGGCAAGTTTGCCGGCGCATTCGGCTCCTATGCCTGGAGCGGTGAAGCGGTGCACAACCTGATCGAGCGGATGCGCTCCCTCAAGCTGCAGATCCCTGTGCCCGGCATGCGTGTCAAATTGAAGCCCACCCAGGAAGATCTGGAACATGCCGTGGAGTTTGGCAGTGAATTCGCCGCTGCCCTGCTCCAATAATCGATGAGGTCGGAGAAAGAAATGGAACAGAAAATCTGGCATTGCCCCATTTGTGGGCAGGATTTTACCGGCCCGGAGCCGCCCTCCCCTTGCCCGGTGTGCGGCGCGCCGGCCAGCGTGTTCACCAGTGTGGATGCGCCTGCGCCCAAACAGTGGCGCTGTCTGATCTGCGGGCAAGTGTTTGAAGGGGACAAACCGCCTGTGCCCTGCCCGGTATGCGGCGCGGGGGATCAGGCCTTCGTGCCCGAAGAGAGCGGCCAGACCGCTTTCCGCAAAGATACCCAGGAACGCTTTGTGCTGCTGGGCGGCGGTGCAGCCGGGCTGGAATGCGCCAAGGCCATCCGTCAGCGGAACCAGACCGCCCAGATCACCCTGGTATGCGCCGAACCGGTGCTGCCCTATAACCGGCCTGCCCTCAGCGATGTGGTGGCCGACGGCCTTTCCCTTTCCGCCATTTTGCTGCAAGAGGCCGACTGGTACGCCCAGCAATCCATCCAGGTAAAGACAGGGGTCCGGGCAGTGCAGATCCACCGGCAAGACCGGCAGGTCCAGCTGTCCGACGGCAGCAGCCTCCCCTATGACAAGCTGCTGCTGGCCCTGGGCAGCCGCGCCTTCGTCCCCGTGGAACCAAACCCTGCCGGTATCCCCCTCTATGTGCTGCGCAGCCATGCAGACAGCCAACAGGTGATCCAGGCAGCCGGCCAATCCCACAAGGCCATCGTGGTGGGCGGCGGCATCTTGGGCATCGAAGCGGCGCTGGCCCTGCGGGAGCGGGGCATCCAGGTGACGGTGGTGGAATTCGCCCCCCGCCTGATGGTCAACCAGGCCGATGAGGCGGGCAGCGCCCTGCTGCAGGAGGCGTTGGAGAAAAAAGGCCTCGCCATCCGCTGCGGCGTCGGTGTGCAGCAGGTGGAGGCCCACGGCGCCCTGCTGACCGACGGCAGCCGCTTGGATGGGGATTTCCTGCTGTGTGCCGCCGGTGTGCGCAGCGAGACCGCTCTGGCACAAGATTGCGGCCTGGCTGTAGAACGGGGCATCCTGGTGGATGAGCAGATGCGCACGTCGGACCCCTGCATTTTTGCCGCCGGGGACTGCGCCCAGTTCCAGGGCAAGACTGGCGGCCTGTGGTCCACCGCCACGGCCCAGGGGCAAACGGCCGGCATGCACATGGCGGGGGATGACAGCGCCCCCTATGTGCCCCAGGCTGTGGGCACTGTGCTGGAGGGCACGGGCATCTCCCTGTTCAGCTGCGGCGCAGTCAATGCTCCCAGCAGCCAGACCCTGACGTACGAAGACCGGTTTTCCGGCGTCTATCAGCGGGTGTTTTTGCAAGACGGCCATGTCATCGGCGCCCTGTTGTGGGGCGATACCAGCTCCATGGGCAGCGCCCTGGATGTGGTAGGCCGGAAGGCTCCGGCCCGGGAAGCTGCCGGCATCTTAGGCTGACATCAGCCAATCCTCCCTATTTTGTTTTTCAAAGGACAGCGCTTTTTGGCGCTGTCCTTTGTTGCGTGCAGCGGCTTTTTGCACCATTTCATTGCTTTCCGTTGCAGTATATGCTAGCATGGTGTCATACTGATACATGGCAGAAAGCACTGCGGCTGCATCGGCAGCTTACTGAAATGGAGGTGTCCCTCGATGTCTCGCTCGCACAGACCTTTGCTCTTATCTGCCATCATTTGCCTGCTGTGTTCCCTGGTGTGTTTTTGGTGTTTCGATGGGAGAGCTCTGTCCAACGAAGCCATGGATGGCTATGTTCCCGCTTCCTCTGCCATCGGTTCTGCCGTGCAGTTTGCCGTCTGTGCCGTGGCCGGCTGGCAGATCGGTGAAAAAAGGCCTTCCTCTGCATCCCGGCATCATTTCCCGGCCTTCCGCTGGGTCTTTTGGCCGGCTGCAATCATCTATCTGTTGTTCCCGTCTGTTCGATGGCATGTTTCGGACCGGATCTTGTACTTTGGCGTCACCGATCAGGTCCTGACCAGCCTATACGCCGTTTCCTGGGTCAAACAGTGGCTCCTGCTGCGGGCCGCCAGCGCCAGCGCTGTCTTATCCTATCTGGCCTGCGATATGGCCTGTAAACTGCGCACCCTGAAGACCAAAAGCCGTGCCTGAGAGCAAAGCCCTTCCCTGCCCGGCCCTTGCAGGTGACAAACGGCCTGCCAATGTGTTACAATGTGGGTACTGCGATCCCCCGCTTGGATCGGCTGCATGAAAGGAGGCCCAGGGCATGCAAGACCAACCCAGAAACCGTCCGGTACCCACCACCAACGGTCGCTTTATTTGGGACCTGATGCGGGGCAACTGGAAGACCTTTGCCGGCTGTGTGGCCGCCATGGCCCTCAGCGTCTGCTTTTCCTTCCTCTCCCCGGCCCTGGTGGGCTTTGTCATCGATTCTGTCATCGGCACGAAACCCCTTGACCTGCCCGCTCCCCTGGCCCGCTGGGTGGAGCAGTTGGGCGGCCGGGCTTGGCTGATGGAACACATCATCGCCCTGGCCGCTTTGTTTTTGTGCATCGTGGCCTGCTCGGCGCTGTTCAACATGCTGCGGCAATATCTGGCCTCCACCCTCAGCGAGAGCCTGGCCTACTCCATGCGCCGGCGGCTGTTTGAACACATCCAGCATTTGCCCTATTCCTGGCACATGCAAATGCAGACCGGCGACATCATGCAGCGCTGTTCTTCGGATGTGGACATGGTGCGCAATTTCGTCGCCGGGCAAATGGCGGAATTCCTGCGCATCGTCACCATGCTCCTCGGCGCTTTTGCCCTGATGTTCTCCATCAATGTGCCGCTGGCAGGGGCCGCCTTTGTGGGCATCCCCATCATCATGGGGTATTCGGGCATTTTCTACAACATCATCAGCCGCCGCTTCCTGGTGGCCGACGAGGCGGAAGGGACGCTGACCGCCATGGCCCAGGAAAACCTGACGGGGGTGCGGGTCGTGCGCGCCTTTGGCCGGGAGAGCTACTCCATGGACCAGTTCCAAGCCCAAAATGCAGAGCTGTCCCGCCGCTGGATCAAAGTGGGCGACCTGCTGGCCATCTATTGGAGCTTGGGCGACTTCATCACGGTGATGCAAGGGGCCGTGGTGGTGATCTTCGGCGCCTGGCTGGCGGTGCACGGCACCATGACCAGCGGCGAGCTGGTCACATTCATCATGTACAACAACATGCTCACCTGGCCCACCCGCCAGCTGGGCCGCATCATCGGCGAGATGAGCAAGGCCGGCGTCTCCATCGGCCGCCTGCGGGAGATCCTGCTGGCCAAGCCGGAGGAGGACAGCCCCCAGGAAGAAGAACCGCCCATCCGCGGACAGCTGGTGTTCGACGACGTCAGTTTTTCCTACGGCAGCCACCCGGTGCTGCACCATGTGTCCTTCACGGTGGAGCCCGGGGAGACAGTGGCCATTTTGGGCGGCACGGGCAGCGGCAAATCCACTCTGATGCACCTGGTGAACCGGCTGTATGAATTGCCGCCGGAAGGCGGCTCCATCCGCATCGACGGGGTGGATGTGCGCCGCATCCGCCGCTCCTATCTGCGGCGCAATGTGGGCATGGTGCTGCAAGAGCCCTTCCTCTTCTCCCGCTCCATCCGCCAAAATCTGGCCATTGCCGCCCGGGGAAAAGAAGAGCAAGAGCTGTTGGCCGCAGCACAGACCGCAGCCATCCACCAAGCCGTGCTGGGGTTTTCCCAGGGCTATGACACCATGCTGGGCGAACGGGGCGTCACCCTTTCCGGCGGCCAGCAGCAGCGCCTGTCCATCGCCCGCACCCTGGCGGCGGACCCGCCCATTTTGATCTTTGACGATTCCCTTTCCGCAGTGGATACCGAGACCGACAGCCAGATCCGCAAGGCCCTGGCCCAGCGGGAGCACAAGGCCACCACCCTCATCATCTCCCACCGGATCACCACCCTGATGGAGGCCGACCGCATCGTGGTGCTGGAAAACGGCCGTGTTTCCCAGATCGGCACCCACGAACAGCTGGCGGCCCAGGACGGCCTGTACCGCCGCATTTTCCGCATCCAGAGCCTGGTGGCGGAAGAAGTGGAAAACGAGACCCAGGAGGTGCAGCCATGAACCGCTTGGATGAATACAGCTACCCCACTTCCTTCGACCGGCGCCAGTGGGCCAAGCTGTGGAAGCACATCGCCTTCCTCAAAAAGACCTTCCTGTTCCTTTTCTTGGCCGCTGTGGCCACCGCTTTTTTCGATGCCCTCTTCCCCTATTTCAGCCGCTATGCCATCGATACTTTCATCGCCCGGCAGACCACCCAAGGCATGCCCCTTTTCATCGGCCTCTATCTGCTCACGGCTCTGCTGCAGACCGGCGCCAACGTGGTCTACTGCCAGCAGGCCATCGTCATTGAAATGAAAGTGGGCCAGGCGCTGCGGGATACCTGCTACGAACACTTGCAGCGCCTGCCTTTGGCCTATTTCAACCAGACCCCCGTGGGGTACCTTTTGGCCCGGGTGATGAGCGATACCAACCAGTTGGGCAGCATCTTCTCCTGGCGCCTGGCCGATTTCATCTGGAACGTGTTTTACCTGGCCTTCGCCGTTTTATCCATGCTGCTGCTGTCTTGGAAACTGGCTTTGCTGGTGCTGGCTGTGGTGCCGCCCATCGTGTTGGCCTGCACCTTTTTCCAGCGGCGGCTGCTGCGGGCCAACCGGCTGGTGCGCCAGGCCAATTCCACCCTGACCGCCTCCTTCAACGAAAACATCTCCGGCGCCAAGACCATCAAGACCCTGTCTGTCGAACCGGAGATCTGCCGGGAGTTCGACGGCGTCAACCAGGACATGCGCCGCAAGGCCATGCGCGCCAAGACCCTCCACGCCGTCTTCCAGCCCCTGGTCATGTTCCTGGGGTCCATCTCCTTGGCGGTCGTCATGGCCGCCGGCGGCCGGATGTCCGGGCCCTGGGGCATACCGCTGGGCACTCTGGCGGTATTCATCTCCTATACCTTGACCATCGTGGAGCCCATCCAGCTGATCGTCGCCGTCATCAGCGACGCCATTTCGGTGCAGGCCAATGTGGAGCGGATCAACGGCCTGCTGGAGACCGTCCCCATGATCCAGGACACGCCCGCGGTGCTGGCCAAATACGGCGATGTTTTCCACCCCAAAAAAGAAAATTGGGAGCCCCTGCAAGGGGACATCACCTTTGATGATGTGACGTTTTGCTACCCAGACGGCGATACCAATGTGCTGGAACACTTTTCCCTGCACATCCCGGCCGGCACCACCGTGGCCATTGTGGGCGAGACCGGCGCCGGCAAATCCACCCTGGTGAATCTGGCTTGCCGGTTTTACGAACCCACCGGCGGCCGGATCTTGATCGACGGCGTGGACTACCGCCAGCGGGGGCTTTTGTGGCTGCACAGCAACATTGGCTATGTGCTCCAATCCCCCCATCTGTTCACCGGCACAGTGGAAGAAAACATCCGCTATGGCAAGCTGGACGCCACCCGGGAGGAGATCGTGGCCGCAGCCAAAATGGCCCATGCCCACGATTTTATCCAGGCCATGCCCGGCGGCTACCAAGCCCAGGTGGGCGAAGGGGGCGGCTTGCTCTCCACCGGCCAAAAGCAGCTGATCAGCATCGCCCGGGCCATCGTGGCAGACCCCCGCATCTTCGTGCTGGACGAGGCAACTTCTTCGGTGGATACCGAGACGGAAGCCCTGATCCAGCAGGTGATCGGCCAGGTGCTCCAGGGCCGCACCAGCTTTCTCATCGCCCACCGGCTGTCCACCGTCAAACACGCCGATGTGATCTTGGTCGTGCGGGATGGACGCATCGTGGAGCAGGGCGATCACCGCAGCCTGCTGCGGGCCAAAGGATACTATTACTCCCTCTATACCCGTCAGTTTGAAGAAGACCGGGCCAGCCAGATCCTGTGACCCGTCTATGAGAAAAAGCGCCTGTTGCCAGGCGCTTTTCTCATTCTTTGGACCGGTGCTATGAGTCGATCGCAACGATGCGGCCCCTCCGATCGTTTTCCTTGTTTGCATAATAAGCCCGTTTGGCTGCATACATCTTTTGCTCCGCCGCCTCTACCAGCTCATCCATGGAAGAGACCGCCTCTTCCCACTGGATCCCCACAGAAATGTGGATCTGTTTGGCGGCCAGGCCAGCTTCCAGCTGGCTGCCCAGCCGTTCCACCTCTGCTGCCTGCCGGTCTGCAACGAAAGCCAAAAATTCGTCGCCCCCAATGCGGTATGTATATTGTTCGCCAAATTGGGCCCGCATCTGCCGCGCCAATTCCTGCAGCATTTGATCGCCCACTTGGTGGCCCCGGCTGTTGTTCAGCTCATGGAGGCCGTTGGCATCCACATAGACACAGGCCAGGAAATGGTGGCCGGACAAAGGCATTTTCGGCAGGTCCAGCTCATACCGGTTGCGGTTATAGAGGCCGGTCAGGGCATCTTTCTCCCCCAGTTCCTTCATGGCCCGGTAGGTCCTGGTATTGCTGCAGAACATGCTAAAGCTGAAGCTCACGCTTTTCAGCAGCGCAGAGCCGGCCGGTCCTTCTGCCTTAGCGGCAGTCAGCAGGATACCGCAGATCTTTCCATCCACGTCCTCCACCGGTATCGCCGTCAAGCAGTTCATCTGCGCTGCCAGATCTTGAGGCAATGCCTGCTGGATCATGTGGGCCGAACGGGCTGAAAAGGCTTCATGCCCCTGGGCAAAATAGTCCAGCAAATGGCAGAAAGTTTCCCCATTTACCATCCGCTGGGAACTACCGCCCTGATCCCATAGGAAAAGGGTCCCCTCGCAGTCCGGCTTATCCGCCATCCAAAAGGCCACCCAGTCCGCCAGCAAGATGCGGCCGATCTCCCCCAGGGCCTGGAATAGGTTTTCCCTCTTTTCATGGGCGTTGAACAGCAATTTTTCCACTTCATACAGGTAGTTGATCGTATCCAGCTGCCGTTGCTTTTCATTGGTCTCGCGGCGGACATAGCGGAACATCCACAAAAAGTACAGTATAAAGCACACCGCTTCAAAAATCAGGAATAGGTTCATGATCTCCCGCGCCGCTTGGGCGTCGGCAAACACTTCGCTCTCCGGCACCGACAAAGCGACCCGCCAATTGTTGATGCCCACAGGCTCATAGTAGAAATACAGATATTCCCCCACCGTGCGGGATACAAAGACCACATACCCGGTCTTCCCATCGATGAGCCCCTGTTTGAGCTGTTCGTGATCGTATCCCGGCGCCATCTGCCGCTCCCCCAGGTCCCAGATGTTCCCGGGCTCTGCATGCCAGGTATCCAGCAGGAAATTTCCCGTATTCCCATCGATGATATACAAAGCGGCTTTGTCGCCATAGGGGCTGGAAAACATCTCCACCGGAAACTGTTCCAGATCAATGACGCCAAACAGCACAGCCACCGTTTCCCCCTCCCGGACAACGGGCATGTAATGGTGTACCACATAGGAACCGCCGCCAGTGACATCTTCGATCCGGTCTGTGATGTGGGGCCCCTGGGCAGCCTCCTCCACAAAGGAGAGGGCTCCACGTTTTTCCGCAGCGCGCCCGCCTTGGGTCAGCACAGTGTCATCCGGCAGCAGCAGTTCCAAGCGGGAGAAGAAACCCACCGTGGAATAGGAGTCCAGCAACTCCCACAGCTCCGGGTCCTCTAAGTCCGAATACGAAGCCACAATGGCAGCCAGGACTTCCAGCAGTTTTCGGTCGCTCTGCATGTAGCTTTCAATATCCTGCGCCAGCCCGTTGGTCTCTTCGTACAGGCGCTCAAAAGCAGCCTCTTCCTCCAAGCGGCTGATCTCACCGGTGGCCGCAAAGGAACAGCCGATGATCACCAAGATCAATAGTACCGTCGCCATCAAGGAGCTTTGCCACTGTCTTTTGGATTTGGATTGCTTCATATACACCACCATGCAAAACAACAATCGAAAAATATCCGATCCATCTTTTCTTCTATTTTTACATCACAGCCTATCCCTTGTCAACTGGCGGGCGGCAGCGCCCTGCCTGGGCCACCGCCAAGCTCCCAGCTCGAGCGAAAACATTTTGGGTGTTTTTTGCCTTCCTATTGTGTTGCCTGCCCCTTCATGATACCATATAGAGTAACCAGCGGCTTACTCTTGCTTGATTTCCCCCAGTGGAGGCGGGTTGTTGCTGCGCCGCCATGTGCAACGACAGTTTTGTTATGTCTTAATTGCCAACCTCCTCTTCGCCACAGCCTTCTGGCCGTGTACGCTGCTGTTCTATTCCCGACATGCAACTGCAAAGGAGGGCCCTGATGAACGAAGTTATGCGGCAGGAAAAGAAATATGCCATCAACTTGGCGGATGGCTCTTACCTGCGGGCACGGTTGGGCGGTGTGATGATCCAAGACGCCCACAATGGCGCCTCGGGCTATGCCATCCGTTCCCTCTACTTCGACACCTTAGACGACCAGGATTTTAAGGAAAAGATCGATGGGTTGGAATTGCGCCGCAAAGTGCGGCTTCGTATTTATAGCCCCGATGCAGATTCGGCCAAACTGGAGATCAAGCAGAAACAGGGGCCCTATCAAAAAAAGCGTTCCTTGCAGATCACCCGCGAGGACGCCTTGCTCCTGTGCCAGGGCAATTACAGCCCTTTGCTGCGCTACCGGGACCCTTTTGCAGCAGAATGCTATGGGTTGATGACCTGCCGGTGCTACCGCCCCAAAGCCATTGTGGAATACCGGCGGCAGGCCTATATCGCCAAAGAAAACCAGATCCGCTTGACGCTGGACAGCCAGATCGCAGCCACTGAATCTTGCTATGACCTGTTTTCCCCCCGCTTGCCCCTCAGCCCTGTGCTGGAGCCCTACCACATGGTGTTGGAGGTCAAATACAACGGCTTTTTGCTCAGCTATCTCCGGGACTTGCTGAACGAAGTGGAGCGGTCGGAACTTTCCGTCAGCAAATATTGTCTGGCCCGCAGCGTCTGCTTAAGCCTTTCGAGCTGAGACAGAAGGATAAAGGAGAGATCGAGATATGAGGGAGTATTTGTTTGAACTGCTGGAGACCGGCGGCGAGCTTTCGTTGGAAACCGTCCTGCTGCGGTTGGCGGCCTCGGCGGTGATCGGGTGTTTTATCTTCCTGTCCTACCGCTTATCCCACAGCGGCAGCATTTACAGCGCCAAGTTCAATGTGACGCTGGCGGTGCTGACTGTGATCACCACCACTGTGATGATCGTCATCGGCAACAACATCGCCCTTTCTTTGGGCATGGTGGGCGCTCTGTCTATCGTCCGTTTCCGCACGGCCATCAAAGATTCCCGGGATACCGCCTACATTTTCTGGACCATCGTGGTGGGCATCTGCTGCGGTGCAGGCGATTATGTGGTGGCGGCCTCCGGCAGCGTCGTCGTGTTTTTGATCCTGCTGTTGTTTGGCCGTATCCGCAACGACAACCGGGTCCTTTTCATCGTACGGACCGCCCGCTTAAACGAGACCAAGGTAGAAGCGCTGGTGTTCCAATACTATGCCCGCAAAGCCATTCTCCGGGCAAAAAACACCACGGACACCAGCATTGAATACATTTACGAGCTCAATGGGAAATACCTGCACAAAACGCCGGGAGCCGGCGCCGGCGGCAAGACCATTACAGAAGCCATGTATGAGATCGGCAACATCGAATACTTCAATATCGTGGTGCAAAACGATGAGATCAGCGGGTAACCGCCATTGGGCCCGCAGGGAGGTGTGGCGCGGTGAAATATAAAGTGTTGGGCCTTTGCCTGTCTTTGCTGCTGTTCTGCGGCGCTTTGGCGATCACCGCACTGGATCGGGACAACGGCGACGCCCGGATCCACCAACACTTGACCGCCCGGCAGCCCGACGCGGGCTGCAGCTGCTCTGGCAGTGAATTGTGCACCCACCTCCCTTTGGTGCTCATCGACACCGGCGGCCAGCCCATCCCCGGCGAACCCACAGACCAGTCCTATGACGGTGAGACCACCTTTACCACAACGGCCACCGGCGAAAGCATGCTGGCTGTCTCGGTGGCGGTGCTGGAGGACGAGTCCCAAAACCACCATCCCTCGGACGAGCCGGACCTGGAGAGTCCGGCCCTCATCCGGGTGCGCGGCAATTCCTCCCGCTATTTTGACAAAAAGAGCTATCTGCTCCGCTTTACAGAGGAAGACGGCTCCTACGCCGATCACCCGGTCATGGGGATGGCCAGCCATTACGAATGGGCCCTGTATGGCCCCTACCTGGATAAGTCCTTGATCCGCAATTACATGTGGTACAACATCGCCGGAGAAATCATGGATTACGCCCCCAACGTCCGCTTTTGCGAAGTGCTGATCAACGGGGAATACCAGGGGCTTTACCTGATGGTGGAGACGATCACCAACGGGGAGGATTGCCGGGTCAATGTATCAGAACCCATTGACAACACCCTTTCCACCGGCTATGTGCTGCGGTTGGACCGGGGCAGCGCCACCGAGCTGAAAAACCTGAACAACTTCACTTACTACACCTACCGGATCGGGCAGCTCCACAGCATTTTGGTCAACATCGCATACCCCCGCTCCGGCTCATTGACCCAAGAGCTGGCCGATGCCATTGAACAAGAGCTTTCCGATTTTGAAAAGTCCCTCTATTCCTATGATTACGATTCCCAGTTCTACGGCTATGAAACCTGGATCGACGTGCAGTCTTTTGTGGACTACTTCATCCTCAACGAATTCACCTGCAACTACGATGCCGGCACGCTGTCCACCTATTTATACAAGGACATCCGGGGCAAATACAAAATGTGTATCTGGGATTTTAACTCCGCCTGTGAGAATTACAACCACTTGACCACCCAGCCCCACCACTTTGAGATACAGAACACGATCTGGTATTATATGCTGACCAAAGACGACGCCTTTGTGGAACGGATCATCGACCGCTATCATCAGCTGCGGGAAAGCTGGCTCAGCGACGCGTATCTCCAAAATTACATCGATGAGACCATCGCCTATCTGGGCGGCGCCATCGATCGAAACTTTCAGGTATGGGGCTATTCTTTTGAATCGTACCGGCCTTTGCAGCCAGAGGGGCGTAACCCGGACAGCTATGAAGAGGCTGTGGAGCAGCTCAAGGATTTCTGTATCCAGCGGGGTGCCTGGATGGATGAACACATCGATACCCTGCGGCAATACAGCCATCCTTCCAAAAACAAAAAGTTCAACCACTGACCCTGAGGAGGCAGGCGGTTTCTCGTGAAAAAATTTATCCTACTTTCCTGCACCGCGGCGTTCCTGCTCTTTGCCGGTTACTTCGCCTACTATCATTTCGGCCTATACATCGATCTGGACCCGGATGCTCCGGTCACCACATTCATGAAGACCGACGAAGACACCATCTATATGGAGCGGGACGGGGCTTACGAAACCTTTGAGATCCGGGGCGTCAACCTGGGCGTGGGTCTGCCCGGCCAATGGGCCACAGATTATGCCATCGACCAGCAGACCTATTTGCGCTGGTTTGAATGGATCCAGCAGATGGGCGCCAACACCATCCGGGTGTATACCATTTTGCAGGATGATTTCTACAACGCCTTTTACGAATACAACACCCAGCGGGAATCCCAAGGCCTGGAGCCTCTGTGGTTGATCCACGGCGTGTGGGTCAACGATTATGTGCAGAATTCCCACCGGGATGCCTACGACGACGATTTCCTGCAGACCTTTTTGGAGGATTGCCGTACGGTGGTGGATATCGTACACGGCAAGAAAAACCTTTCCCTGGGCCGCGGGCTGGGCTCCGGCCACTACCGCAAAGATGTGTCCCCCTGGCTCATCGCCTATATCTTGGGCGTGGAATGGGAGGACATCACCGTGGCCTACACCGATGAATCCTACCCGGAGCGCAACCGGTACGAAGGCGCCTACCTGTACACCACAGAGGATGCCACCCCCTTTGAAGCCATGCTGGCCCAGGTGGGCGACAGCATCATCGACTACGAGAGCACCCGCTACAAACAGCAGCGGTTGATCGCCTTTTCCAACTGGCCCACCACCGATCCATTTTTGTATCCGGCGGAGATCACCAACTTCTTTATGAAGTGCGCTCAGGTGGATGTGGAGCACATCCGATCCACCGACGCTTTCCAGGCGGGCCAGTTCGCCTCCTACCACGTCTACCCCTATTACCCGGATTATATGAACTATGTGCTCAATCCGGTGGAATTGGAGATGACAGACCCGGCCTGGCCAGACGGAGCCCCCTCCCCCGCTGTTTCCAGCTCCTCTGGCGTGCCCTATGAAGAGGCGCTGAGCGGAGACACCGCCGCCGACTATTACGACCGGGACGGGAATGTGAACACCTACTATGCCTACTTGAAGATGCTCAACAACCATCACACCATGCCGGTGGTGATCTCGGAATACGGCGTATCCACCGGCCGGGGAATGGCGCAGCGGGACATCAATACCGGCCGCAACCAGGGCCACATGACCGAACAAGAACAGGGCCAGGCCATCATCGACTGTTACGAAGACATCATGGATGCAGGCAGCGCGGGCAGCTGCATTTTCACCTGGCAGGACGAATGGTTCAAGCGCACCTGGAACACCATGCATGCGGTGGATCTGGACAACACGCCCTATTGGAGCGACTACCAGACCAATGAGCAGTATTTCGGCCTGCTGGCTTTCGACCCAGGCGAAGAAGAAAGTGTGTGCTATGTGGATGGCGACGCCTCGGAATGGTCGGAGGAAGAGGTGGTGCTGGAATGGGAAGACAAACGCCTTTCCATGCAGTACGATGAAAAATTCCTCTATTTCTATGTAGAGGCCGAGGACTTTGACCCTGCCCGGGATACGCTGTACATCCCCATCGACACGACGCCCAAATCGGGCAGCACCTATTGCGAAAACTACGGCCTCACCTTTGAGCGGGCCTGCGATTTTGTCATCCGCATCGATGGCACGGACAACAGCCGTGTGGTCGTTCAAGAGCGGTACGAAGTGCTGCGCGCCATGTTCATGCACGAGACCGAAGACCAAGACGCTTATCTGGACATCCCCGCCGTGGATTCCCCCGGCTTTCGGTACATTGATCTGATGCTGCAGACCGCCACTCCCCTGCTCACCGGCAACTGGGAGGCCAGCGCCGAAGTCTATGAGACCGGCCGGCTGCTCTATGGCAATGCCAACCCCGATGCTGCGGATTTCAACTCCTTGGCCGATTATATGTTCACCGGCAATGGAGTGGAGATCCGCATCCCCTGGCAGCTGCTCAATTTTTCCAACCCCTCTGAAATGATGATCCACGATGATTACTATCAGTGTTATGGAGTTGAAAATCTACACATAGACCAAATGTACGTAGGCGTGGCCCAGGGTGATGAAGACGCCCGCATCCCCCTCGCTTCCTTTGAACTGGAGGGTTGGGGCAAAGACGTGACCTACCACGAGCGGCTCAAAAGGTCCTATTACATCGTTCAAGAATACTGGGCGTCCTTGGATCGCTGACGCGGCGCCGCAGAAAGGAGGTGGTACCATGGGGAGTGAGGTCTTTCTCTACGCCTATGGGCTGGTGTGTTTGAGCATGCTGGTGTTCAATATCGTCTACAGCCTTCATTTGCGCTCCAGCGACCGCCGGCTGCGCAGGCAGGTGCGGGGGATCGCCGCCCGGGCCGAGGTCCAAATGGACCGGATCCGCCAAGGTCTGCCGGTGGAGATGCGCCACCGCTCTCACATGGCGCGCCGCCTTTCCCGTGCGGCCGGCCTGTTGGCCTTTGACCACTATTTGGATGAGCTGGACAGCAATGGCCCTGTTTTCCAGGAGTATCTGCATCAAATGCGGCCCGTCCTGCTGCGCCTGGCCATAGTGTACCAAAAGAGAGAAGATACCCAGGCCGCCTACTTTTGCCACTTTTTGGCCCGTCACAACTTCCAGCGCCACATGCAGATGGATCAGATCCAACAGATCGTAGCCACTTATATGGGAAAAAAGAGCATCTACTGCCGGGTAAACGCCCTGAAAGCCCTGTGTGCTCTGGGCCGGCCGGAAACCGTTGTGGCCGCTTTGCTGGATCTGGATGGCCGGCCCGGCGCCCAGCTCCATGAAAAGATCATCACCGAGACATTGCTGACTTTCACCGGGGAGCCGGACGCTTTGATCCGCTTGCTTTGGGAGCGGTTCGAGCGCTTTTCCTCCCGGATCCAACGGGCCGTGTTGGATTACATACGCTTTCAAAGTGGCAACCACTGCCAGGCGATGTTCGCCCTTTTGCAGGATGCCGGCCGGGGCAAAGAGCTCCGTTTGGCGGCCATCCGCTATCTGGGCAAATACCCCTACCCGCCGGCCCGGCAGGCCCTGGTGGCCTTTGTGGAAGACCCGGACCCGCTGCAATGGGAATACGCCGCGATCAGCGCCACCTCCCTGGCCCAATACCAAGGGGACGATGTGGTAGAGGCTTTGCGCCGGGCCATACACAGCGGCAATTGGTACGTGCGCTCCAATGCTGCCGCCAGTTTGGAAGCCCATGGCGTTTCTTACGAAGACGTGCTGGACGTTGTGGCCGGTGAGGACCGCTATGCCAAAGAAATGCTGGCATACCGTCTGGAGAGCCGGCGCTTGGCAGAAGAAAACGAGGAGGCTTTGGCAAAAGCATGAGGGATTTCATTCAATACTTCCTCTGGTGCGTGGAATGCTTTTTCATCTTGTATATGCTGGGCTACGCCAGTTTTCTGTTCCTCTCGGTCACCGTGGGGTCTTCGGACCTATACGCCGCCAAACGCCGGAACCTGCTGAAAAACGAACTGTCCAACGAATATTATCTGCCGGTCTCCATTGTAGTGCCCGCCCACAACGAAGGGGTCACCATCGAAGCCACCATCCGCTCCCTGCTGGCCCTGGATTACAAGCTGTATGAGATCATCGTGGTGGACGACGGCTCCACCGACGGCACTGCCCAGACCGTGCGGGAATCTTTCCGCATGTGGCCGGTGAGCCGCCCCATCCAGCGCCGCATCCCCTGCCAGCCGGCCCAGGCTATTTACGAAAGCCGGGCTTGGAAAGTCCCCATCACGCTGGTGTGCAAACAAAACGGCGGCAAAGCTGACGCGCTGAACATGGGCATCAATGTTTCCAATTATCCCTATTTTCTGTGTATGGACGCCGATTCCATCCTGCAGCACGATTCTTTGGAAAAGATCGTCCGCCCGGTCCTGGAAGATCCGTCCGTCATCGCCGTAGGCGGCACAGTGCGGCCCTGCAACGGGGCTGAGATCCAAAACGGCCGGGTCGTCCGTTACCGGATGCCCAAAAAACTGCTGGCCGCCATGCAGGTGCTGGAATACGACCGCTCTTTTTTGGCCTCCCGCATTTTGTTCGACAAGTTCAACGGCAACATCATCATCTCCGGCGCCTTTGGCCTGTTTCAAAAAAACCTGGTCATCGCGGCGGGAGGCTACGACCGCACCACCATGGGGGAAGATATGGAGCTGGTGGTCAAGCTCCACGTCTTTTGCCGGGAGCATGGCAGGCCCTACCGGATGCGCTATGCCACCGACGCCGTGTGCTGGACCCAAGTGCCCGAAAGCCTGGGCGATCTGTGCAAACAGCGGAGACGCTGGCACATCGGCTTGTTCCAGAGCATGAAAAAGCACCGAAACATTTTGGCAAACCCCAAATACGGGGCCGTCAGTTTTGTCTCTTACCTCTATTTTTTGATCTATGAGCTGTTTTCGCCCTACATCGAGGTGTTCGGCGTGTTCACCACCCTGTTGGCCTTTGCCGTCGATCTGATCAATGTCCCTTTTATGCTCCTATTTTTTGGCATATATGTGGCCTATACGGCCATCTTGTCGCTGACGGCATTTTTTGCCCGCATCCACACCATCGATATGCGGTTGGGGATCGCAGACGTCTGCAAAGCCATCAGTTTGTGCGCCATCGAGGTCTCTTGCCTGCGCTTTATCATGGCCTGGGTGCGGATGACCGCCCTGATCGGCTATCGGAAAAAGAAGCACACTTGGGGGTGCATCCAGCGGCAAAAAATCGATTTCAAATAAATACGACGGGAGGAATCATCTGTGCATTTGGATCAGCTGAAAAAAGGTCTTTGGGGATACCGGAAGGACAGTGTCTTTCAATACATCGCTTCCCAAGAGGAGGTGTTTTCCCAAAAATTATTGGAAAAAGATGCCCAGGCCGAAGGGGCTGCCCGCCAGTACCAGGAGCGCATCCAATCCCTGGAAGAGGAGAACCGCAAACTGCGGCAAGATCTGGAGGAGTACCGGCAGAAATGTGACATGATCTCCGATGCCCTGCTGGACGCCCGCTCCTGCGCCGCCCAAATGAAAGAAGAGAGCCGCGCTCTGGAGACCGAAGCCCAGGAACGCATCCGGCAGGCCTTGGAACAGGAGCTGGAGCAGGTGGCCCAGTACAAAGAAAAAGTGGCGGCGCTGCGCTGCAACATCCAGGCCACTCTGGCGGCGCTGGATTACAAAGCAGCTGAGCTGGAAGAACAAGCCCAGCAGCTGTCGGATGCCTCGCCCGATGGGAATTTGTCCCTATTCCAGTGAAGAATGAGGCGGACAGCGTGGAAAATAGCAAAACAGTGATCTATGTGGCGGGCAATCCGTCCCTGTATCCGCTGGAGTACTACGACCCTGAGACGGAGACCTATCAAGGGGCGATCCCAGCTTTTTTGGAGCAGTTCGCCCAAGAATATGGGTATACCGTGACCTATTACCAGCCAGGCCCTACCGACCGCCGGGCCGATCTGGCAGCAAACCAGCAAGTGGATCTGATCTCCGGCTGCACAGAGGGCGATTCGTTCGCCCACACATCCGGGGGAGGCATCCCCCTTTTCCAAGCAGAAGACAGCGGCGAGACGATTTCTTATCAGCTGCGTCTGACCCGCGTCGCCCCGGCTTCGTTTCAAAAAGACCTGCGGGAATTTGCCGAAGGCCAGTCTCAAGAGGTCTGGAGCGGCGCTCTGCTTACAGCGGCGGAAGAGTCGCCGCCATCCCAGACCTGGCTGGCCCCGCTGGCGGCCGGCCTGGGCATTGCCGTATGCTTGCTGCTGGCAGCCCTTCTTTTGCTGCTGGGCCGGCGGCGCCGCAAAGGCCGGCAGGCACAGGCAGCCCGCTTGACAGACCCGGTCACCGGCATAGGGACCGAAGCCCGGCTGGCCCAAGTGTTTTCCCATTCGCTCAACGAACACAACCGGATCCTTTTCTGCCTGATCTATTTCCGGCTGGATCTGGATCACATCGGCCGGTTGGGCGGCTATGGGGCAGAAAAGGATTTCCGCCAATTTGCCGTCCAGACTCTCCAGGCCCAGGCCACACCGGCGGATACCTTAGCCCAGACTGCTTCCGGCGACCTGGTCGTTTTGAAGATGACCGAAGATGTGAAGACTGCCCGATCATGGACCCAAACGGTATTGCGCAAACTAAAGGAATACGACTGTGCAGGCCATCCTCTGAATCCACAGGATGCCACGGCAGGGATCTACCCGCTGAAAGCAGAGGACCGGCAGCTGGATACCGTGTTGTTCCATGCCCGCCAGTGCGCCTTGGCCGCCCGCCGGGAGGGGAAGGAATGCCGCGTCTGCGGCGCGGAGCACTGTAAGATCTGCCAAGAGGAACGCCAGCTGCTGCTGGAAGTCTCCCGCGGGCTGGAACAGCAGGAATTCCAGCTTTATCTTCAATTTTTTGTCGATGCCCACAGTTTCCAAATCGTGGGCGGCGAAGCCCTGTCCCGCTGGAACCACCCCCAGCTGGGGGTGTTGAGCCCCGGCCGCTTCATCCCCCTTTTGGAGCGGGAGGGGCGGGTGAGCCTTTTGGATTTTTACAGCATGGAGCGGGCCTGTGCATTTTTGGAAGAGCTGGCCGACAAACAAACCGGTAACTTTTTCGTCTCCTGCAACTTTTCCCGCCAGACTTTTTCTTCTCCAGACTTTGTCAAACAGTGCAGCGCGATCTTGGAGCGGTATGCTTTTGACCGCAAGCTGCTGATCTTGGAAGTGACGGAGACCCAGCGGGTCAGCAAGGAAGGCCATGCCCAGATGCAGCAGAACATCATGGATGTGCGCGCTCTGGGCGTCCGGGTGATCTTCGACGATTTCGGCATGGGCTTTTCCTCCTTCCACGATTTGCAGGAATACCCCATGGACGGCCTGAAGCTGGACAAATACCTGGTGGATCACATGTGGACTCCCCGGGGCAAGGCCATCTTGGGCGGCTTGGTACAGACCGGCCACGCCCTGGGCCTGACCATCTTGGCAGAAGGCGTGGAATCCGACCAGCAAGTAGAGGTCTTGCGGCAGCTTCACTGCGATGTGCTCCAAGGGTACCGCTTCTCTGTACCCGTGCCAGCAGACGAAGCCAAGCGGCAGATCTGGGATCGGAAGCAAGCGGATTGAAATTTGGAAAAGAGGATCGGCAATGCAACTAGACCATAGGCGTCCGAAAGAAGGGCCGGTGCCCTCCACCCTGTTGATCGTCGATGACGACCCCATCAACCGGGCGATCTTGGAGCAGATCTTTGCGCCCCATTACGCCATTGAACAGGCCGAAGGCGGCCAGGAGGGCCTGGAAAAGATCTTGGCGCAGCCCGACCGCCTGTGCGCCGTGCTGCTGGATGTTCTCATGCCCGGGCTCGACGGTATCCAGGTGCTGCGCCGCATGCAGGCAGAAGGGCTGCCTGCGAAGCTTCCCGTGTTTTTGATCACGGCGGATGCCCGGGATTCTGTGATGAAAGAAGCCTACCAGCTGGGCGTCATGGATGTCATCAGCAAACCGGTGGTGCCCTATATCGTGCTGCGCCGTGTACAATCGGTGGTCGAGCTGTTCCAAGCCCGTCGGCAGCTGAGCTGTGTGGTGGAATCCCAACAGGCCGATCTGCTGGCTCAGGCAGAACAGATCATCCGCCTGGGCCGGGGGATGATCGAAGCGCTGGCCACCGCCATCGAGTTCCGCAGCCAGGAATCCGGCGGCCATGTCCGCCGCATTCACGATATCACCAAGTATATGTTGGCCCACACCGATCTGGGCCAAGGTCTGACGCCCGAACAGATCGACGAGATCGCGCTGGCCTCCATCATGCACGACGTGGGAAAGATCGCTGTGCCCGACGCCATTCTCAACAAGCCCGGCAAATTGACGCCAGAGGAGTTCCAAATCATGAAATCTCACACAATCCAAGGTGCAGCGCTGCTGGAACGCATCCCCCAGCTGAAAGAGCAGGGGGCCTACCGCTACGCCTGCGACATCGCCCGCCACCACCACGAGCGCTGGGATGGCAGCGGCTATCCCGATGGGCTGAAAGGGGATGCGATCTCCATTTGGAGCCAAATCGTATCGCTGGCGGATGTCTACGACGCCCTCAGCTGCAAGCGGGTGTACAAAGACGCCTTCCCCCGGGAACAGGTGCTGGAAATGATCCGCTCTGGAGCCTGCGGCACTTTCAACCCCAAACTGCTGGACCGTTTTTTTGCCGTAGAGGACGAACTGTCTAAACTCTATCAGAACGGATGTGACCTATAAATGGATCAGATGCAAAAAGAAGCTTTCGCCGCAGCCGGTGTAGACATCGACAGCGCCTTGGAGCGCTGCCTGGGGAACGAGACCCTTTTGTGCCGGTTTTATGCAAAATTCCTGGAGGACCCCAACTACGCAAAGCTCCAGACCGCCCTGGCTGCCCGGGATCCGGCAGGGGCTGTTCAGGCAGCCCACACGCTCAAAGGAGTATGCGGCAATTTGTCGATGACAGCCCTCTTCCCCCTGTTTGCCCGCCAGGTAGAAAGTCTGCGGGCCGGCGATTGGGATACGGCCGACCAGCTGATGGAGCAGATCTCCTGTGCCTACGGCCAGGTGACAAAGACCATCCGGCAGCTGCTGGACCATGCGTAAGCCGCCCGATAAAACCGCCGGCCGCTGGCGGGAGCTCCTGTTTCACATGCGGCTGCCTTTGTGTACCCTTTTGGCGCTTTCTGTGCTGGCGGCCTTCGGCATCGTCTTGCTCCGTTCCACTCTGCTGAAAAACGCTTACAACACCGGAACGGCCCTTTCCCGGAATTATGCCGCAGAGGAGAGCAACAACCTGGCTGTCTATCAGACGCTGCTCACCTTTGGCACGGCTTCCATCGACTGGCGCGTGGAGCAGGGCGCCGGGCCCGAAGAACTGCGGGAGTGGATGAGCAGCTATTTTTCCCAGCTGAACACCGTGCTGGGCGATGGGGTCGTGGACCCTTATATGGTGCTGGATGGACAAATTTTGGCGGCCAACCCCTGGTCGGGCGATGGAACTTACGACGTATACAGCACCGAATGGTACCAAAAAGCCCTGGCGGCCGACGGCCAAGTGATCTTTACCAATGTGTATACCGACGCCATTTACCAAAAGCCGGTGATCACCGCCGCCCAGCGATGCCAAACCAGCGATACGGTGATGGCCTTTGACATCTTGCCCGAATACTTTCACTTTGAAACCGTGGATTTGATACCCGAATCTTCTTTCTTTTTGTGTGACAGTCAAGGTTCCATCATCTACCGCCAGACGGCATTGGACGTTTCGGAACAAGAGATGCAAGCCTACCTAAACCGGGTGATCCGCCAGATCAAAAACGGTGAACTGGCAGATGCCACCGCCTCCATCCAGGATCTGGACGGCCACAAGAGGGCTGTCTACCACACCCAGATGGAGAACGGCTGGTACTCCATCGTCACCGTACCTTACCGCCATATCTTGGGCCAATTGAACTGGTTCATCCTGGCCGCCGTCCTGCTTGTCGCCCTGATCTTTTTTGCGTTATTGGCCCTTTCCCACCGGGAGCTGGCCCTGCAAGCCCGGTTCAAGCGGGACCGGGAAACGGTGCAAGTGCTGGGCAACTCTTACTACGCCCTTTATCGGGTGGATTTTGTGCGGCAGACCTATGAGATGATCAAAGGTTCCGAATACGTCCGCAGCCGCATCCCCCCTTCGGGTGCTTATTCTGAATTGCTCCGGGTGGCCGGTGAAGTCATTGAAGCAGATGCCTTTAAGGATTTCGTCCACAGCTTTTCCAGCAGCAACATCCAAACGTTAGTCAGCCAGCAAGTACGGGATTTCGGCGGCGAATTTCTCCGCCGTTTCGGCGAAGAATACCGCTGGGTCAGCGTACGGGTGCTCTTTGATGAGTCCTTGGCTTCCGAAGAAGTGGTCCTCTCCTTCCGGGAAGTGGAGCGGGAAAAACAGCGCCAGCTGCAAGAACGGCGGCTGCTGGAAGATGCGCTGCAGCTGGCGCGGCAAAATGAGACCTCCAAACAAGCTTTCTTTCGCAACATGTCCCACGATATGCGGACGCCTCTCAACGCCATCATCAGCTTGAGCGAACTGGCCCAGCAAAATCCCCAGGACCCAGGCCGGGTAACCGGCTACTTGCAAAAGATCAGTTCTTCCAGCCGGTATCTGTTGGGGCTGATCAACGACATATTGGATATGGCCCGCATGGAACAGGGCAAAGTGGTATTGGAGCAAAATCAGTTCGACCTGCGCGCCTGCATAGAGGAGTGCCTGTCGACTTTCCACCTCCAGGCGGAGACCGAAGGCAAGCATCTGGAGACCCATTTGGAGCTGAAAGAGAGCCATCTGCTGGGCGATCCCTTCCGGTTGCAGCAGATCCTCAACAACCTGCTGTCCAACTCCTTCAAATTCACCCCGGCCGGCGGCACCATCTCCCTTTCCGTCCTGCAGATGGACCAGGGGGAATATATCCCCTATCAATTCGTTGTGGCAGATACTGGCATCGGGATGTCGCCCGCCTTTTTGGAGCACCTCTATGAGCCCTATGCCCGGGAAATGCGTTTTAGCGATAAGCAAGCTTCGGGCACAGGCCTGGGCATGTCCATCACCAAAAGCCTGGTGGCTTTGATGAACGGGGAGATCCAGGTGGAGAGCGAACCTGGGCGAGGCAGTGTTTTCACTTTGGTGATTCCTTTCCTGGCGGTGAAGGCGGGGGCAAATATCCCCCAGCAGGCGGCCGATGAACAGGCAGTCTCCTTCCAAGGCCTGCGCATCCTGGCAGCAGAAGACAACGAAGTCAACATGGAGATCTTGGCGGAGGTGCTCCGTTCCCAAGGCGCACAGGTGACCCAGGCCTGGAATGGCCGCCAGGCGGTGGAGCGCTTCCAGCAGTCGGCTCCTTTCTCTTTGGATGTCATCTTGATGGACATGCAGATGCCGGAAATGGACGGCTGCGAGGCGGCGCGTCAGATCCGGGCTCTCGACCGCCCGGATGCGAAGACAGTGCCCATCGTCGCGGTGACGGCCAATGCCTTTGCCGAAGATATCGCTGCCACAACGGCGGCCGGGATGAACGCCCACATCTCCAAACCCATTGACTTTAAGGCCCTCTGGGCCGTGTTGGGGCAATTTCCGGCTCTGGCAAGCCGAGAGGAGGAAGGGCCTCAAACCAAATAAAAAAGGGAGCGGCAAAGCTCCCTTTTTCTCATTTTGTTCTCAAAAGACCAGGCTCTTTAGCCGTTAATGATCAGATCTTCCAACGAACGTTTGGGTACATAGTGCACGTCGTTTTCGTCCCGGTAGTAGTTGACGTTTCCATCTTCGCCCACCTCGGTGATCACAATGGTCTCATCGGGCTTGCCCAGGGCCAAGATCAACACCGGGGCCAGGTGTTCTGCAAGGCCCAGGGCCTGCTTGACCTGCCCCGCATCGTAATTGCCAATCATGCACCCGCCCAATCCTTTTTCCACAGCGGCCAGCAGCATCGTCTGGGCCACGATGCCCACGTCTTTTTGGAACCGGGCCAGCGAGGGCTGCAAAGCGGTATCCTGGCAAATGACGATGAAAGCCGTGGGGCAATGGCCTGGGTGGGGCAATTCCATGGGCTGCAAAGCCCGGGCCCACTTGGTCAGCGGCTGGATGGTCTTGACCACCTCAGGCTGCCAGGCCAAAAAGTATTTCAGCGGCTGCATGTTGACGCTGGAAGGCGTCAGCCGGGCGCATTCCACCAGCTCCACCAACTCTTCCCGGGTCACTTGGCGGCTTTCGTCATAGCCCCGGTAGCTGCGGCTCTTCTCCACCAGATCTCGAATCATTGCAATGGTACCTCCTCTTTTTCTTTTTGCTTTTCAGGGACCCCTTCCCCTTTGGGCAACACCCGGCGGTAGGCCAGCAGGGCGCACGCCATCAGCACCGCCACGGCCAAAAAAGCGGGGTCGTACCGGCCCAGCCGGTCATAGGTGCCGCTGACCAACAGCGGCCCCACCATGCTCCCCAAATTGGAAAAGGCCGTAAACATGCCTAAAATTGCGCCGTATTCCCGGCCGCCAAACAGGTTGAGAGTCAAAATGGGCGTTCCCACCGCACCAAAGGCGCCGCCGATGCCGCAGCCTGCCACGATCAGACCAATGGCGGGGGAAAGCGGCACCAGCACCATGCCGATGAGGGCCAGAATGGAGCAGCAGTTTGCCAGTGTCGTGGCGCGCCGGGGCCCCAATTTGTCAAACAGATAGCCCAGCAGGGCCTTGCCGATCGCCAGGGACGCCATGCACGCCGACACCACAGCCGAAGAAAACAGCGCCGAATAGCCGTTGTCATTCAAATGGGGGGCCACATTGTGCATCAGGCTGACGGCGCTGATGCCATTGATGGCGCCGCAGACGCACAAGACCCAAAACGTAGGCGTGCGGCGGGCTTGCCGTGCCGTCATGCCTTGGGTCTCCCGCTGCACGATGGTCTCTTCTTCCGTCTGCCCATAAGGACGCAGCCCCTTTTCTTCCGGCCTGGTGCGTATGATGAAAAAGCAGGCGGGCACCACCAGCACGAAGATCACACAGGCCAAGATCTGATATGTATGGCGCCAGCCAAAAGCCAGTATCAGCTGGGCAGCCAGAGGGTTGCAGATCATGCCGCCCACACCGCTTCCCATGGATGCAATGCCCATGGCCGTCCCCCGGCGGGCGTGGAACCAGTTGCTCACCAGCATAGAGACGGACACTGCCACCAGCAGCCCTTGAGCCAAGCCGCACACCAGCGAAGACAGGTAGAACATCCACAGATTCTGGGCCACGGAATAGCTGGCGTACCCCAGGGCCAGTACGATCCCGCTGACCCGCATCACGTTCTTCAGGTCAAACCGGCCATAGATCCGGCCGGCACACAGGGCCACCGCCATCTGACAGGCCGCAACCAGCGTATTGTTCAAAGCCATCTGCTGCCGGCTGAACCCCATATCCTCGCACACCGGTTTGACGTAAACACCGGTGGCATTGTTCAAAATGCCGATGGATACGCTCATGATCAAAAAACATGCTGCCACGATGAACCAGCCGTAAAAGACCCGGCCACCCTTTTTCATCTTTCCCACTCCTTGCTGCCCTGCAGGGGCTCTTTTTCTATTGTGCTCGAATTCTTCAGTGCAGTCAAGAGCATTTTTGTGCATTTTATCGATTTCTACACAGCAAAAGAGCGGAGCTTCTGCCCCGCCCTTTTGCTGCAAACGTCTTTGCCGTTTTTCGATTAATAATTCTCCGCCTTGATCTTGAAATAGGCCATGGGATGGTCGCAGACCGGGCATTTCTCCGGCGCTTTGTTGCCGTAGTGGATATGGCCGCAGTTGGCGCACACCCAAGCCTGCTGCTCGCTTCTTTCGAAGACTTTACCGCTGGTCAGGTTGTCCAGCAGCTTCAGGTATCTTTCTTCATGCTCTTTTTCGATCTTGCCCACCGCTTCAAACAGATAAGCGATCTTGTCAAAGCCCTCTTCTTTGGCGGTCTTGGCAAAACCGTCGTACATATCGGTCCACTCGTAATGCTCGCCGGCGGCAGCGTCTTTCAGGTTCTCTTCCGTCTTGGGCACAGCGCCGTCGTGGAGCAGCTTGAACCAAATTTTTGCATGCTCTTTCTCGTTGCCAGCTGTCTCTTCAAAAATATCGGCGATCTGGTTGTAACCTTCTTTTTTGGCAGCGGAGGCATAGTAGGTGTATTTGTTTCTTGCCTGGGATTCGCCGGCAAACGCCGTCATCAGGTTGGATTCGGTCTTAGAGCCTTTCAGTTCCATAATAATTCCTCCTTATGCATTCCAATTCTCGATTTTCAAAGGGGCAGCCGCAGCTTAGTCCTCTTTTTCAAACTGATCTTTGCCCACCGAGCAGATGGGGCACAGGAAATCTTCGGCCACATCTTCCCACTTGGTGCCCGGGGCAATGCCCTGATCGGGGCAGCCTTCGGCCTCGTCATAGATGTACCCACAAACTACACACTTATACTTGCTCATGATATTCGTCCTCCTGCATTCTTATTGTCGCATAGTGCTTGCTGCATTCTTTGCAGAGCCCTTGAAACACAATGGTATGGCCGGTGCATTGCCAGCCCGTCGCCTGGGAAAGTTCCTGGTCGGCCCGCTGCCAATACGGGACCGGTGCGTCCTCAAACCGCCCGCACATGACGCACACCATGTGGTAATGGTCGTCTGTACGGCAATCAAACCGGTCTGGCCCGTTGGGAATGGGGATGCGCCGGATCGCCTTTTCTTCCTCCAGTTGAGCCAGGTTGCGGTAGACCGTGCCCCGGCTGATGGTGGGGGTGTGTTGGGCGGCGTATTGGTACACTTCGTCGGCCGTGGGATGGTTTTTCAAATGATGCACGGCAGAAAGCACCAAGGCCCGCTGGATCGTACGGCGCTTCATACTGGGATCACTCTCTTTTTAGTATCAATTCCTAACAAGTACATTATACTACTTTTCTTTTGCTTGTCAAGCCCAGTTCCCTCTTTTCTTTCCTTTCTTGTTTACACCTGTCATCTTTCCCTTTTTCTGCCCTTCTTATTCCTTTCACAGGCAGTTTTGGCTATGTTGGTCAAGGGCTCATCCTATTTAGTTCAGATATTGGACAAATTGCCGTTGACAGGGCCATCCTTTTTCCGCACAATAGTAGTGCAATACCGCGGGTAGGAACACCGGGGCTGTCTTCCATCATCTTCCCACCCGAACGACCGGGGGTACCCTTTATGAAAACACAAAAACAGTCGGGCAAGTTCTTTTATGGCTGGTTGGTGGTAGCCGGCTGCTTTGTCATTATGGGCATGAGTTATGGCGCCATCAACAACTGTATGGGTATTTTCATCAAGCCGGTCTGCGACGATATGGGGTTCAGCCGCGCCGGTATGGGGGTGACTCAGTCCCTCCTTTCTGCCTCGCTGATGGTGATGTCCCTAGTCAGCGGCCGGGTGCTCAGCCGCATCGATATCACAAAGACCATGCGGGTGTGCGGCGCGATCATGGCCTGCGGCTATTTTTGCTTCTCCTTTGCCCAAAACCTGCCCATGTTCTACCTGGCTGCCCTGGTGACAGGCATTGCAGAAGGCATGATGGTGACAGTGGCCGTTTCTATGCTCATCAACAACTGGTTTCACCAGCGCCGGGGCTTTGCCGTCGGGTTGGCCTTTATGGGCAGCGGTGTGGGAGGCATGATCTGCCAGCCGGTGGCCAGCCAGCTGATCCTCCACTATGGCTGGCGCACCGCCTACCAGGTGCTGGCGATAGCTGTTTTTGTTCTAGTCGTGCCGGTGTGCCTGTTCATCATCCGCACCAAGCCAGAGGACAAAGGCTTGCGGCCTTACGGCGAATCGGCGGAAGAACTGGATCTGAGCCAGATCGACCGCCAAGGTCTCCCCTACCATCTGGTCGTCCGCACCCCGCAATTTTGGGCCATCTGTCTGTGCGCCGGTCTCAATACCATTTGCACCAGCGGCCTGATGCAAAATACGGCCCCTCATATCAGCGATGTGGGCTTTTCTCCCACCTTTGCCGCCTCGGTCTCCTCTGCGGGCATGGGGGCTTTGGCCATTGGCAAAGTCACTTTGGGCTGGCTGTACGACAAACTGGGGGTGGGCCGCGCCACTTCTTTGGCCCAGTTTTCCGCTATGGTGGCCCTCATCGGGGCGCTGCTTGCCCCTTGGATGCCCGGTGTGGCGCTGATCGTCATCGGCACCGGCTTGGGCGGCGCTTTCGGCAATGTGGGCCACCCCATCGTGACCCAGATCGTCTATGGCAGCCGGGATTTTGCCCCTATTCTGGGCATGGTCTCCGCCTTTGCCAACATCGGCGGCATGTTCACCCCTATTTTGGTAGGTGGTTCCTTCGATTGGTTCGGCAGCTACCGGCCCGCTTTTTCTTGTATGATCCTGCTGCTCTGCCTGATCACCGCTGTCTATCTGTGGGCTTTCCGCACCCAAGGAAAAAGCCTGGCTTTGCGTGAAACAGCCCTTGCCAGCAGGGCAAAAAATTGATATACTGTTAGAACTGGGGTCTTGCTGCGGCAAAACCCCAGCCAAGGGCTTGCCTGCCAGGCGGGGCTGGGGACTTTTCTTCCCAGGTCAACTCTCTCTTGACGTCTGTGGATCAGGGGGCCTGTTTGCCAAACCAATGCACGCGCCAGTAGCTCAGCTGGATAGAGCACCGCCCTCCTAAAAATCGAATCGTTCGAATCCTGGAGCCCTGTAAAATTGAATATTTTCTGTATATGCCCCCGTAGCTCAGTTGGATAGAGCGGTCGCCTCCTAAGCGACAGGCCACTGGTTCGAACCCAGCCGGGGGTGCCAAAAGCACCGCTGCAAGCCATTTTTTGCTGGTTTGCAGCGTTTTTTGTTTTGCTTCTCCCGGTCTCTTGCTCGTTTGGGACCGGGAGAATTTTATGCGCTGCAATGTATATCCTGCTAAGAAGAAACGAACGATTTCCACGTTCCTGCTAAGAAAAATCCCATCTTTGCTAATTGGAGTTTTCGGACTTACCTGCCGCCTGGTGCCGCCGAGAGCAGCGCAGCCAGGGTATTTGCCAGTTCCGGCGACTGCCGGAGCTGTTCCACCAGGGCCTCCAGGTCAAGCGTCGCCGGTGCCGGTTCCTTCGGCTCCTCTGGGGGACGGACCGCGCGCAGGTTGGGATTTGCGTAGAAGGCGCTCTCAAACTTCTGGGCGTTGATCTTGCGGTCCTCGTCCAGGATATGGGCATACACGCTGGTAATCATGTCAATCTCCGCATGGCCCGTGTCGCCCTGGGTGGCCTTCAGGTCGCCGTGGTTCAGTTTCAGCTTGTAGGTGGTGCTGGAATGGCGCAGGGAATGAAAGACCACCTTGGGTAGCCCCGCGCTCTCCCGCAGCTTTTGAAACTCTCCCGCGATGATGCGTTCCTCACAGGGGCGGCCGTTGGGCATTGCCACCACCAGATCGTAGTCCTGGTACTCATCCCCCAGCAGCTCCTTCAACTCGTTCTGGGATGCCTTCCACTCACGTAGAATATAGGCCACCGTCTTGGGCAGCCAAACCTTCCGGATGCTGGAGTTGGTCTTGGGCTTTTTCAGGATGACCCTGGTACTGGTGTTGGCGAACAGGGGCGGGAAGATGTGATAGATGTCCCGCTTGCCAATCATCTCAATGGCCCGCTTAGAGGCTCGCACCAATTCCTTATCAATATAGACATAGGCATCGTCCGTGGCGATGTCCTCGTCCTCGATGTGGACATTGCTCCAGGTGAGTCCCAGAATCTCGCCGATCCTCATGGAGCAGGCAAAGGCCAGATTCATGGCGATGTAAAGCTTGCTCTCCGTGCAACTGTCCAATGCCTTGCGGATGATCTCGGCGGTCCAGATGTCCCGCTTCTTGTATTCCACTTTGGGCAGCACCACATTGTCGAAGGGGTTCTTGGGGACGATCTCCCACCGGACCGCCTGCTTGAAGGCGCAGCGGAGGAGCTTGATAATCTTCTCAATGTTCTGGTTGCTCATGTACTCCGACTTAGGGCGGTGGGTCTTGGTCGCTACCGGCGGCGTTTTCTGCAAGGTCTGGATGTACTTGTCCACCACACGGGGTGTGATGTCCTGCACCTTCAGGTCCCCAATGATGGGGTTGATGTAGTTGGCGATGAGGGCGGTCTGGCTGTCGTACATGGACACACCCCACCGCTTTTCGCCGTAGAGGGAGACGAAGTCCAGCATGAACTCCTTGATGGTCTGGTCGCTGGGCGGAAGGAATGTGCCAGCGGTCTTTTTGCTCTCGATCTCCGCCTTGCGCTTCAATGCGTCCTGATAGCTGGAGCGGGTCTCCCACTTCTGCTTTTTCTCACCGTTCTCGTCTATGTAGCTGTAGACCACGGAATAGTTTTTCTTTCTCTTGATAATGGATGCCATAACGAACCTTCCTTTCTTGTGTCACAGGTCAAGTGACTCCAGCCAGTGGTCGAACGACCGCTTGGAAATTCGTATGGCGCTGCCAATTCGTACGCTCCTGAAAAGGTTCTCCGGGATGAGACGATACACGGCATTGGTGCTGACGCCCAAAATACGGGCGACATCATTTACCGTATAGGTTCTGCACTCCTGGATACTTTCCATCGTACCGTCCTGAAGTTCTGACACAGCAGCCTCCTTTCCAGTCAGAAACGGCACGAAAAAGGGTGTTCATTCATAACTTCCACCCTCATTGTACCGCGCCGTTTCGGGTTTGTCTGCTGCTAATGAAAAGTTTACGAACTATCCGTAAACAGAAAAGCAGAAGATTTATCTGAAAATTAAAGAGGCAAAAACGAATGGCTGCTGGCCGCAGTTCCGCGGGAATCTCACCCCGCCCATACTGATGGGTGCGCCGCGCAA
>JABLTT010052138.1_pt1 | contig 50816 bp, 46 predicted proteins | sample 7160061 | NCBI WGS metagenome assembly JABLTT01 (sample SAMN14651232, study PRJNA627086) | human gut metagenome | isolation source: feces | host: Homo sapiens
CGTTTCCTTTTTCTTTTTTCTCGGCGGCTACGGCGTATATCTCAGCACGCATTCCAAGCGATATGATTTAATCGCCAAGCTCAAGGGGCTGTATCTTTCATATTGGAAGGTCTTTGTGATTTTTATTCCCCTTGCGTTTTTCTTCTGTGCGCATCAGCCGACGTACTGCGATGAGGCGGAAATCTGCACACGATACGCCGAATTTTCCAGACAGGAATGCTTCAACAATTTTATCGGTTTTTCAACTTCCTACAACCGTGAGTGGTGGTTTTTGAACCGTTATATCTGTGCATTGATTTTGTATCCGGTCATTGACCGCATTATCCGCCGGCATTCTACGCTGTTCAACATCTGGGCGGTTATCATTGGCACCATTCTCATCACCAATGTGTTCCCCGCCATCGGCGAGTTGGAGGTTCTCGGCACACTCAACGACAACTATCTGTATCATGCCTTTTTCCTGCTGTCCGCACCGTATACCGCTTGTTTTTGGATGGGCGCCGTCTTTGCAAAAGGAAATCTGTTGATACAATTGCAGGACGCTTTGCGCCGAAACAATCTGCTCCATCCGGTTCTTGATGTTTTTTTCATCGGTGTCATCATTCAGCTGCGCTCTCGTCTGACCGAACAGACGCCGGATATGATTTATGTGCCGTTTCTCATTCTATTCTTTTTGGATTTGCTGCGCTATATGCGGCCGCTTCGCTGGCTGCTCCTGCGCATCGGCAAGGAAAGCACCAGCATGTGGCTCATTCATCCGTTTTTTTGCTACTACTTCTATCCCGTTGTAAAAATAGTCGTTGCGCCGCGCTGGGGCATTTTGTGTCTGCTTGTTTTACTTGCGCTGTCCTATATCGCCGCGCGGCTCGTCCGGCTGTTCTGGCAGGGCATCGGCAGCATGATGCAGCGCATACAGAAGACATTTCTTAAACTTTCTTAATCTTTGGAAAAACCTCTTTTCTCTCCTCCTTTTTTATACTATACTGTATGATGATGTGTATATATTTTTATGGACAAACGAAAAAGAGGCGTAAAAAATGACAAAATGGAAGAAACGATTGATCCTCTCCGGCATTGCCGCCATGTTATGTGCAGCGATACTGGCAGGCTGCGGCACATCCGACAGCCAGACAGCCAGTAAAGATACGGGCGGCAGCGCACAGTCCGCTTCTGTGGATGCAGGCAGTGCAGAGCAGGCAGCGGAACAACAAAAGAAAGTAGAAGAACAGAAAAAAAAGGAAGAACAGGAGCAAGCCGCCAAAATTCCGAAAGGCGACAAATACATCGCTCTGACCTTTGATGACGGACCGACCGGCAACGAAGGCGGCCGCACGGAGCGGCTGCTTGACGGCTTGAAACAGCGCAATGCGCATGCAACCTTCTTTCTGTGCGGCTACCGCGTCAAGGACTTCAATTCCATGATGAAGCGATACTTAGCCGAAGGCCATGAGGTCGGCAATCACACGATGGATCACCGGCTGGCGCATGAGGTTTCCGATGGCGATTACGAGCAGGTTTCTTCCAACAACGACCTGATTCAGTCGTATACCGGTCAAAAACCGACGCTGTTCCGTCCGTGCGGCGGCGAGTACAACGACAGCGTGCAGGCGTCCATGAAGCAGCTCGGCATGCCGCTGATTCTGTGGGATGTTGATACCTTGGATTGGAAATACCGCGACGCAGCTTCTGTCAAGCAGCACATTCTGGACGGCGCGCAGGACGGCGCAATCGTTTTGGAGCATGATTTATATGAAACAACCGTAGAAGGCGTTCTCGCCGCGATTGACGAACTGCAGCAGCAGGGCTACGCATTTGTCACCGTATCGGAACTGGCAAAAATCAAAGGCGTTACACTGGAGCCCGGTCAGGTATATACCGGTTTCACGGATGAGGATTTGGGACTGACCGCAGAGACCGATGCGGCAGCAAACAGCGAAAGCTCGGAAAGCACCGACAGCACCGCAAACACCCAAGCATCCGACAGCACATCCAACTAAACAGATAGAAAAAAAGCACTCCGCGGAGTGCTTTTTTGATGGAAAAGTTATCTGCCAAGAAAAACAACTGGCAAAAGCCCTCTCTGTCGCTGCGCGACATCTCTCCCAGAGGGAGAGACAAGTTGGATTGTGCGTAAAAGCTAAAAATTCGCTCCCGCTTCTCGGCTCTCCCTTCGGGAGAGCTGGCATTTGCAAGCAAATGACTGCGAGGGCACAAATTACGCTATACAAACACACGCAAAAAGAGGCTCCTCAAGCGAGGAGCCTCTTCGTACTTCCGAGAACGATATTAGCGGATGTAAGCTTCTCTTAGCCGAGTACCAGCGGGGAGAAGATGATGTACATAACAACTACTACCAGAATACCAACGGTAGCCCAGATCTTGCCGGTCTTCCACGGAGTCATCTCGATCTGCGGTACGTTCGGCATCTCGAACTCTACCTTTGCCGGAGCGAACTTTGCAACTGCAAAGTAGATAATGCACTGAACAACGAAGCATACGAATACCCAGTACAGGTAGTGCATCTTGTTAAATACGGTGAAGTAACCGATAGCGTACAGAACGATATGTACCGGAACGCCGATCTTCGGAGCCAGCGGGGATACCTTCTTGTTCAGCATACCGAACAGTACTGCGCACAGGATCGGCATGGAGAACAGACCCCAGCACTGGTTGATGAAGTTCATGATACCGGAACCGAAGTACATGATAAACGGGGAAATGATGATGCCCAGAATACCAAATATTAAGCCAAAGGCCTGACCAACCTTTACTACCTTCTTTGCATCTGCATCCTTGCCCCAGATCGGCTTCCAGATATCCAGAGAGAAGATCGTAGAGGAAGAATTCAGTACAGAGTTGAAGGAAGACAGGATTGCGCCAAACATAACGGCTGCGAAGAAGCCCATGAGCGGCTTCGGCATAACGTGCATAACCAGCATCGGATAAGCAGCATCGCCGTCAAACTTTGCACCGGAACCTACAGTCAGAACGCCGCCCTGCATCAGCTGGTAAGCAATGACGCCCGGGATTACAATTACGAATACGTCCAAGCACTTGAAGAAGCCAGCCCAGATAGCACCCTTCTGTGCCTCTGCCAGGTTCTTCGCGCCCAGAGAACGCTGAATGATAGACTGGTTGGTGGACCAGTAGAACATGTTGTTTACAAACATACCGGTGAACAGCAGCGGCCACGGAATGTACGGAGCCATTGCGTTCGGAGCGGACCAAGCATTCATCTTTTCCGGGGTAGCGGTTGCGAAGTGCTTGATACCTGCGAGGAATCCGCCGCCGTCCAGCTGACCCAGAGCGATGAAGCCGAGAACCGGAACCATGAAGCCGCCGATCAGAAGACCAACGCCGTTGATGGTGTCAGAGTAAGCAACTGCCTTCAGGCCGCCGAATACGGAGTATGCCATACCGATCAGACCGGTAGCAACACATACAATCGCAATTGCAGCGAAGTAGCTTATACCGAAAAGCTCCTGAATGCCGAAGATCTTCTCCAGTGCTACAGAACCAGAGTACAGGATGGTCGGCAGCATGGTAACAACGTAAGCGAACAGGAACATGATAGAGAACATGTTCTTGGTTGCCTCATCGTAACGCATCTTATAGAACTGCGGAATCGTTGCGATGTTGCCCTTCAGGAACCTCGGCAGCAGAACGAATGCCAGAATAATCAGTGCGAATGCGGAGGTAGCTTCCCAAGCCATGGTTGCCATGGAACCAGAGAAAGCCTGACCGTTTGTGCCGACCAGCTGCTCTGCGGACAGGTTGGTCATCATCAGGGAACCCGCGATAACGATGCCCGGCAAGCTGTGGCCTGCAACGAAGTAGCCTTCCTCAGTATCCAGCTTCTCGTCACGCGTCTTGTACGCGGACAGGATAGCTACGAACACTGTAAAGGCGACAAACTCAATTACAGTTAACATAACTTTTATTCTCCTTTTTCTAAACTCTCTCCACGCCTTTCGTCATGGTGTCCCGGAATCACCCCAAAGGCGCAAAATCAGCTGTTTCTAAAAGAACTCAGCTGTATTTCCATGTATGATTATAGCAGACGTCTTGACCTTTCTCAACCCTGACCGGCAAACTTAGTGTTAAAAATTTCGAAACAATTTTTGGTTGTTTTTCACAAAAACAGCCGGTGGATTTTTTCCATCGACGCCAAAACATTTTCAAAGTCGGCCAGATGTTACCAATCCAAACGTCCGTTTTTCAAGTCCTTGCTCAATTTCTGTAGCGATCTTGCGAAAAAATGCGCTTTCTTTTTGAAAAACGCATACGTGTCAAATATTAGACGTGTTCCATGCAAAACCAATATAATTATGCAGTTTGAGCCGCATATTTTGCATAATTATTCTTTATTTTCCATTTATTCGCAGAGCAAAAACGGTGTATCAAGGCGAAAGAACTGCTACATTCTCCTGAAAATGCAGCAGTTCTTTCATCATACAACAACAAAAGGGAAATTTTGACTTGCAAGAATACAGGCATATATCGGCTCCTGAATTCCGATGTATTTCTGTCTTAGGTTCTGAACTCCTTCCGCACAGGCCATGTGGTCTATACGTCTTGCGTTACAAAGTATACCATATTCTTTTTCTGTCGGCAAGGGTGCGTGCCATTTTTGCAGACAAAAAAGATCCCCGCGGGCGCATGCCCGCAGGGATACCATATCCGTATAGAGTAGGATAGAACGATGCTTACTTGCCCAGCAGCTCGCGCTCGATGATCTCGCGTGCTTCCGGTGCCTGCTGCTCCATCTTCTCCGGGAAGCCAAAGTAAGATACACAAGCGATGTTGTCGCCGCCAACCTTCGGAGCGTCAGCCTTCAGCTGCTTGTTTGCGAAGTCCATCTCACGCAGGGTCTCGAAGATACCCGGGAAGTCAACCTCGCCCTCACCCATAGCGGTATGCTGATGGATGGTAACGTCAGCTCTGCCGCGCTGGTTCAGCCAAGGCGGATTCAGGATGTAACGGCAGTCCTTGGTCTGGTTGTAGGTGTCTGCAAACAGAACGTGGGTCAGCTCGTCGCCAGCGTACTTCAGCATGTGGCGAACATCGCCCTTGCCCTGATCGTAGAAGAAGCCGTGGGATGCAGAGTATACATAGCCCAGGTTCTTGGAACGGAAGGACTTAACCAGATCGCAAGCCTCGTCGTTGAGCTCGCAGAAGTCATACGGATGAGACTGAACCTCAACACGCAGGCCTTCGCGCTCGATAATCGGCAGCAGCTCTTCCATAGAACGGAACCACATGCCATTGCAGATTTCCTGCTGGTTCGGATCGCCGGAGAACTCGGTGTTGATAACCGGTACGCCCATGTTTACTGCGATCTCAATGATCTTCTTCCAGTTTGCAACAGCGTGCTGACGCTGCTCCTCGGTCGGGCCGCTCCAGCGGTATACTACGATGAAGGAAGAGATCTCTACGCCGGTCTCCTTGAGAGCCTGGCGATACTCTGCCTCACATTCCTTGGAGAACAGCGGGTGCTTGTAGAACGGGTTGATGCGCGGATGCGGAGACTGCTCGATGTACTTGTAGCCCCAATCAGCTACCTTATGTACCATGGTGTTGATGTCGTACTGCTTCGCAAGAACGTCAACGTCAAAAGCAATTTTCATGTTGTGTTTCCTCCTCTAAAATTCCTTGGTGTGCCGCCTGTCAGGGGGTGGTTCCCTGTTGTTGCCCCTATTATACCGTATGGGAGACCCGTCTCACAATGATACAACTTGCGGACTTCCTGATAAATCCTGCTATTTTCCAGTAACCTTCTCTTGATTTCTTTTCTCCGTGCTGATACTATAAATACCAAGGAGGGGTTTTGTCATGTTAATTCCGGAAACCGGCGTGCATCAGATTTCAGAACGATATTTTTTCACGCCATCTGCACTCGCGCGGGACTTATTTTATTATCCGTCCCGCTGCGGACACTACTTTTGCGATCACACGTATTCGTTTAATCATCAGGACAAAATTGCACAGCAGAGCGATCACAACAATCACATCATGCTGTTTCTCATACAAAACGGCGCACTGGAGCTGACAATTGACGGCTGGGACATGCTCGCCACGCGCGGACAATTTGTGCTGTTTGACTGCCGCCACCCATACCAGTATCAGGCCTCGGACGGGTTTGAATTTATCTGGCTGCTGTTCAACGGACTGAATTCGTCCTCTTTTTATCAGCGCATCATCCGCTCACACGGCGGACACCATGTATTTTCGACTGCCTCGCTGCCGGAAATCTTACAGCTTTTAGATTCTCTGCTAAGCAGCTGCGCATCTGGGGAGCGCATGAGTGAAGCTGCCTGTTCGCAGCTGCTGCACCGCATGCTGTGCCTGCTTCTTTTGACGGAGAACCCGCCGGAAAAGGCGGAGACCGACCGCATCGCGCTTGCCATTCGCTACATGAACACGCATCTGTTTGAGCCAATCAATGTTGCCGCCGTTGCGGAATCCGTCAATTGGAGCCAGTCGCATTTTTCCCGCGAGTTCAAAGCGCACACCGGCTATTCTCCATATGAATACATCATTCTGCGCCGCATTGACAAGGCCAAACACATGCTGACCTCAACGCAGATGACCGTCAAGCAAATTGCCTACCACACCGGCTACAACAGCGAGGAAAACTTCATTCACAGCTTTCAGAAAAACGTCGGGTTGTCTCCGAGTTTATTTCGAAAGTATCCGATATAAAACATGCCGCAGAGCACACAGCTCTGCGGCATTTGTGGTTTACTTGTAAAAATCCGGACGCGGACCGACTGCAATCGGCTCAATCTGTCCTTCATTCTGTTGTGCGCGCAGCAACGCATCCGCCGTGACATTGGCAATCACGCCGTCCCATGCATTCGGTCCGGTCAGCTCACCGGCACGCACGGCGTCAATCCACTGCTGAATCTCCAAATCATAGGCGCGCATCCAATGGTTTTTCCAGTTTTCATCCAGCGGAATCGTCTGACCGCCGGATCTGCGCAGCAGCGGACGCGGCGGCTTCGGCAGGTCAATGACACCGTTTTCACAAACAATCTGACAGCTGATATCATAGCCAAACTGACAGTTGAGGAACACCTCAATCGTCGCAATCACACCGGACTTACAGCGAATGTGCATGATCTGCGGGTCCTTCAGCTCGGGATTTTTATTGCCGGTCTGGCGCGGGAACATCACCTGTGCGCTCTCATAGCGTTCATTGAGCAGCCAATGAATGACGTCAATCTCATGAATCGCCGCATCGTAAACCGCCATTTCCGTGGTAAATCCGTCATCCACTTCCGGAAACCAGTGCGAGCAGCGCAGATACAGCGGCGCACCAAATTCGCCGGAGTCCAGCAAGTCTTTGACCTGTGTATACGACTCATCAAATCGACGCATAAAGCCGACCTGAATCAGCTTTTTTCCCATCTCCATCTCGATTTCCGCCAGCTCCAGAGAATCCTCTGCCGTTGTCGTCAGCGGCTTTTCGCAGAAAATCGGCTTGCCTGCTTCCAGCGCCTGAATCACCGTTTCCTTGTGTGCAAATGCCGGCGTGGTGCAAATGATTGCATCGACATCCGGATCATTGACCAAATCCGCACTGTTGCTATACACCGTTGCGCCCAACGGATCACCCACCTGATGGGCACCCTCCACATAAAGATCCGATACAGCAACGATCTTGCCGCCGGCAAGTCTGTTGGTAATTCGGTTAATATGTTCGCGTCCAATGGCACCGCATCCGACGACGCCAATTCTTAACAATTCCATGTTCTGCCTCCATTATCATCCAGGTTCTATGCTGTATCAGCTTCTATCCTGATTATACGGATTTTCCCGCCGGTTTGCAATATCCTTCCGCCGTTTTCCCGCAACCCATCAGCATATCATCCAAATGTTCTATACTTATCATCAGGTTTTGTGCGTTCCGGCAATGCCCCGCATTATCTTCCGATAGTCTCCCGGCGATCGGCCGACGTGCTTTCGGAACACGGAAGTAAAATAGGTATAGCTGCTGTACCCGCACTGCAGGGCAATGCGCTGTATGGATTGGTCTGTCGAGGCGAGCAGCGCCTGCGCCCGCGCGATGCGGCGGCGCGTGATGTACTGCACCGGTGTACAGCCTGCGCCCGCCAAAAATACGCGATCCAAATGGTATTTGCTCACACCCATCGCCTGCGCGATGCCGTCCAGTGTCAGCGGCTCGGTATAATGCCGATCCAGATACAATTGCGTGCGAATGCCGAGACTATACCGCGCCTGCTCAATCTGTTCCTCTGCCGCGCGCTGCAGGCGCAGCGCCAGTAAAATTGCCGCCGCAGACAGATAGCTGCAAATCTCCTGACTCTGTTCATGTGCATCCTGCGCCGCCTGCATGAGCGACAGCAAAATTTGCTCCAGTGCTTGGCTGCCCTCTCCGGCGTGTACAATCGGGCGTTCCCTCTGCTCCAGAAAGCAATTTTCCTCTCGTCCGCGGCACAGCAGGCGGGTAAATCCGCAGGAAATCACCGTTGCCTGCTCTCCGTCCTGCGTCCAGCAGGCATGCGGCTCTCCCGCCGAACACAAAACAAAGTCACCTGCCTGCACGGCTTCCTGTCCGCCCGCAACGCGAACCTGACAGCTTCCCTTTTGTATCAGAATCAGCTCCGCATGGTCTGCATGAAAGTGCTCCGCCTGCCTAGTCTCATGCAGCTGCACGCATTCAATATGCAGCAGCACCGGAAGCCTGCCTTCTTCGAATCCGCCTCTGCCGATTCCCTGTGTGATATATTCCAGCATACGGCATCCCCTTTCCATTCTCTGCATACATTGATTATATCGTGTTTCCCGTGTATTTGTACAGCAATCCATGCGAATTGTTCACACAACAAACACACGCGCGTGCTACGATTAGGCAAGTAACGAGGATATTTGCAGCATGTGCACCAATTGTGCACATGATTTCTGCTAACAGGAGGAACCTTATGATACAAGTACAGGGGCTTACCCGCCGGTACGGCGATACGGTTGCCGTATCCGGTCTTTCTTTTTCCGTGCAGGAGGGAGAGATTGTCGGTTTTCTCGGCCCAAACGGCGCCGGAAAAACCACAACCATGAATATGATTACCGGCTGCCTGCGCCCGACCGCAGGCACCGCAGTGCTCGGCGGCTTTGACATCGACACGGATGCCGATCAGGCGCGCAAGATGATTGGATATTTGCCGGAAAATCCGCCGCTCTATCCGGATATGACGGTTTCGGAATATCTGGAGTTCGTCTATGCGCTGAAAAAGTGCACGCTCCCCAAGGACGAGCATCTCGCGCAGGTGTGCGGCATGACCGGACTCACCGAGGTTTCCGGCAGACTCATCCGCAATTTGTCCAAGGGCTATCGCCAGCGCACCGGTCTGGCACAGGCGCTCATCGGCGACCCGAAGGTTTTGATTCTCGACGAGCCGACTGTCGGTCTCGACCCGAAGCAGATTATTGAAATCCGAGAGACCATCCGTTCTCTCAGCCAAAAACACACGGTTATTTTATCCAGCCACATTCTACCGGAAGTGCAGGCGGTCTGCGACCGGATTTTGGTCATTCACCACGGCAAAATTGTCGCAGACGGCACGCCGGCTGAGCTGAGCGACCGCATGGAGGGCGCAGAACAGCTGGAAATGACCATTGAAGGCACAGCAGACGATATTTTGCGCATTTTGTGCGCCGTTCCGAGTGTCGCTGAAGCAATCTGCGTCCATGAGGACGGCAAAAAGTCGGTGTACCGCATCACGGCGGAGCCGGATGCCGATGTGCGCCGCGATGTCTTTGACGCACTGAGTCAAAACCGCATGGCAATCCTGTCCATGCAGCAGGTGGAACTCAGCTTGGAGCAGATTTTCTTGGAGCTGACCGATTCCGACGAGACAGCAGCACCGGCACAACCACAGCCGGATGCCGAGCCAAAGAAGAAAAAACGCCGGCTGCTCGGCAGAAAGCGAGGGGATGACAAGTGAATGCCATAAGAAAACGCGATATGCAGGGATTTTTCCGTTCCCCGCTCGGATATGTTTACATCGGCGCGTATCTCGCCGTGATGAATCTCTATTTCTTTGCAACTTGTGTGTTGTCCTCTTCCAGTGACGTCGGCAGCGTCTTTTCCAACATGCTCATCGTCTTTCTGTTTCTCATGCCGATTTTGACCATGCGGCTGTTCAGCGAGGAATACAAGCAGGGCACAGACAAACTGCTGCTCACCGCACCGGTCAGCGTGTGGGAAATCGTGTTTGGCAAATTTTTTGCCACGATGGGCGTGCTGCTGCGCGCACTCGCCTGCACGATTCCTTGGCTGATTATCATTGCGATTTTCGGCACGCCGTCTTGGCCGACCATTCTCGGCTGTTATGTCGCCGTCATTTTTGCCATTTCGATTTTTGCCGCCATGGGCTTGTTTTTGTCCAGCCTGACCGAGAGCCAGCTCATCGCTGCGGTGTTATCATTTGCCCTGTTTCTCGGCTTATATATCGTGGATATGCTGAGCTACTCTCTGGGAACCAGCACGCTGCTCGGCGAGCTACTGAGCTGGCTGTCTATTTTCACCCGTTACGATACATTTATGTCGGGAGAATTTTCGCTCGGCAATTTGATTTATTTCATCTCTCTCACCGGTCTGTTTTTGTATTTAACCGCCCGCGTGATCGAGCGCCGCAGAATGTGAGGAGGTGTGCGCCATGTTCAACAAACAAAAAAAGCAGACAGAAAAGACACCGGCTTTGACGCCGGAACAAAAGGCACAGCGCCGCAAAAAGCTGCGCCGCGTGTCAGTCTCCGCAGGTAGTCTCGCCGTCACACTGGTCGCTGTGATTCTCGTCAATCTGATTGCCACCAGCCTGACGGATAAATTTGATCTCAATCTCGATTTGACATCCAATCAGTTGTATCAGATTTCCGATGACACCAAATCTGCGCTGTCCGATTTGAAGGACTCCGTGACGATTACCGTCTTGGCAGACGAGGACGATTTCAAGAAGGATACCTATTACGGCACCGTTTACAAGCTGCTGAACAAATATACGCAGCTCGCGGAAGACAACCTGACTGTCACCTATATCAATCCATACACCAATCCGAACGCCGTGAGCAAATACAGCAATCTCGCGTCCTCTATTACCACCGGCAGCGTGATCGTTTCGTGCGGCGACAACACCCGCGTGCTCAACACCAGTGATTTTTACTCTACCGAGGCGAGTTCTTCGTACTCCGGATACTATGATGTGACCGGTTTTCAGGGTGAGCAGGCATTGACCTCTGCCATTTTGTCCGTCACCAGTGAGGAGACCCCGGGAATGTACGTCCTGCAGGGACACAACGAGAGCATTTCCACCAGTCTGTCCACGCTGTTCACCTCGGCGGGCTACACGGCAAACACGCTGAATCTGACGGAAGAAAAAAAGATCCCGGACGATGCCTCTGTTCTCGTGCTCAGTCTGCCGCAGACCGACTACACCGAGGACGAAATCAATCTGATTGACGCCTTTGTCAAAAACGGCGGCGATTTGATGGTATTTGACGGCACATCCAGCCCGACCGACCTGCCGGTTTTGTACTCCTACCTCAAAGAATGGGGCATCACGGTCAATTCTGACATGGTGTTGGACTCCAAGTATAATATTGACGAGGCAACCGATGTTCTCGCTCAGCTGACGGATTCCGATGCCAACAGCGATATTTCCGATTCGGATCAGACGCTGGTAGCGCCAAACGCCAAGTCTCTGACCGCGCAGCTGCCGGATTCCACGACCGACCGCACGGTGGAAACTCTGATGGAAAGCCGCGACAGCTCGTATTCCAAGGTATTGTCCTCGGACACCAGCTACGACAGCTATGACAAGGCAGACGGCGATACCGATGGCCCGTTTGCGCTGGCAGCGCTGGCACAGTACACCGGCAACGACAAAAACGGTCAGGTATTCGTTTGCTCCGCCGGCATCATGATGTCGGACGATCTGATGAACGCATCCAGCCTCATGAACCATTCGTTCCTGAACAATGTGCTGAGTCAGATGCAGCCGGAGGTAACCTCGGTTTCCATTCCGTCCAAGAGCCTGTCCTCTGAACCGCTCGTCATCAGCACAACCGCAGAGTTCTTTGTATTCCTCATTCTGTTCCTCATTCCTGTTGCCATGTTTGTGGGCGGCATTGTTGTCTTTGTCCGCCGGAGGAAGCTGTAATGCGAAAAAATACCAAACGGCTGCTTTTGGGTTTGGTCGCCGTCGCCATTCTCGGCGGTGTTTACGCCGGACTCATGCACATGCCGGACGAACAGGACACATCCAGCGAGAGCAAAACGCTGGTGTCTGCGGACGCAGATGCATTGTCCAGCATTCATGTCGCGCTGAGCGGCGGCGATGATTATACGCTGACCAGCACAACCAAAAATAAAAAGACCACCTATACCATGTCCGGCACGCAGGACACCAGCGCATACAGCGACAGCCTGATGCAAAACCTCTTTTCCACCGCCAGCTCCATCTCCGGCACCGTGGTTGAGGAATCCTGCTCGGATTTATCAAAATACGGTCTGGCGGGCAGCGATTCCATCAGTACCGTAGCGATTACCGATACAGACGGCAAAACCACCACCCTGCGGTTTGGTGTATCCAGTGATGTCGTGAGCGGCACCTATTGCAATCTAGACGGCAAAACCGATGTCTATCTAGTGGACAGCGACACAGCATCCGCTCTGTTGGAGCAGGAATCCTATTACCGCAACCTGACCGTGCTCGGCAGCTATTACAGCTTATCTTCCGAGCTGCAAAGTCTGACCGTCGATGCGCTTGCAGACGGAACGGTTCTGACCGTGCAGGCGCGGGACACCTCCGACATGGATGAGACAACCGCCAAAGCCTATTCTGATTTTGTCTTTACCGCACCGGAATCCTGCGATGCAGACAATTCCGAGCTGAAAAACGGCTTGTTGTCCGACCTACAGACGCTGCTCACCGCACAGTCGATTGCCGCAGACAATCCATCGGATTTGAGTCCATATGGCTTGGACAATCCAACCGCCCGCGTACACATCAAAACCAACAGCATGGATGCCACGGTTCTCATCGGCAGCGTCACAGACGACAACAGCGGCCGCTATGTCATGAAAGAAGGCGGTTCCACGGTCTTTGTGTCCGATGCTTCCGGCTGCGGCTTTCTCACTGACGATTGGAGCGATTGGCGCTCTGCCAATTTGATGCCGTTCTCGCTGAACGAAGTGTCTCAAATTACCGTCACACAAAACGGCACCACACACGCGGTTGCCGTGACACAGGAATCTTCCGATGAAGACGATGCAGACGCCGAGAGCGAGGACAGCTCCAACACAGACAGCAGTGATACGGATTCCTCCGATGTCTCTCAGACCGCCGCACTGGACGGAGAGACCATGAGCGCGGAAGCCTTGCAGCAGCTGTATGCCGCATTGGATTCCGTCAATTACACGCGCATTGTCGACGCCCCAACTGCACAGCAGGCGCAAGCAACGGTCACGCTGACGATGACAGACGGCACGACCCGTTCGCTATCGTTCGCCAAGGGCGGTTCTCGGGAATATCTGGTCAGTGTAAACGGCGGCGCCTACGCTTACGGCGTGCAGCAGGATGAACTGACCAGCATCACTGACGCACTGACAACGAAGTAATATGTCAGCTGGTATTCGCCCTCTCTGTTGCTGCGCGACATCTCTCCCAAAGGGAGAGACAAGATAAAATGCAAAAAACTCCCTTTCGGGAGTTTTTTTGCTATTCAGATATTACTCTTTACTTCTTGCCGAACAGATTTTTCATCTTGTCCTTGAACGAGCGGCGATTGGGGTGGTTCTGCGGATTGTCGCTTTCTTCCAGCTTACGCAGCAGTTCCTTCTGGCTCTCGGTCAGATTCTTCGGCACTTCCAGCGTCACCTTGACGAACTGATCGCCGCGGCCGCGGCCGTTGACTGCCTGAATGCCCTTGCCGCGCATACGGAACACGGTGCCCGGCTGCGTGCCTGCCGGCATGGTATACTCTACCTTGCCGTCGATGGTCGGAACAATCAGCTTATCGCCCAGACAAGCCTGTGCATAGGAAATCGGCACCTCACACCATACATCATAGCCATCGCGCTGGAACAGCGGATGCGGACGAATGGCAACCGTAATGATAACATCGCCGTTCGGGCCGCCGTTGACGCCGGCACCGCCCTGTCCGCGCAGTGCAATGCTCTGGCCTTCGTCGATGCCCGCCGGAATCTTAACTTCCAGCGTGCGGGCACGGCGCTCCTGACCGGTGCCGCGGCACTTCTTACACGGCTTGCGGATAATCTTGCCGGTGCCATGACAATTCGGACACGGTCCGGTAGACGAGAACGCGCCGAATGGCGTTCTCTGCGTCTGCTGCACAGTACCGGAACCATGACAATTCGAACATGTCTCCGGTGTATAGCCCTTTTCTGCGCCGGTGCCACCGCACTCGGTGCACTTTTCCGTGCGCTCAATCTGAATCTTCTTTTCACAGCCAAATGCCGCTTCTTCAAAGCTAAGCATCACGGTGCGGCGAATGGACTCACCCTGACGCGGTGCATTGGCGCGATTGGTGCGGGAAGAACCGCCGCCGAATCCGCCGCCAAAGAAGCTTCCGAAAATATCGCCCAGATCGACGTCCTGGAAGCCGCCAAAGCCTGCGCCTCCCTGTCCTGCTCCATAATTCGGGTCTACGCCCGCAAAGCCGAACTGATCGTAACGGGAACGCTTCTCGGAGTCCGACAATACCTCATAGGCCTCGCCGATTTCCTTGAACTTTTCCGCAGCTTCCGGATTATCCTTATTTAAATCAGGATGGTACTTTCTTGCCAGCTTGCGGTATGCCTTCTTGATTTCGTCATCCGTGGCTCCCTTGCTGACACCAAGCACCTCATAATAATCTCTTTTATCAGCCATATGTCATGACCCTCCTTATGGGGGTATAAAAATAGAAAGATACAGAGGGCAAGGCAGGTCGTTTTGCCAACCTGCCTGCCCCTGTATTTTTTATTGCATCTTACTTGTTGTCGTCAGAAACGTCCTTGAAATCAGCATCGTAATACTGCTCGCCGTTTGCACCGGTCTGCTGACCGCCCTGTGCGCCGCCAGCGAAGTTGTTCGGGTCAAAGCCCTGACCCTGACCTTGTGCGCCCTGCGGATTTGCCTGCTGGTAAATCTTGCCGGAAACTTCCTGGAACTTTGCAGTCAGGCTGTCTGCTGCTGCCTTAATCATGTCGGTATCCGTGCCCTTCAGAGCCTCGTTTACCTTCTCGATTTCAGCCTCAATGGCAGACTTATCTGCTGCGTCAATCTTGTCACCCAGTTCATCCAGCGTGCTCTTGCACTGGAATGCCAGCTGCTCTGCGTTGTTGCGAATCTCTACGGATTCCTTGCGCTTCTTATCTTCCTCAGCAAACTTCTCAGCATCCTCAACTGCCTTGTTGATTTCATCATCAGACAGGTTGGTGGAAGCAGTGATGGTAATCTTCTGCTCCTTGCCGGTGCCCAGATCCTTTGCGGATACGTTTACAATGCCGTTTGCATCAATATCGAAGGTAACCTCGATCTGCGGAACACCGCGGCGTGCCGGAGCAATGCCGTCCAGCGTGAAGCGGCCCAGTGTCTTGTTGTCGGCAGCCATTTCGCGCTCGCCCTGCAGAACCTGAATCTCTACGGACGGCTGGTTGTCAGCTGCGGTGGAGAATACCTGGCTCTTCTTGGTCGGGATGGTGGTGTTGCGCTCGATCAGCTTGGTGCATACACCGCCGAGGGTCTCAATGCCCAGAGACAGCGGAGCTACGTCCAGCAGCAGGACATCCTTGACCTCGCCGCCAAGTACGCCGCCCTGAATAGCTGCGCCGACAGCTACGCACTCATCCGGGTTGATGCCCTTGAATGCATCCTTGCCGGTGATGGACTTAACAGCTTCCTGTACAGCCGGAATACGGGTGGAACCGCCGACCAGCAGAATCTTGGACAGCTCACCTGCGGACAGACCAGCGTCACTCAGTGCCTGGTTAACCGGACCCATGGTAGCCTGAACCAGATCGCGGGTCAGTTCGTTGAACTTAGCACGGCTCAGGGTCAGTTCCAGATGCTTCGGACCGGTAGCATCAGCCGTGATGTACGGCTGAGAAATGGTGGCGGTGTTCAGACCGGACAGCTCAATCTTTGCCTTCTCAGCAGCTTCCTTCAGACGCTGCATTGCCATCTTATCGTTGCGCAGGTCAATGCCGTTTGCGTTCTGGAACTCAGAAGCCATCCAGTCGATGATGCGCTGGTCAAAGTCATCGCCGCCGAGGTGGTTGTTGCCTGCGGTAGCCAGAACCTCTACAACGCCGTCACCGATTTCCAGAATGGAAACATCGAACGTGCCGCCGCCCAGATCGTATACCATGATCTTCTGCTCATTTTCCTTATCTACGCCGTATGCCAGTGCTGCGGCAGTCGGCTCGTTGATGATACGCTGTACATTCAGGCCAGCGATCTTACCAGCATCCTTCGTTGCCTGACGCTGTGCGTCGGTGAAGTAAGCCGGTACGGTGATAACTGCATCGGTTACCGGAGAACCGATATATGCTTCTGCATCAGCCTTCAGCTTCTGCAGGATCATTGCGGAAACTTCCTGTGGGGAATACTGCTTGCCGTCAATCGTAACGCGGTAGTCAGAACCCATGTGACGCTTGATGGAAATGATGGTGCGCTCTGCGTTGGTAACAGCCTGGTTCTTTGCGGTCTGGCCAACAATGCGCTCGCCCTGCTTGTTGAATGCAACGACAGACGGCGTGGTTCTTGCACCCTCGCTGTTCGGGATGACAACGGCTTCGCCGCCCTCCATAACTGCAACACAGGAATTGGTAGTACCCAAATCAATACCGATAATCTTGCCCATGATATGTTCCTCCTATATCAAAGATAATGTTTTACAAAGATAAATTAGTTTGCGACCTTGACCATTGCGGTGCGGATGATTTTGTCACCGTGGCGGAAGCCCTTCTGGAAGCACTCTGCGATGCAGTTCTCTCCCAGCGACTCATCCTCCATGTGCATCACTGCATTGTGAACGGTCGGGTCAAATTCCGTGCCCGGCTCTGCGGAGATAATCTCCACGCCGAGCGAGTCCAGTGCGGATTCAAACTGCCGTGCAGTCATTTCCACACCCTTTTTATATTCCGTATCTTCGGTTTCCTGTGCAAGGGCACGTTCCAAGTTATCGTAAATCGGTAAAATGGCACTCAGCGCCTTGCCGGTTGCCTCAGAGCGGATCATGTCGCGCTCTTTTGCGACGCGCTTGCGGTAGTTATCATATTCAGCTGCCATGCGCATATAGCGGTCATTCAGCTCATCCAGCTGCTTCTGCAGCTTTTCTTCTGCTGTTTCCTCTGGCGCTTTTGTATCTTCAGCAGCCTGTTCCGCGGTATCCTTCGCTGCCGCCTCTTCGGCTGCAGTGTTTTCCTGCTCTGCGGTCTCCTGCTTGTTCTCGTTGGTATTCATGGTCTTCCTCCTATTGTTCGTCATCAAAGAATGTCTCCGAGATCAATCGGTTCAGACCCTTGGAGAACAGCGCGAGTCTCGCAGAGAGCTTTGCGTAATCCATACGGGTCGGACCCACAATGCCGATTAAGCCGCGTCCCATGCTGCCGATGTTGTAGGTCGCATAGACCATGCTGGCAGTTTGCAGCGGGCCATCGGTGCCGTTTTCCGGACCGATTGTGATGCGCACGCCGTCGATATCGCGGGTAAACGTGCGAAGCACCGGCATGTGGCTTTCATCCGAGATATAATCCAGAAGTTCCTGCGCCTTGTGGGCGTCCTGATATTCCGGATACGCCAGCAGCTTGGAAGCACCCTGTAAGAATATCTTCTGGCTGCTGAACTCCTCGATGACCTCATCCAGAAACTGGGAAACCAGCTCCAGCAGGGCGGTCACACCGGCTGCCCGACGGACAATATCAAATCTCTGCGGGGTAATCGCATCAATGGGGATATTGGTCAGCGTCTGATTGAGCACATACGTCAGCAGCTCGGCTTCCTCTGCCGTGACCGGCGTTGCGGTGCGCAGCATTTTGTTTTTGACCACGCCGCTGTCTGTGACGACGACGATGACAAAATCCAGCGGACTGACGGCGATGATCTGGAACTTTCGAATCGTCACACGCTGCATATACGGTGTAACGGCGAGCGTTGTGTAGTCAGTCAGGTTCGAGATCAGCTTACCGGCCTCTGAAACCATGCGGTCAAGTTCTTTGACTTTGAGCTTCATGACCGAATTGATGCGGTCTACATCCGCCACGCTCAAATCGGTTCGTCCCATCAGCTCATCGACGTACAGCCGGTAGCCTGCCGGGGACGGGATGCGTCCGGCGGAGGTATGCGGTTTTTCAAGATAGCCCATTTCTTCCAGCTCACTCATCTCATTGCGGATGGTGGCGGAGGAGAATCGAAGCTCCGGACGGCTTGCGAGCGCCTTGGAGCCAACCGGCTCCGCCGTGCGGATATAGTCATTGATGACAGTTTTTAAAATCAATTTCTTTCGTGCGGATAGCTCCACGGTCTCCACCTCCTGAAGTGCTCCGGGTGCCTTGGCACTGTCTTGTTTCGAGTGTTAGCACTCAACCTCTCTGAGTGCTAAATATAAGATAGCACCCTGTTTTCCCGTTGTCAAGAAAAAGCGCCATTTTTTCTGTGAATAATTTGTGAATTCCCCATATGGCGAAATATTGACTGTTTTGCACATAGTTTTGCACCGTTTTTTCGTCAAATATACAGCCGATGCACATCGTTCTCATTTATGCTATACTGATAGCAGAATTTGATTCTCGAAAGAAGGGATTGCTCATGAAAACAGCACTGATTACCGGTGCATCCTCCGGCATCGGGCGCGATATTGCGCGCGAGCTGAGCCGGCAGGGCTGGCGCCTGCTGCTTGCAGCCCGCCGCCGCGACCGTCTGGAAGCACTCGCCAAAGAATTACAGACGCCGTGCCGCATTTATGTCTGCGATGTCTCGAAAAAAGAAAATTGTATCTGGCTGCACGAGCAGACCCGCGCACAGGGTGTCTCTTTGCTCGTCAATGCGGCGGGATTTGGTCTGTTCGGCAATTTCAGCTCCACAGAGCTTAACCGCGAGCTGGAAATGATTGACGTCAACATCCGCGCGGTGCATATTTTAACCAAGCTGTTTTTGCGCGATTTCATCAAGCAGGATGCCGGCGCCATCTTAAACGTCGCTTCCTCTGCCGGTTTTTTGGCGGGTCCGATGCTGTCTACCTATTATGCATCCAAAAACTATGTGGTTCGCCTGAGCGAAGCGATTTACGAGGAACTGCGCGCCTCCGGCAGCCATGTCACCATCAGCTGCCTGTGTCCCGGCCCCGTTGACACGGAATTCAATGCCGCCGCAGGCATCAGCAAATTTTCGGTCAAGGCGATGAACAGCCGCCGCGTCGCGCGCATCGCCGTGCGCCAGACGCTCGCCGGAAAGCTGCTCATCCTTCCGGGCATCTCCACCAAGCTCAGCACGGCATTGTCTCGCTTCGTGCCGGAAAAGCCGCTGCTGCGCATGGTACACGGCATTCAAAAGGGAAAGCAATAACCCTATCCTGACGAAAAAGCCCGAAGGCAGAATACCTTCGGGCTTTTCTGGTGTCCCTGAGAGGAGTCGAACCTCCGGCCTGCCGCTTAGGAGGCGGCTGCTCTATCCAACTGAGCTACAGAGACATACATATATATCGCGTAAACACAATATATAGTATATATGATTGCCGGCCAAATTGCAAGCAGATGCCGCCTTCTGCGTTTGGATTGTTCAGGATATGTTTACAAGAGGGCATTGCATTACGGCGAAAAAAGCATTATGATAATGAGATGAACCAAACCGCCGCGGTTTGGTCGCTATGTACGTCAGAGGAGGCACCGCGATGCTCACAGAGAAAAAGCAAAGCCTGATGCTCGTCATCAATCCGACAGCAGGCAAAAATCAGGCGCGGGACAACCTGTTTCCGCTCACCAATTACTTTTTTACGCACAACTACCACGTGACGGTGTTTCCGACACAGGCCAAAGGAGACGCCTGCAACTACGTCGCGGAGTATGCGACGCAATACGATGCCCTCGTCTGCGTCGGCGGCGACGGCACATTAAACGAAGTTGTCACCGGACTGATGATGTGTCCGGCGGACAAACGGCCGCGTCTCGGATACATCCCCGGCGGCTCCACCAACGACTTCGCCAACACGCTCGGCATCAGCAGCGTCATGGAGGAAGCTGCCGAACAGTTTTGCTCCGGCAAACCGTTTTGCTGTGACATCGGCAAGTTTAACGGCAGATATTTCACGTATGTCGCCGCGTTCGGTCTGTTTACCGAGGTCTCCTATGAAACGCCGCAGCCGCTCAAAAATGCGCTCGGTCACGCCGCGTATCTGCTGGAGGGCGCCAAGTCGCTGACCTCTATCAAGAGCTATGCGCTCAAGGTACGCTGCGATGAGGAAGAAATCAACGGCAAATTTATTTATGGTCAGCTGTCCAATTCGACCTCTATCGGCGGTATTTTGAACATCACCCGCACCGGCGTTCAGCTGGACGATGGTTTGTTCGAGGTCATTCTCATTCACATGCCAGAAAATTTATTGGAGCTGAACGACATTGTTGCCAGCCTGATGTCGCAGAAGCTGGCGGAATGTAAGTATATCTTTTTCCGCCGTGCAAAATCCGTAACCGTGCAGGCGGACAGTCCGCTTCCTTGGACGCTGGACGGCGAAGCGGGCGGCAGCTTTACCTATTCCCAGGCGGAAATCATTCCGGGCGCCGTAACATTCAATCTGGATTTGCCGGGCAACAAGCCAGAGATATAAAATATAACAGAACCTGACAGGATGCAGCGTGCTGCATCCTGTTTTTGTGTGCAGGCTGCTCGTTGTCAGCCGCATAGCACTGTGCTATACTTAAACAAATAATTTATGTGAAAAGATCGTGAGGCATTTTATGGAAAACAAACCGTTATTATGGATCGTCATTCCCTGCTATAATGAAGAAGCTGTTCTGCCGGTCACCGCACCGCTGTTTTTAAACAAAATCAACAGCCTTGCCGCGGCCGGAAAAATCAGTGACCAGAGCCGCATCTGCTTCGTCAACGACGGCTCCAAAGACAGCACTTGGCAGCTCATCTGTGATTTTGCACGCAAGGACCCGCATTATATCGGCATCAGCCAGAGCCGCAACCGCGGCCATCAGAACGCCGTTCTCGCCGGTCTGATGGAGGCCAAGGACAAGTGCGACATTACCATTTCGATTGACTGCGACGGTCAGGACGACATCAACGCGATGGATCGCATGGTCGACGAATACCTGAAGGGTGCCGAGGTCGTGTACGGCGTGCGCTCCAAGCGCAAAACAGACACCTTCTTCAAACGGTTTACCGCCGAGGGCTTTTATCATGTCATGAATGCCATGGGCGCAGAGGTCGTATTCAATCATGCGGATTACCGTCTGATCAGCACACGCGTATTGGAAAGCTTTGCGGATTTCCGCGAGGTCAACATCTTCCTGCGCGGCATGGTTCCGCTGGTCGGTTTTCCGAGCGTCAAGGTCTATTACGAACGCGCCGAGCGCATCGCAGGCGAAAGCCATTATCCGCTGCGCAAAATGCTTGCGCTCGCGTTTGACGGCATCACCAGCCTGTCCGTCAAGCCCATCCGCATGATTGCCGGTCTGGGCGCTATTGTGAGTCTCATCAGCTTTATCGGCGTCATTTGGGCGATTGTGCAGGCCATTCTCGGCCATTCGGTTGCCGGCTGGGCATCTACTACCTGTATCGTCTGCTTTGTCGGCGGCATTCAGTTGATTTCCCTCGGTGTCATCGGCGAATACATCGGAAAAATCTATATGGAATCCAAGCACCGTCCGCGCTATATCATCAGCGAGCGCACTTGGGCACCGTATGAACGCCATTACCGCGGCTGATAGGAGGAATCTCTTTGCACAACCTGATCACTACCCTGCGCACGCAGTTTTTTGACGCCAAGCTAATAAAATTTGTGCTTGTCGGTGTCGTCAACACCTTGGTCGGCATGGCAATCATGTTCGGCTTATACAACCTCGCCGGATGCAGCTACTGGGTGTCCTCTGCCGCAAACTATATTTTGACGAGTATTTTGAGTTATATTCTCAACAAAACCTTTACGTTTGGCAACAAAGACAACGTCGGTTCCACCGCTGTGCGCTTCGCATTGAACATCGCGGTGTGCTATCTGCTCGCCTATGGCATCGCAAAGCCGGCGGTCAATTGGATGCTGTCCGGCGCATCGGTTTCCCTGCGCGACAACTGCTCGATGTTCGCCGGCATGGTATTGTTCACCGGCTTCAACTATATCGGCCAGCGCTTTTTTGCCTTTCGAGAAACCAAGTAACAAGGAGGTTCCCGCATGACATGTTTTGGCACCGGCCTGCGCAAGCTGTTTTTTGTATGCGTGATTGCCGCTTTCGGTGTGATTGCCGTGAGCAGCGGTTTTGGTTTGGGCATTTTGCTCGCTGCGCTCGCACTCGTCGCGCCATACAAATGTAAAATCCCGCATTTTCTGCCGCTTTTGCTCATCCTCAGCACACTCGTGCACGTGATTGCTGTTTTTGCCGTACAGACACCGCTGGAATCCGATTTTGCCATGCTGTATCAGGCAGCACAAAAAGCAGCTGCCGGAGATTTCAGCTTTCAGCATCACGGATATTTTTACCGTTGGGCATATCAGACCGGTTTTGTCCTGTGGGAAGCCGTCATTTTGCGCGTCACCGGCAGCATGGCCGTCATCAAGCTCATCAACGCCCTGTTTTTATCCGGCATCAACGGCTTGATTTATCTGCTTGCCCGCCGGTTTGTTGAGGAACGCGCGGCACAGGCAGCTGCTCTGCTCTATCTCGTGACGCTGTTCCCCACCCTGATGACCTGCGTGCTGACCAATCAGCACATATCCGCGTTCTTTCTGCTGCTCGCCGTGTATGTTTTGACCGGCGGCGGAGACCGCGCCTTTTGCGTGCGGCGGGCACTGCCGGCAGGCTTTTGTCTGTTCATCGGCAATCTCATGCGACCGGAAGGCGTTGTCATTCTCGCCGGCTTATTCGGCACCGCACTTCTTGTTTTGATTATGCGCCGTTCTCTGCGCGGCAATCGGCAAATGCTGCTCGGCATTGTCATCACTGCCGCAGTCTATGTTGTGTGCAGCACAGCTGCTTCGTGGGCAATTTCCGCCTCCGGCATCAATCAATACGGCCTGACAAACAATTGGCAGGAGTGGAAATTTATTCTCGGCTTCAATCACGAGACCGGCGGTATGTATTCTGTCGCAGACATGGAGACATTCGGCAAATACCATCAGGTGGATACGGCGCCGGATGTGCTCGCGCAGGCATTGGAAACCGAAAAGCAGGTGGTACACGACCGCATTTTCTGTTCTCCGCACGCATTGTTGTCTCTGATGCTGGCAAAAGTCCAAAATCTTTGGGTCTCTCCCGGTCTGGGATTCTCACTCGGCTTTGTCAATCGCGCCGGTGTGACATGGCACGGTCTGGTCGGTGTGCATGTATATGAGTACGCGATACATCTGGATCGCGTTGTATTTTTCTTTGCTGTGTGTTTCGCGCTTCTGGGCGCCGGTTCCGGTCTGCGCCGCAAGGAAAATCCCGTTGATTTTTGTGCGGTTTTCCCCTTTATGACGTCGATGGCATTTTTCTGTGTCTTTTTGCTCATCGAGGTACAACCGCGCTATGCGTATCTGCCGCAAATCTTTTTGTATATTGCGGCGGCCGCGGGCATTTCCGTACTGATGCGCAAAAAACAAGCATCTGCATAACAAGCAAGCCCGACTGCGCAACGAGCAGTCGGGCTTTTTCAATCAGTTGGTTTTCCACCACATCTGTTCCGCTTCATTGAGCGGCAACAGATGTTTTTTTGCGTCCAGCAGCATCAGAACACCATCCGTCATACCAATCCACGTGTCGTTGTCCAATCGGCTGGCGAACAGCGTCTGTTCTTCAATCGGCATGGTACGGCATCCGGCGGCATCCTCCGCGACAATGCTGCCGCAGACTGCGCCGTCTTCCGGCACGCCTTCACAGCCGAAGTCCGGCTCCTCGACATAGAGCAAATGCAGCAGCGGCTGAAAAATCTTTCCGTCAATTTCTATCGGTTCATTGGAGTACGTCATTGATTTTCTCCTGTGCGGCATCCAGCACGCTGAACATGCGGACGAGCATTTCCCAGCACACGCGCGGCGCCGAAGCCGGTGTGATAATCGCATCCAGCGCAGCTGCCACTTCCTGCTCGCTGTCCACGAAAAAGCGCACCCACGCAAAATCTCCGTTGAGCGCATTGAGTGTCTTGAGCATCGGGCGCACGCGCTCGGTCGGCACCTGTCCCAGCTTATAGCAGCGCATGCCAAATTCTGCGCCGTCAGCGGAAAATACCATGGCGATGTTGTACAGCTTGCCGCTCTTTCCCGCAACTTCAACGGCAACATAATGGCTGCCGTCCGGCTGTGCGTCCTCCATATATCGAATATCTCCGCGCTGTAAGCGCTCAATGAATGCCTGTGCAGATGGATTCATACGTTTTTCCTCTTTTCTGTTACTTTCCGACCCAACGCAGTCCCTTTGGGTAATGATTTTTCATGATACCGCCGGCACATTTGCCCCAGCCCATGACAAAGCCGTCCGCGGCAACCGCCGTCCAGCCCTTCTGTCCGTCATACGGGAAGGTTTCGCCGCGCAAATATGCCTCCGCAGAGCCATCCGCCGCGCTCAGATTGCACACCTGTAAAAAATGCTCCGGCGCGAGCGCATGTGCCAAGGCATGTGCCGGTTCCAGACGGTTCTTTTTGAGCGTGCCGATTTCGATGCCCATGCGCTTGATTTTCAGACCTGTTACATCCAGCTGGCACGCTTCCGGCAGCAGCCACAGCTTATCCTTGCGCAGTACCAGCCTGCCCTCCGGCAGCTGTTTTACCAAATCGGCAATCATCTGCTCGGCTGTCTGAAGCTGCTCCCGTTCTTTTTTGCTGTAGGTTTCTTGTAATACGGGTGCATCGCATCTGCCGCCCGTGTTTTTGTGCAGGACGGCGGCGAAATGCCCCTCCCCGTCCAGCTTATGCGGCCACAGGCGAAACGCATGGCGTGTATCCGGATTTCCGTTTTCCGCCCATTCCGGATGTGCCGGACTGAGTTTTTCCGGCGTCGGCACCTGCTGCACGGAAAATTCCGGATGCCGCTCCAAAAAGCGGGACAGCGTGCCTTCGTCCTCCTCCGGTGCAAATGTGCAGGTGGAATAAATCAGCCTGCCTCCACCCGCCAGCATGTCTGCGGCGCGGTCTAAAATTTCCGCCTGCCGCGCAGCACAAAACGACGGAAGCTCCGGCGTCCATTCGCTCTGCGCCGGATTGTCGTCTTTCCGGAACATGCCCTCACCGGAGCACGGCGCATCGACAACAATGCAGTCAAAAAATTCCGGAAATCTCTGTGCCAGTCTTTCCGGCGTCTCATTGCACACGATGCAGTTTTGCACGCCCATGCGCTCGATGCTCTGCGCCAAAATTGCCGCGCGGCCCGCGTGAATTTCATTGGCCACGAGCAAGCCCTCGCCGTGCATGCGCCCCGCCAGATGGGTGGTTTTGCCGCCCGGCGCGGCACACAAATCCAGCACGCGTTCTCCCGGCTTGGCATCCGCGAGCGCACCAACTGCCATTGCGGACGGTTCTTGAATGTAATATACGCCTGCTTCATAATACGGATGTCGTCCCGGCCGCTGTGTATCGGGATAGAAAAAGCCCTCCGGTGCCCACGGAACCGGCGTCAGCGTAAACGGTGCTTGCGCGGCAAACTGTTCCGGCGCAATCTTGAGCGGGCTGACGCGCAGACCGCGCGCCTGCGGGCGCGCCAAGGCATCACGAAATGCCGGATACTCCTCTCCGAGCAATCGCTGCATGCGCTGTTCAAATGCGGCAGGCAATGCCATAGATACTCCTCCTTATATTCTATCTTTTTATTTTCTCTGATATGCAACAGCCATGATTGCCGTTGCGGCTGCACTGGCGATGAACACAAGCAGCAGCGCTTTGGGCAGCGCCGCGGTCAAAAAATGCATCATCGGATTAAAATAGTCCAAAATCCACAGCACAAGAAACAAGATGCACAGGACAATGGTGATGTGCGGCAGCAGTGCCTTCAAAATCTTCATGTGTCCTCTCCTCACTTCTCCGCCGGAATATAAATGATATCACTGATGGTTCTGCCAACGCCGCCGATCGGCTTGCTCACAGCAGCCCCGTTATAATACATGGCCGCCGACTTGCCGCCGTCCAGATTATATGCGGTCAAACACCCCTCTTCTTTCATGAGCTGGGCGAGCTGCGACATGGTGACACCCGCAGAGTACCCGTCCTGTCTGCCGTCCACCACGACAAATTTGTAATGCCCCGGCGCGACATATCCAATCGCCGCGCGCGGATTGACTTTATTGAGGTATTCTGTCGAGTGAAATGACTCCGGCACGTTCCCGTTGCCGTCCAGCAGCGCCGGTCCAAACGTCCACGCCTGCCACGCGCCCTGCGCAATCACGGTTTCTGCATCAAACTGCGACGCAGCATATGTTTTCATCGTGCCGTCAGAAAACAGCACGCAGACATCGGAAGTGCCCGGATTCCTGCTGTATACCTCGCCGTTGCGAATGACACACACGCTGTCGCTCTCGCCGTAGGAATCGCCGGAAATCGCCAGCGATGCCTGATTTTGCTTTGCCATGGCACTGACAAAATCCCGAATGTTTTTGCCGTACATGGATTTTGCAAACGCCGTCTTGACATACTGCGTCGATACGACATAGACATCCGCCGAAAAATAGACAATCGGCTGGTCATCTGCCGTACAGGTAATCTGTTCAATTTTGATTTCTGCACGGTCTGTCTTGTCATCAATCAGCGTTTTTCTCGTCTTTTTCGCCTGCGAAAACGCCTGTATCTCGTCTTGGTTCGCCGCCAGCGAAATGGTGTCCGCATGGCTCCAGTTGTTCTGACTCGCCGCCGGAATGCCAAGTCCGCCCTCCGCGCTCGCCGCGGATTCTCCGCTCCCCTGTGAGGGAAGTGCAAACTGAGCCGTCGCCTCCTGTGTCTCCTGCTCTGACACAGTCGTGCCCTGCGGCAGCACATACAGCACCAGCAAAACCAATCCCACACACACGGCGCCCGCCGCCAAGTCCATCACGACCAGTGCCCATATCGGCAATTTATTTTTCTTCATGGCGACCCTTCTTTCCTGCATGTCCTGCTTATTATACCATAGATTGACGCAGATTTTCGTGTAGATTTGGACACACATGAAAAAACGCTGAACGAATTTTTACCCCGTCAGCGCAATTCCTGTTCTAGATGGTAAAACAAATCCGATTCGAAAAATTCTTGAATCGTGATTCCCAATCCATCACATATTTTCTGTATGGTTCCAATGGTCGTGCTCCGATTTCTTCCACTGATGATGTTATTGAGTGTGGACTGTGTAATGCCGCTCATCGTAGCCAATTTATTCACCGTAATCTCGTTCTCCCGACACAATTCTTCAATTCGCAACCGAACTGCCTCTCCGCTTGTCATGTTTTATTCACCTCATACCTTTGTCGATTCCCCCTATTCAGAATAACGGTTTTGAGTTGAAAAAATTACCTCTTTTCAGTTAACCGATGTGAAGACCCCGCACGCCCTCTTTTTCGTTTTCCCTCTTGTCAAGGCAGAATTCCTGATGTATGCTATATTTATTTGATATTTTTAGAAAGGATGAAATCATTTTGAAAGAAACACATGGACGAACCCGCTCCACTGCTGAGCTGTTTCGCCGCTTTGCTCCGTATTTTAAGCCGTATGTTCCCACGCTGATTTTGGACTTGTTCTGTGCCTCGCTGACGACAATCTGCGAGCTGGCACTTCCGGTCATCGTGCGATACGTCATGAATCTCGCCCAGTACAATCTTTCCGCACTGACAGCGAATCTGATTGTCCGCTTGGGCGTGCTGTATTTTGTCTTGCGCGTCATTGACACCGCAGGCTCCTATTATATGGCAAACATCGGTCACGTCATGGGTGCGAAAATTGAAACCGACATGCGCACCACCCTGTTCCGCCACCTGCAAAAGCTGTCGTTCCGGTACTATGCCAACGCCAAGGTCGGTCAGCTCATGGCGCGCATCACCTCCGACTTATTTGACGTCACGGAATTTGCTCATCATTGTCCGGAGGAATTTTTCATTGCCGGTGTCAAAATCGTTGTATCGTTCGCCATTCTGCTGTCGGTCAACGTGCCGCTGACGCTGTTCACCTTTGCCGTTTTGCCGATTATGCTTGTCTGCTGTTATAAGTTTAACCGCCGCATGCGCGAAACATTCAAAGAATCGCGCTGGCAGGTCGGTGAAATCAATGCACAGGTCGAAGATTCTCTGCTCGGCATCCGTGTCGTCAAGTCCTTTGCCCGCGAAGAAGCAGAAGAACAAAAATTTGCCGAAGGCAATGAGCGCTGGCTCGCCATCAAAAAGCGCAATTACTTCTGGATGGGCGGCTTTCAGGCAACCACGCGCGCGTTTGACGGCCTGATGAATCTCGTCGTTCTAGTGCTCGGCTGTGTGTTTCTGCTGCACGGCGCGATTCATCCGGGTGATTTTGTCGCGTATCTGCTGTACGTCCAGACACTGCTGACGTCAATTCGCCGCATTGTCGAGTTCATGGAGCAGTTCCAGCGCGGCATGACCGGCATTGACCGCTTTCTGGAAATCATGGACGAACAGCCGGACATCACCAACGCGCCGGACGCCATTCCCTGCGAACATGTGCGCGGCGAAGTGGATTTTGAAGATGTCTCGTTTTCTTACGAGGACGACGCGGGCGAGGTGCTCGGTCATATCAACCTGCACGTAGATGCCGGTCAGAACATCGCGATTGTCGGCCCGTCCGGCGGCGGCAAAACTACTCTCTGTAATTTAATTCCACGATTTTACGATGTGTCTAGTGGCTGTGTCAAGCTGGACGGCGTTGACGTGCGCAAGCTCCAGCTGCATTCGCTGCGCTCTCACATCGGTGTCGTACAGCAGGACAACTATCTGTTCTCCGGCACCGTCCTGCACAACATCGCCTACGGCAGACCCGAAGCAACGCGCGAGCAAATCATCGAGGCATCCAAGCTCGCTGGCGCACACGAGTTTATCTCCTCTCTGCCCAACGGATACGACACATTTATCGGCGAGCGCGGCGTCAAACTGTCCGGCGGTCAGAAGCAGCGCATTTCCATCGCGCGCGTGTTCCTGAAAGACCCTCCGGTGCTGATTCTGGACGAAGCCACCAGTGCCCTTGACAATGAGAGCGAACGCCTTGTCCAGCAGTCGTTGGAAAAGCTCGCGCACGGCAGAACCGTGTTTACGATTGCGCACCGCTTGACGACCATCCGCGGCGCGGATAAAATTCTCGTTCTCACCGAGGACGGCATCGCCGAACAGGGTTCTCACGAGGAATTGATTGCGAAGGGCGGAATTTACAAAGAATTATACAGTATGTATTCAGACATGCGGTGATGTGTCTTTACATTGCTTGCGCAACGGCTGTTACATACGATATGGTTGAGATACATTCATGCTCTCTGTTTTGTGTTGCTATTGCCTGCAATATGGTTACATTCGATCATTCGGACTCTTAAAAATATGCCAGCCTGTTCCCTCCCGAACGGGCTGGCTTTTTGATTGTTGCGGTTCCGCTGTCTTTTGGGAGATTTGCCCAAAATTTCACAATGAATTTTGTACAAAATACCTATTCCATTTTTTTGAAAACCTGTATAATTTTCTGCTTACATTTTGGTCATATTCTGTGATACAATCGCTTACGGTTTGAAAAGAGATCATCTCCGTTTTGCAAAGAGGTAAGGAAAAATATGATTACAGACATGACAAAAGGCTCGCCTTTTAAAATTCTGATTAAGTTTGTCATTCCGCTGCTGCTGAGCATGGTGTTCCAGCAGCTGTACAATTTGGCAGACAGTGTGATTGCCGGCCGTTTTCTCGGCGTAGACGCTCTGGCAGCAACCGGCGCGGCGTATCCGATCACGGTTTTGTTCATCGCCGTTGCAACCGGCGCAAGTGTCGGCTGTTCGGTTGTCATTTCCCAGTTGTTCGGCGCCCATGACATCGTGCGCATGCGCACCGCAGTCAGCACCGCTGTGATTTCTCTGATTACGCTGGCATTGACCCTGACCGCAATCGGCGAGATTGCTTGTCCGGCTCTGATGCAGCTCATCAGCACGCCGGAAAATATTTTTGAGCCGACCATGGTGTATCTGCGCATTTACATTGCCGGTCTGTTGTTCCTGTTTTTGTACAATACCGCAACCGCCATTTTCAATGGTCTGGGCGACAGCCGCACGCCGCTGTATTTCCTCGCATTCTCTACGACATTCAATGTCATTTTGGATATTTTCTTTGTCAGCAAGCTGAACATGGGTATCTCCGGTGTCGCTTGGGCAACGCTGATTGCGCAGGGCATTTCTTCTCTGCTCGCCGTTGTCACGCTGGTGCGCCGCCTATCCCGCATTCACACGGCGGAAAAGCCAAAGCGCTTTGACCGTCATCTGCTCGGCCGCATGGCAATGATTGCGATTCCGTCTATCTGCCAGCAGTCGTTTGTATCTGTCGGTGTTTTCTGTGTACAGGGTCTGGTCAATCCGCTCGGTTCCAACACGGTTGCCGGCTTCTCCGCAGCGCTCAAGGTTTCCACCTTTGCCATCATGGTTATGAATGCGCTGCCGAACGCACTGTCCAGCTTCGCCGCACAGAACATTGGCGCGCAGGACATCAAGCGTGTGCGTCAGGGCGTGCGCGACTGCATCATCATGTCTGAGCTGGTCATTGGCTCGATTATCGTTTTGTTCTTTGTTGCCGGTCAGCCGATTTTACAGCTGTTCCTCGGCAGCAGCTCCAATGGCACGGTTATCAGTGTCGGCATTGAGTATCTTCTCATTGTCGCTCCGTTCTACCCGCTCGTCGGCATCAAGAATTGCTGCGACAGCGCTTTGCGCGGCGGCGGCGCCATGGGTCCGTTTATGATTACCACGCTCGCAGATTTGGCTCTGCGTGTGGCTTTGGCTTATATCATGGTTCCGATGATGGGCTTTGCCGGTGTATGCTATGCATATCCGCTCGGCTGGGTTATTGGCACCTCTATCTCTATCATTTTCTATATCTGCAACGTTTGGGTGCCGAAATACATGCGCGATGCGCAAAAGGCCGGCATTCATCTGCCAAAGATTCACCGTCCGGCAGTTGCAGAGCCGCAGCAGCACACCGCTGCACCGCGCGCACGTCACGGACATTTCTTCCACAAGCGCGCAAACTAACCTTGTTTTTTCCTACTTTTAAATCTCTCTTTTTCTGGCAGGGCTGGCATCTTCGGATGCCAGCCTTTTTACTTGTTCCATATCTCGGCTGTTTGCTGCGTTTTTGCACAGTATCTTGCAAAATACGCTGGATATGATATAATGACAGCACTCACAAAGAAAATTGTTTAGAAGGAGTTGACTCTATCATGGGTTGTAATCACGATTGCGACAGCTGCGGAGGAAGCTGCGGCGAGCCGGAGTCTTTGCTCAAGGCACCGCATCCGCTTTCTAAAATCAAGAAAGTCATCGGCGTTGTCAGCGGCAAGGGCGGCGTAGGCAAGAGCATGGTCACTTCTCTGCTCGCCGTTGCCATGCAGCGTCAGGGCGCACACTGCGGCATTCTGGATGCCGATATCACCGGCCCGTCTATCCCGAAGGGCTTTGGTCTGACCGGCACACTGGGTGCAACAGAGGAAGGCGTTTACCCGATGGCTACCAAGACCGGCATTGACGTTTGCTCCATCAATTTGCTGATGGAAAACGCTTCTGATCCGGTTATCTGGAGAGGTCCGGTTATCGCCGGTGCTGTTCAGCAGTTCTGGACCGATATCATCTGGAAGGATATTGACTTTATGTTCGTCGATATGCCGCCAGGAACCGGTGACGTTCCGCTGACGGTCTTTCAGTCTCTGCCGGTCGACGGCATCATCGTCATGACCTCTCCGCAGGAGCTGGTATCCATGGTTGTCACCAAGGCAGTTAAGATGGCTGAAATGATGAACATCCCGATTCTGGGCGTCATCGAAAACTACAGCTATGTAGTATGTCCGGACTGCGGCAAGCACATCTCCGTATTCGGCGAAAGCCATGTGGATGAGATTGCCAAGGAACACAATCTGGACGTTCTCGCCAAGCTGCCGATGAATCCGGCTCTGGCGGCCGCCTGCGATGCCGGTGCACTCGAAGATGTCGAGCTGCCGGATCTGTCCAAGGCGTGCGACAAAATCGCTGCACTGTAAGCATTCCAAAAGCCTCCGTATGCACATGCGGGGGCTTTTTGGCGGTTCTATGTCTTGCGGCAAAACCCGCGCTATGCTATACTGATAGGTACGAATGGACTGTATTTGCGTCCTATTTTATTTTGCACACATCCGCCGCGGCAAAAGACGGCGGAAAGGAGATATTCATGAAAGATCAATCCCTAATCCGTAATTTCTCCATCGTCGCGCACATCGACCACGGCAAATCCACGCTGGCTGACCGCCTGCTGGAAAAATGTCATACCGTTACCCAGCGCGAAATGGAGAGCCAGCTGCTGGACAGTATGGATCTGGAGCGCGAGCGCGGCATTACCATCAAGGCGCGCGCGGTTCGCATGGACTATGATGCCTCGGACGGCAAGACCTATCAGATGAATCTCATCGACACGCCGGGTCACGTCGACTTTAACTATGAGGTATCCCGCTCCCTGGCGGCATGCGAAGGCGCTGTTCTCGTTGTCGATGCCACACAGGGCATCGAAGCACAGACGCTCGCAAACACCTATCTCGCAATCGAGAACAATCTGGAGGTGCTGCCGGTCATCAACAAAATTGACCTGCCGAGTGCAGACCCGCAGCGCGCCAAGCACGAAATTGAGGATGTCATCGGCATTCCGGCGCAGGACGCGCCGGAAGTTTCCGCGAAGATGGGCACCAACATTGAAGAAGTCCTTGAGCGCATTGTGACGGATATTCCGGCACCGGACGGAGACCCGCATGCACCGCTGCAGGCACTGATTTTTGACAGCCAGTACGACTCCTATCGCGGCGTCATTGTTTATATTCGCGTCATGCAGGGCACGATTCGTCCGGGCATGAAGGTGAAGATGATGGCAACCGGCGCAGAATTTCAGGTTGTAGAGACCGGTTATATGCGCCCGCTGACACTGGAGGCAACCGCTGACGGTCTGACCGCCGGTGAAGTCGGCTATTTTACCGCATCCATCAAAAACGTCACGGATACCCGTGTGGGTGATACCGTCACGGGTGTTGAGAATCCGGCTCCCAAAGCGCTGCCGGGCTATCGCAAGGTTCAGCCTATGGTATTTTCCGGTATTTATCCCGCAGACGGCTCCAAATATCCGGATCTGCGCGATGCACTGGAAAAACTTCAGCTCAACGATGCTTCGCTGACCTTTGAGCCGGAAAGCTCGGTTGCGCTGGGCTTTGGCTTCCGCTGCGGCTTCCTCGGACTCCTGCACATGGAAATTATTCAGGAGCGTCTGGAGCGCGAATACGATCTCGATCTCATCACTACGGCGCCGAGCGTTATCTACAAAATCAAGCGCACAGACGGTGAAGAAGAATACATCGACAATCCGCTCAACTATCCGGACCCGACAACGCTGGACTATGCGGAGGAGCCGTATGTCAAGGCAAGCATCATGACGCCGAGCGAATACGTCGGCAACATCATGGAGCTGTGTCAAGAGCGCCGCGGCATCTATAAAGACATGGAGTATATCGACTCCGACCGCGTGGAAATGCACTACGAACTGCCGCTCGGCGAAATTATTTATGACTTTTTCGATGCGCTCAAGTCGCGCACCCGCGGCTACGCTTCGCTGGACTACGAACTGATCGGCTATCGCAAGTCGGAGCTGGTCAAGCTGGATCTGCTGCTCAACGGCGATCCGGTCGATGCGCTGTCGTTTATCGTTCACACGGACAAGGCGTATGCGCGCGCGCGCAAGATTGTCGAAAAGCTCAAGGAGAACATTCCGCGTCAGATGTTCGAAATTCCGGTACAGGCAGCCATTGGCAACAAGATTATTGCCCGCGAAACCATCAAGGCGATGCGCAAGGACGTTCTCGCCAAGTGCTACGGCGGCGATATTACGCGAAAGAAAAAGCTGCTGGAGAAGCAAAAGGAAGGCAAAAAGCGCATGCGTGCGCTCGGTTCGGTACAGGTGCCGCAGGAAGCCTTCATGGCCGTACTCAAGCTGGATGAAGAATAAGCTCGGCATTTATATTCACGTGCCGTTTTGCGCGGCAAAATGCAGCTATTGCGACTTTTACTCGCTGTCCGGCAAATTGGAACAGCGCGACGCCTATGTGGAGCGGCTGCTGACCGAATTGGTTCAGCAGTCCTCCGCCTGTCAGGATTACACGGTCGATACGGTCTATTTTGGCGGCGGCACACCGAGTCTGCTCGGCGGTGCACGCATCGCCCGTATTGTCGATACCGTTCGCGCACACTACGCGCTGGAACCGGATGCGGAGATCACAGCAGAGGCCAATCCCGACTCGATGACGGATGATTTTCTCACAGTTTCCCGTGCATCCGGCGTCAATCGGCTGTCCATGGGCATCCAGTCCGCAAATGACCGCGAACTGCGCGCCATCGGCCGCATTCACACGTTTGCGCAGGCGCAGGACGCCTTTTTCCGCGCAAGACGCGCAGGATTTGCCAATCTCAGCGTCGATCTCATGTATGCCCTGCCCAACCAGCGCATGGAGCAGCTATGCGCGTCGCTGGATGCCCTGCTGGATTTACAGCCCGAGCATCTCTCATGCTACGGGCTGACGCTGGAAGCACACACGCCGCTCGGCAGACAGCATCCGGTTTTGCCGGATGAGGACACGCAGGCGGATATGTATCTGGCGGTCTGTGACCGGATGCGCCGCGCGGGCTTTGAACACTATGAAATTTCCAATTTTGCCAAGCCCGGTTTTGCCAGCCGGCACAACAGTCGTTACTGGAAGCAAAGCCCCTATCTCGGCTTTGGTCCCGGCGCACACGGCGATTTTGCCGGTCAGCGATATGAGATTCCGCGCGATTTATCCGCGTGGCTGCGCGGCGAAGCGCAGCCGGAACGCGAGGACGAACACGAGATTGACCGCACCGCGGAATACATCATGTTGTCACTCCGGACTTCCGCCGGTTTTGACGCGGAGTTTTACACCAAACAATTTTCGGCAGACCCTGCCCCTGTTGAACGGGCGCTGTCGCGTCTGCCCAAACAATATGTCCATCATACCGGCTCTCGATGGTCGCTCACCGAGGACGGTTTTCTCATTTCCAATGCCGTGATTGTATCGGTATTGGAGGAGATTTGATAGAAAATACCTTTCCATTACCCAAATTTAGGAGGAAAACACATGCGTGCAATGTTAACTGTAGCGGGCAAGGACCGTACCGGCGTAATTGCCAAGATTTCCAACACTCTGTTTGAGCACAACGTCAACATCGTTGACGTGCGCCAGAACATCATGGGCGGCGATCTGTTTGCCATGATTATGCTGGTTGAGCTGAAGGACTGCGACATCAGCTTCCCGTCTCTGACCGCTCAGCTGGAAGCCGCAGGCGTGGAACTTGGCATGAAGGTGCACCTGATGCATGAGGACATCTTCAACGCGATGCACCGCATTTAAGGAGAGCATATCCCATGTTAAATAGCTTTGATATTTTAGAAACCATCAAAATGATCGAGGATGAACATCTGGATATTCGTACCATCACGATGGGCATTTCTCTGCTCGACTGCATCACCGGCGACATCAACACCACCTGCGACAAGGTTTATGACAAAATCACCCGCAAAGCGGAGCATCTGGTGGAAACCGGCGAGCAAATCGAGGCAGAGCTGGGTATCCCGATCATCCACAAGCGCATTTCCGTCACACCGATGGCAATGATCGGCGCGGCAACCGACGCGACTTCTTATGTGCCGCTCGCACAGACGCTGGATCGCGCAGCGTCTGCCTGCGGTGTCAACTTTGTCGGCGGATTCTCCGCGCTTGTACAGAAGGGCTTTGCCAAGGGCGATGAAATTTTGATTCGCTCGATTCCGGAAGCGCTGGCAACCACAGATCTGGTGTGCTCCTCGGTCAACGTCGCTTCGACCAAGGCAGGCACAAACTTGGATGCAATCCGCATGATGGGTGAGGTCATCCGTCAGACCGCTGAATTGACCGCTGACCGCCAGTGCATCGGCGCCGGCAAGCTGGTTGTATTTGCCAACGCGGTAGAGGATAACCCGTTCATGGCAGGCGCCTTCCACGGTGTCGGCGAGGCGGACTGCGTGCTCAATGTCGGTGTATCCGGCCCGGGCGTTGTACATTCTGCCATTCAGCGCGCCGGTACCGAGTGTTCCATGAATGAAATCGCGGATATCATCAAGAAAACGGCATTTAAGATCACCCGTATGGGTCAGCTCGTCGGCTCGATTGCATCCGAGCGCCTGAACGTTCCGTTTGGCATTGTCGACCTGTCTCTGGCACCAACACCGGCAGTCGGTGACTCGGTTGCTCGTATTCTGGAAGAAGTCGGTCTGGAGTGCTGCGGCACCCACGGCACCACAGCCATTTTGGCTATGCTCAACGACGCTGTCAAAAAGGGCGGCGTGATGGCATCCGCCGCTGTCGGCGGTCTGTCCGGTGCATTTATTCCGGTATCTGAGGATGAGGGCATGATTCACGCCGTCAACGCAGGCAGCCTGCATCTGGACAAGCTGGAAGCCATGACCGCTGTTTGCTCGGTTGGTCTGGATATGATTGCCATTCCGGGCGACACCTCCGCAGAAACCATTGCTGCCATCATCGCAGATGAAGCAGCAATCGGTGTTGTCAACAACAAGACCACTGCTGTCCGTGTCATTCCGGCAATCGGCAAGGAAGTCGGCGAGGATCTGGAATTTGGCGGTCTGCTCGGCTCGGCTCCGGTTATGGAGATCCATCCATTCTCCTCTGCACGCTTCATTCATCGCGGCGGACGCATTCCGGCTCCGATGCATTCGCTGAAAAACTGATGCGCCGGTTATTTCGGCGGTTCCGCGCCGGCTTTGCCTGCGGGCTGATCGGAACCATGGGACTGCTCGGGCTCATCGGACGCAAGAGAAAATGACAAAACCAGCTGTTGCCCTCGGGCAAACAGCTGGTTTTTACTTTCCTCCCCAGCGCTCCAGCTGCCGCTGCAGCTCGCTGATATGTGCCTCTGCATTGCCGGAAGTAATCAAGGTGACATCGGTATATACCGAATCCTCTACTTCCTCTCCGCTGCATTTTTTGACCGCGTAGTCAATGCATTGTTTTCCCATTTCATACGGATCCTGCGCAAAAACTGCGTCGATTTCTCCGACGCGCACCAGCTCGGAAACGTCAATCATGCCGTCAAACGATACGATATGAATGTCATCTCTGCCCAGCTCTGCGATGGCGCGCTGTGCGCCGACCGCCATACTGTCGGATGTCGTGCACACAACCTGAATGTTGTCGTCCTCTTTCAGCAGGGCTTCCATGGTCTCCTCTGCCTTGTCCTCGCTGCAGCCGCAGTATTCTACTGCGGAAACCGTAACATGCCCGTCTTTCAAACCATCCTCAATGCCGTATTCCCGCAGCATATGCGTTTTATCGCCGTCCGCGCCGCGCAAAATCACGGCGTTTGCATTGTTTTGTTCTTTGACCAGCTTTGCGGCATACGCCCCCTGTTTATACGCCGCCAAATACTGATCGGTGCCGATGTACCCGTCACAGTCCGCAAAATCCGAGGAAGTATCGACGGTCAGGACAAGTTTGCCGCTTTTCTTTGCGTTTTCCAGCTCCTGTGTGATGCGCTGCTCATTGCTCGGCGCAACAATAATCACATCCGTCTTGAGCTTTGTCATCGCAGCCACCAGCTGCGCCTGTTCCTTGACATTGCTCTCTTTTTCCGGAGACACGATGGCAACCTGCACACCGAGCTTGTCCGCTTCGTATTCCGCACCCGCCTTGATGAGGGCGAAATACGGATTTTCCGTTGATTTCAGCACCATACCGATATATGGCGTATGGGTCGGATCCATTTGGTTATATCCCGAACCATCCGATGACAGCTCCTGTTCGCCGCACGCACAGCAAAGCAGCACTGTGCTGAGCGTCAGACAGAGCAGGCGGCGCAGGTTTCTCCATGACATCATGTGTCTCCTCCTTTCCGTGCACAAATTTATAATAGTTAATTATAACATTGCCCTATGGTGGGAACAATAGCGGGAATCACCAAAAATCCATTCGCCGCATCTGCAAATTGCGTCTGCTTGACAGCAAACCGGAGACAGCGTAAGATGATATTATCTGCTTATATCTCAATTTATCGGGAGGATTCGTTATGCTTGAAAAAAAAGGTGTATTTATATATATCGGCATGTTGTGCATCGCCCTTGCCGCCGTGCTGTTCGGCGCCTATCATTTCTTTTTTGGGCATGTGCAGCCGGACGATACAATGCAGTCGCTGGCCTCTGCGCAGGCGTCCGGCAGTGCAGAGCGTTCCGACCCGTATGACTGTGTGGCGCTGCTCGGCATCGACACGCAGCAGGGCACGCAGGGCAGAGCAGACGCCATTCTCCTCGCCTCTATCGACAGAGAAAAAAATGCCATCAAGCTGTGTTCGATTGCACGCGATACCAAAGCAGAAATCGCGAATCACGGCACACACAAACTCAATGCCGCTTTTGCATACGGCGGCGGAGACCTCATGCTTCAAACCATCAACGAAAATTTTAATTTGCATGTAACCAGCTATATTGCCGTTAATTTCTCGGAAATGGCGGACATTGTTGACCAACTGGGTGGCGTAGAAGTGGAGCTGTCGGATGGAGAGCGGCAGGCACTGGGTGATCTGGCAGATGGTCTGACGGCCGGTTCTCAAGTTCATCTCAACGGCGCACAAGCCGTGGCATACAGCCGCATCCGCCACTTAGACAACGATGATGTGCGCACCTCCCGCCAGCGCGAAGTTTTGAGCAGTCTATTGGAGCGCGTGCGCAGCATGGACGCAGATACCTATCCGGATGTCATGGATCAGCTGCTGCGCACCTGTACGAGCAATCTCTCACAGTCCGATCTCATGGCGCTGCTCGCGCAGTTTACTCCCCGAGACACCACGATTTCACAATACGCCATTCCTTCTGCGAACACCAAAACGGAGGGCAAGACGATAGACGGTGCTTGGTACTACGTCTACGACACCCAGAAGGCAGGCAAGGAAATCCGCTCGTTTTTGGGCATTGCTTAACCGACAAAAAAGCCGGAAATCGGAGAAATTCTCCCGATTTCCGGCTTTTCTTTGCCTATATTATCTGTGTCTTATCCCTTCATCAGTTCGTCGGCCATTGCCTCGATCTGTGCGTCATTTGCTGCATTCATTGCAGACTTGATGGTAACCGTCGTATCCAGCCACGTGATGTTCTTGCTCTTTTCAAATGCAGACTTGATAATGCGGCCTGCTGTCGGCGCCCAAGTGCCGTTTTCAATCACGCCAAGGGTGCGGTTCTGATAGCTTCTCTCGGTCAGGCCATGTAGGAAGGCATGCATGAACGGGAATACATCTCCGTTGTATGTAATGGAAGCCAGCACCAGCTTGCCGTAACGGAACGCATCCTCAATGTTTTCCGCCATATCGCTGCGCGCCAGATCTCTCAGAACAACCTTCGGGCAGCCCTTTGCCTTCAGTGTCTCTGCCAGCTTTTCTGCCGCCTTCTTGGTGTTGCCGTAAACCGATGCATAGGCGATCATCACGCCCTCGGATTCTACCTTGTAGGAGGACCAGATGTCATACTTTTCAATGTAGTGACCCAGATTCTCAGTCAGCACCGGACCGTGCAGCGGGCAGATAATCTGAATATCCAGCGTTGCTGCCACCTTGAGCAGAGCCTGCACCTGCGCACCGTACTTGCCGACGATGCCGATGTAATAGCGGCGTGCCTCACAGTCCCAATCTTCCTCTACATCCAGTGCGCCAAACTTGCCGAAGCTGTCTGCGGAGAACAGAACCTTATCGGCAGCATCATATGTGACCATAACTTCCGGCCAATGTACCATCGGAGCGAAAACAAACGTCAGCGTATGGCTGCCCAGCTCCAAGGTTCCCTTATTGGCAACAACCTCGCGGTTCGGCGCAACATCTGCCCCAAAAAACTGCTGCATCATAACGAAGGTCTTTGCATTGCCCACGACAATTGCATCCGGATATACCTTCAAAAATTCTGCGATGCTTGCAGAATGATCCGGCTCCATGTGCTGTACTACGAGATAGGTCGGCTTCTTGCCGTCCAGCGCCTCTGCGATATTGTTCAGCCACTCCTGTGCGAAATGGATGTCTACCGTGTCCATGACGGCAATCTTGTCGTCCAGAATCACGTAGGAATTGTACGCCATGCCATTCGGTACCACATACTGTCCCTCGAACAGATCTACCTCGTGGTCGTTGACACCGACATACAGAATGCTGTCTGTTACCTTACGAAATGCCATTGTAGTTTCCTCCCATCGTAAGACTGCGAATGATTCTTATTTTCTGCTCTCATTGTACCCTAGACAGTCGGAGTTTGTCAATGGACGAACGTCTCTGCTGGATAAATTTAATGTTTGTTCCAATACGCGGCAGCCAAAAATCCGGCTCCGGCAAGCAGCAGGACATTGTGCGGCACCGTCGGCAGATACCTCCAGACGCTCGTATACCAGTTTCCCCACAAATGCTGGTCGAACATCTGATGCAGCGGCAAAAGCGCAACTGCCAGCACAAGACACAGCACACTGGCAAGCAAACACAAGCGCATTCGTTTTCTTCGTTTCGCTTTTGCGTTTTCCACAGGCTGTGCAGAATGTTGTGGAATCTCTTGCCTGTTTTGCGTTTTCCCCAGAACCAGTTCGTCCAGCGAAACACCGAACAGCTCGCTGAGCCGAATCATGTTATCTAAATCCGGTTTGGCTGTTCCCAGCTCCCACTTGGAAATGGACTGGCGCGATACATGCAGCCGCTCTGCCAGTTCCTGCTAGGACAGGTTTGCCTGTCGGCGCAATGCTTGCAGTCTTGCTCCCAGTTCGTTCATATAGAATCCTCCTCTCATATCCATCTGTTCTTTGCTATATTCACTATAGCATAGATGCCCTGTGCATGCCACCGCTCCGGCGTGGCAGTTGCGCAACCGCCGGTTGCATTGGTTATACCGTTTGCATCTATGCGCATTTGCTGGTATACTAATAGTAAAGTTTTGCAAGTATAAAAGGGGATTCTATGAAAAAGCGACACAATTTTTTATGGGTTATCACAGCAATGGTACTGGTCGCCTTTGCATTCAGCAAGGAATTTTTACCTGCCACCCATCCTGATAATACCCTCTCCAACACACTCGCAGGCACATCTGCCGCCGATGCAACCGACCTGCATTTTATCAATGTCGGGCAGGGCGATGCGGAACTCATCGTCTGTGGAGAGGATGCCGTCCTCATTGACGGCGGCAAGGCATCCGCAGGAAGCACTGTGGTCGATTATCTGTCTCGGCAGGGTATTGCCGAGCTGGATGCCGTCATTGCCACCCATCCGCACGAAGATCATATCGGCGGCCTCATCAATGTATTGGATGCGTTTCAAGTCGATGCCTTCTACATGTCAGATGAAGCCATGGACACGGACATTTACGAAAATTTGCTCGATGCCATTGACGACGAGGGCATTCAGCCGCAGTTCCCCGACATCGGCGATGTCATTCCGATTGGGGACAGCGGTGCCAAGCTGACCGTTCTCGCCCCGGGACCGGACAGCGCAGACACATACAGCAAAAACGACCCGAATACCTGGTCTCTGGTCTGTCGGCTGGACGCAAACGGATGCAGTGCCCTCTTTACCGGCGATACCACCGCCGCTGTTGAGAAAACCATGCTGCGCACCGAGCCCCATCTGCTGAACTGCGATGTCTTAAAGGTCGCACATCACGGCTCGCGCACCGCATCTTCCAAGGATTTTATACAGGCTGTCTCTCCGTCCTACGCCGTAATTTCTTATGCGCAGGGCAATTCATACGGTCTGCCAAACAACGAAGTATTTGAATATTTGAAACCGCTCGGCACAAAAATCTATGAGACCGCCAAGGACGGCACGGTGGTTCTCCAGCTGAAAAACGGACAGGTGAGTGTTGCATCATGAAAGGCATTGTAGACCGCATCGAGAACGGCATTGCCGTCGTTGAGACCAAGTCCGGCATGCTGGACATTCCCGCACCGGACGGCTTACAAGACGGAGATTTCGTCGAGCTGGAAAACGGAAAAATTGTCTCGATAGACCGGGATGCCGCGCAGGCGCGCCGCGCCAAGCTGCAGGAGCGGCTCGATCGCATGATGAAGAAAAAGTAAACGCAAAAAGAGGATGTTCGCACGGAACATCCTCTTTTTTTCTTGTCTATGCTGTTATCCGCGCTCGGCAATCGGAATATAGCTCGCACGGGAAATAATCGGCTTGTACGCCGGACGAATAATCTTGCCGCCGGTGGTAACTTCCTCGATGCGGTGTGCCAGCCAGCCGACAATGCGGGCGGTGGCAAACAGCGGCGTGTACATCTCCTGCGGAATGCCCAGCATCTCGTAAACCAGACCGGAATACATATCGACATTCGCACACATGATGTTGTGTTCGCCGCGCACGCGATAGAATGCCTCCGGTGCCAGACGCTCGGTCAGCTCAATGAGATTGAACTCGCGCTCAAAGCCCTTCTGCGCTGCCAGCGGGCGCGCGGTATTTTTCAGTGCAACGGCACGCGGGTCAGACAGCGTGTAGACCGCATGTCCCATACCGTAAATCAGGCCGGAGCCGTCACCAGCTTCCTTGCGCATGATTTTGCACAGATATTCCAGAACTTCATCTTCATCTTCCCAATTGGAAATGTTTGCCTTCATTTCATCAAACTGCTTGCAGACACGCAGGTTTGCGCCGCCGTGACGCGGGCCCTTCAGCGCGCCGATTGCCGCAGCGATTGCCGAATACGTATCCGTTGCGGAAGAAGACACAACTCGGGTGGTAAATGCGGAGTTGTTACCGCCGCCGTGCTCTGCATGGATAATCAAGCAGCGGTCAAGCAGCATGGCTTCCTCGCGGGTGAACATGCCATCCGGACGAATCAGACTCAAAATGTTTTCTGCCGTGGTGTAATTGCGATCCGGCATGTGCAGGAACATCGACGCATTGTCATAATATCTGCGCTTGGACTGATATGCATGGGAAATAATAACCGGAAACTTTGCGATCAGATTGACTGCCTGACGCACAATGTTTTGCAGGCTGGTGTCATCCGGATTCGGGTCATAAGAATACAGTGCCAGCGTAGACACTGCCAGTTTGTTCATAATATCGCGGCTCGGCGCACGCATAATGACGTCCTCGGTAAAGTTATCCGGCAGGGAACAGGCATCCGCCAGCATCTCCGTAAAGTCGTCCAGCTGTTCCTGTGTCGGCAGGGCGCCGCACAACAGCAAATATGCGGTCTCCGGAAAGCCAAAGCGGTCTTCTGCATCAAAGCCGTCCAGCAGATCGTACAGGTTATGGCCTCGGTAGGTCAGGCGGCCTTCAATCGGCTCGACTTCGCCCTCGTTTACCATATAACCGTGTACATTGGATACGCAGGTGATGCCGGCAAGTACGCCGGTGCCGTCTGCATTTCGCAGACCACGCTTGACTGCGTATTTGGAGAACATCTTCGGTCGGATCAGGTTATGATCCTCAAAGTTACTGCATAGATTGTCAATGACGGAGGGTCTCATATCTTTCATCATGTCAACCATTTGGAATCACCTCATCAATCAGATCTCCGCCCCTCCGCGCAGCGCAGAAAAGCCGCAGAAGGCAGAACATGTTACTTCATATGAATTATATATTACATCAATCCTGCAAATATGTCAAACCAACGCTTGCCCGCAAAACAGAAGGAATGAATTATGAAACGTATACTTTTCCGTGTGTTTTTCATCATTTTTTTGGCATTTGTTCTGCCTGTAGCGGCAGCACACTACAAAAATATGGCAGAAACTACCGAAAAAATTCATATTGTAAACAATGTGGAAAATAATTTGGACGTGCAGAATTCTGACACAAAGAATGCAAAAAATGACGAACCTCCAGCATCCCCAGCAAAAAATGACGGCACACCCAGCAGAACCATCACCGTTCTCATTCATGGAGATGTGCACGAGATGACCTTGGAGGATTACACCGCCGGTGCGCTGGCGGCGGAGATGCCCGCCTCGTTTCCCGAAGAAGCCCTCAAAGCGCAGGCGGTCGCCGCGCGCACATTTGCCGTCTATAAACAATCGCTGGGCACGGACACGCAGCATCCCAACGCAGCCGTCTGCGCCGATTACACGCACTGTGCCGCCTTTGTCGATCTGGACACCGAAGCCAAACAGCAGTGGGGCAGCAATGCCGCGGCGTGGACGGAGAAAATCAAAACCGCCGTGCGGGAGACAAACGGACAGGTCGTGACGTACAACGGCACGCCAATCGCCGCCGTGTTCCACTCGGCAGCCGCCAAGCAGACCGAAGCCGCGGTCAGCGTCTGGGGAACGGATATTCCGTATCTCACAACCGTGGACAGCGACGGCGACGCCGATTGTCCCAAGTATGACGCCTCTGTCACATTCGGTGCGGAGGAATTTCGGCAGATCATGCTGTCTAAATTTCCCGACATCAATTTGACGGGTCTGCCGAAAACTTGGTTCACCGACATCGACACCTCGGAAGCAGGCGGCGTGCGCACCTGTAAAATCGGCGGACAAGAGCTGAAGGGAACCGAAGTCCGCGCGCTGTTCGGCTTAAATTCTACGCACTTTACCATCAAAACCACAGACACCTCGCTCACCTTTCACACGCAGGGCTACGGGCACGGCGTCGGCATGAGCCAGTACGGTGCGCGAAACATGGCGGAAAACGGAAAGAGCTATCGAGAGATTTTGACCCATTATTATACCGACACGCAAATCACCGCGCTCGACGCTCAATAATCGTATATTTTATATTATATTATACAAATAGTTTTATTTGGAACAATTTCTGTAATTGACGGAACCTGCTCCGCGCGTTACAATAGGCGGTAGATGTTTTTTAGATGTGGAGGAAATTGTATGAAATTTGACAATGCCGCATGGTTCCGTCGCGGCATTCAAAACGGCGTACCGATCGCGCTCGGATACCTCGCAGTATCGTTTACGCTGGGCATCGCGGCGCGCAATGCCGGTCTGACCGCTTGGCAGGGCGCAGCAGCCAGTGTGACGACGGTTGCTTCCGCGGGCGAATATGCCGGCTTCAATGTCATTCAGGCAGGAGCCGGATACATAGAGATGGCGATTATGATGTTCGTCATCAACGCGCGGTATTTATTGATGTCCTGCTCCCTGAGCCAAAAGCTCGCGCCGGATCTGCCGCTCGTGCACCGTCTGCTCATCGGCTGGGGCATTACCGATGAAATTTTCGGCGTGGCAAGCGTTGTGCCGGACAAGCTCAATCCATGGTACAATTACGGCATGATGGCAATCTCCATTCCGGCTTGGACCATCGGCACTGCAGTCGGCATTGCCGTCGGCAATATTCTGCCGCACCACGTTGTCAGTGCACTCGGTGTCGGTCTGTACGGCATGTTTTTGGCTATTATCATCCCGCCCGGACGCAAAAACAAGGTCATCGCTGGTTTGGTTGCCATCTCGATGGCGGCCAGTCTCGCCATGTCGGTCTTACCGGTCGTATCGCACATTTCATCCGGCATGCGCACCATTATTTTGACGGTTGTAATCGCAGGCATCGCCGCTGTTGCGTTCCCGATCAAGGAGGAAGAACATGCTCAATAATGCTTGGATTTACATCGCCGTCATGGCAGGCGTCACCTATTTGATTCGTGTTTTGCCGTTGACGCTCATTCGCAAGGAAATCAAAAACCAAACCATCCGCTCGTTTTTGTTCTACGTGCCATATGTGACGCTCGCCGTCATGACGTTTCCCGCCATCATACAGGCAACCGACAGCATGTGGGCAGGTCTTGCCGCGCTGATTGCGGGCATTGCGCTCGCTTGGTTTGGCGGCAGTCTGTTTCAGGTCGCCGTGGCTGCGTGTGCTGTGGTATTTGTGTTGGAGTTATTTTTGTGAGGTTTTTCGGTTTTCTCGCCTTGACACGCCGCATTATGCCATGCTATAGTGTATTCACACAATAAAAATCTCCGTGAGGGAGTAGTTTGCGGCACATGCCGTGAAAATATCAACAATCGCGTCGATGTCCCATCGACTGGTATTTTCTTAAAAAATGAGACTCATAGACGAACGTACAGCAGGGAATCCTATTTCTTGCTATGCTATCGTCTATGAGTCTTTTTTTGTCCTCTTCGCGGAGCGTATGCTGTTTGGGAGGAAGAAATCTATGATTTATCTGTTGTACCTGCTCGTCGCTGCGGGCGTCGTGCTGTTTTCGGTCAAGGCATCCGAATATGTGGATCTGCTGGACAAGAAAACCAGTCTGTCCGGCGCCTTTATCGGCGGCATCATGCTGTCCGCTGTCACCAGTCTGCCGGAACTGTTCACCAGCATTTCCGCCACCGTGCTCATTCACCAGCCGGGGCTTTGTCTGGGCAATATCTTGGGCAGTGATCTGTTCAACATGGCGATGCTGTCGTTTTTCCTGCTGATTTTCGCGCGGACATTTCGAGAGGGCAAGCTGTCCTCCAGCCATCGCATGGTGACGGTTTTTGTCTTGATTTGTTATGTCGTGATGATTCTCAACTGGCTGGGTATTGTGCGCATGCAGATGTTCAACATCAGCCTGTCTTCGGTCATCATTGTCCTGATGTATCTGCTGAGCATTCGGTATCTGTCCGCAGAGGACGGCAGCACGGAGGAAGAAGAAACCGTCAGCCCGCTGACCATTCCGCAGATCGTCGTTCGTTTTGTCCTCGTCAGCGTTGGCATTGTCGTGCTCAGCATTGTCATCACCTATATCACCGATGCCATTTCCCTGCGCCTGCATCTGGGACAGGGCATGGCCGGTGCGCTGTTCCTCGGCATTGCGACCAGTCTGCCGGAGGCCGCCTCTACGGTCTCGCTGCTGCGCATGAAAAACGTGGACATCGCGTTCGGCAACATTGTCGGCAGCAATATTTTCAACTTCATCATCATGGCAGTGGTCGATATTCTGTATCGCGGCTCTGTCTATGACTTCAGCGATCCGCAGACAGTGGTTCTCATGCTGTGCGGCACTGCAGCACTGCCTATTATGTGGATTATGATGAAATTCCGCAACAAGGCGACGCAAATCATTTGTCCGCTGGGCATCATCGCCTGCTATGTGGCTTTCTTGATGGGATGAGGCGTTTTCTTTGCCTTCTCCCATAATTCTTCGGATTTTTTGTGCGTTTCCCCATAAAATTTCCAATATCGCTTGAACATATCAACCAAAAAGTTGTATAATGGTTATATCATCCAACGAGAGGCGCGTTCTCTCCGCGGAAAAGAATGTGTAAATTTATTTTTGGAGGGAAAACCAATGTTTGAGAATCTGATTGCTGCTCTGAAGGCAGAGCGCAGAACTATCGTTTTCACAGAGGGTCCGGACGCTCGTATTCTGGAGGCAACTGCTCGTCTGCTCAAGGATGACCTGATGGACGTTATCCTCATCGGCGGCGTTGATGAAGTAAAGGCTGCTGCTGCACAGGGCGGTTTTGACATCGAGAAGGCTACCATCATTGATCCGGCAAACTACGCTGAATTCGATGAGATGGCACAGAAGATGTTCGAGCTGCGCAAGGGCAAGATGGACATGGATACCGTCAAGGCAAATCTGGCAAAGGGCAACTACTTCGGCACCATGCTGGTAAAGATGGGCAAGGCTGACGCTCTGCTGGGCGGCGCTACCTACTCCACCGCTGATACCGTTCGTCCGGCTCTGCAGCTGGTTAAGACCAAGCCGGGTGCACATCTCGTAAGCTCCTGCTTTATTCTGAGCCGTCCGGCTAAGGATGGCGGCGAAGAGATGTACGCAATGGGTGACTGCGCAATCAACATCTCCTATGAGGACACCGTTGACAAGAAGACCGGTGAGGTTACACTGACTGCTGCTCAGAAGATCGCTGAGGTTGCTATCGAGACCGCAAAGACCGGCGCTGCTTTCGGCATCGACCCGAAGGTTGCTATGCTGTCCTACTCCACCATGGGCTCCGGCAAGGGTCCGACCGTTACCATGATGCGTGACGCTACCGCTGCTGCAAAGGAGCTGGCTCCGGAGCTGGCAGTTGACGGCGAGCTGCAGTTTGACGCTGCATTCTCTCCGGTTGTTGCTAAGACCAAGGCAAAGGGTTCTCCGGTTGCTGGTCAGGCAAACACCTTTATCTTCCCGGACATCAACGCAGGCAACATCGGCTACAAGATCGCACAGCGTCTGGGCGGCTTCGAAGCTTACGGCCCGATTCTGCAGGGTCTGAACGCTCCGATCAACGACCTGTCCCGTGGCTGCAATGCGGACGAGGTTTACCAGATGGCTATTATCACCGCTGGCCTGAAGTAATTTTACACAGAACGGATTTGTACAGCCGCTGTCTCCGGACAGCGGCTGTCTTTCTCTCACCGATTTACGACACAACATATGGGAATTCAAACGCATCACATCCGCAAGCGGATTTATGAAATCGTCGAAAAAGATCGGCAGCACGACAAAATCAGCGCACTATATGACCGGTACATCCTCGTTCTGGTGTGTCTGAGTGCCGTTCCGCTGCTGTTTAAAATATGGAATCAGCCAATCTTTTGGTTGGATCGCATCGTCACCGCGCTGTTCATTCTGGATTATTTCCTGCGCTGGATCACCGCGGACTTTTCGCCGCGCATGAAAGGTCTGTCCTTGCGTCAGTCCATGCTGCGGTATCCCGTCACGCCGATGGCAATTATCGACCTGCTTGCCATTTTTCCGGTCATCACGACATTTCCCGCTGTCATGCAGCTGCTTCCGGACATGCCGCTGACAAACTACATTCAGGTGCTGCGCATCATGCGCGTCTTTCGCTGCGTGCGCTTTCTCAAGACTATGCGCTATGCGCGCAGCTTTATTTACATCTATCGCGCCGTGCGGCGCGAGCGCAAGCTGCTCATTATGGTTTTGATGCTGTCTATGGTATACAGCTTTGTTTCCGCTGCCGTCATGTTCTCGGTGGAACCGAACTCGTTTGACAGTTTTTTTGAGGCGCTGTACTGGGCATTCGCCATGCTGACAACGGTTGGCTACGGCGATATTTATCCGGTGACGCGCGCAGGCAGGCTGGTCAGCATGGTGTCCTCCGTCTTTGGCACAGCGGTCATCGCCATGCCCGCCGGCATTTTAACCGCCGGATTCATGGAGGAAATCAACAAAGTGCGCTTCAAGGACGAGCGCAAGCTGGAACAGGAGGTTTCCGAGCTGCTGGATGAAATCAAGCAGCTGCGCAAAGAACAGGCTGAGCGCGGATTAGAAGAAAAAATCGAAAAAATTGCCGCACAGGTCGAACAGGTGCAGGAGCACCGCGATCAGGACGCCGTATTATTGCAGGATCTGTCAGAGGATTTGAAAAATGCGCTGGCACGTGGTACAATAAATGAGATTAAAGAAGAAGCGGAGCAAGTGTAATAGAAGAAGTTAGTCAAGATGGAGGAGTTTATCAACAATGGCAGTTTATAGTTCCATGAAGGAATATCATACCCGCGCACACATGGGTATGATTGATGTTACCGGAGATTTTCAGGAGGCTGTTACCGAGGCTTGCCACAAGTACGGCATCAAGAGCGGTACTGTCACCGGCTTCACGACCGGAGGCGTTGCCGGCCTGACGACACTGGAATTTGAACCGGGCATGGTTCACCATGATCTCAAGGCAGCAATGGACGTCTTTTCCCCGTATACAGACGAAAAGGGTCGTGTGATTCACTACGAGCACCACAACACGTGGCACGATGACAACGGCTCCAGCCACATCAAGTCTGCCCTGCTCAGCCCATTTATCACGGTTCCGTTTATCGACGGCCGCATCACGGTCGGCCCGTGGCAGAACCTGACGCTGGTTGAGTGCGACACCCGCGATCGTCACCGCGAAATCGTATTTCAGGTGATGGGTGAATAATTGCATACGCAAACTGAAAAACCGGCATCTTTCGATGCCGGTTTTTGCTGTATTGCGTTGTTTTTTCAACGCTTGTCGGTGGTGTACTTCGCGGAGATATAACCGGTCTTGCCGTTATACGCGATGCTGTACCAGCCGTTCTTCAGCGTGATGGTTTTTACTTCTGTGCCCTTTTTCAGAACACCCAGCTTCTTTGCGTTTTTGTTCGGTTCTGCGCGAACATTCAAGTCGGAAGTGGTATATACGGTCTTGGTTGCCGGTGTTGTCGGCTTCTCGGTTCCCGGCTTGACTTCCGTGGTGTACTTCGCGGAGATATAACCGGTCTTGCCGTTGTACTTGATGGTATACCAGCCATTTTTCAGACCGAGGGTCTCGACTGCGGTTCCCTTCTTGAGAACGCCCAGCTTCTTGCCTTCCGTCGTTGCCTTGTCGCGTACATTCAGGTTCGCAGTGGTGTAAACAATCGTCGTCTCTGCGGTTCTCGGCTTGGTGGTGGTTACATATTTTCCGGAAATATAACCGGTCTTGCCTTTATA
>JABLTT010093735.1_pt1 | contig 50794 bp, 51 predicted proteins | sample 7160061 | NCBI WGS metagenome assembly JABLTT01 (sample SAMN14651232, study PRJNA627086) | human gut metagenome | isolation source: feces | host: Homo sapiens
TCCATTCACCCGCGCAGCATGTGTATGACAATGCTCCACAGTCCTCCCCTTTTCCGCCCTCTCAAGCACACAGCCATAGGGAAGCGCCAAGCCAGGCTCTCTCCCCTTGTGAAAACACTGCAAAACTGTTATACTGATAAAGCGGTGCAGGAATTCCTGTTGCGCGGGATACTTGCCTATCCCGTTGCAGGCCTTCCGGGAGTTGGCCCTCCCGGGGGCTGCCGCATTTTTCGTTTCCTTGCCCCCAGTATACCACAACACCACCCCAAAATCAACGGTCCGCCAGGGCGGACAGCCATGACGGGTGGCACCGGTTGTACAGCCGTTTCGACGGCGGCCATTATTCAAGTATGGCAAAAGCAGAACCAGCGTGGGATCGTTCCCACGCTGGTTTTTTCTGCTTATCTACCGGGGCCTGCTGGCCCCATTTGTACGGCTGTGCCGGTGGTGCTGCCCGTTATGGCCGCGGGCCCTTGCCCGCCCGATTTGGCGGGCGGCTTCTTGGGGGCTGATCTGGCTCACATCAATGTGCTGGCCGCCCAAAGCGGCGTAAAGGGGCAGGCGGGCCAAACTGCGCTGGATCACATCCGGCTGGCGCAGCCCCTGTTCCACATCCTTTTGCAGCCTGCGCTCCAACGCTTCCGGCGTCACATCCAGCGTAAAGACGTGGAGTTCGTAGTCCTTTGGGCCCAGGCGGGCCAACAGATCCTGCAAAATGCTCTCTTCGTGGAGCACCCAGCAAAAGATCACATTCTGCAGCGTGCTGTTGTTCAAAAAATTGCGCAGCAGATGGGCGATGTTGTCCATCACCATGGCCTTGTTTTCCTCGTTTGGCACAAAAGGGGCCATGTTCCAGCACCAATCCCCATCCAGCCAAACGGCGGGAGCCAGCTGCTGCAGCAGGTGTTGGCAGATGGCGGTCTTGCCTGCGCCCATGGTGCCCCGCAGAACGATCAGCTGCTTCATGGCGCTGTGATGGGGGCCACACCGGCGCTGCACAGCGCCAGCAGGGCCTCCACCTCCACATCCACCTGGACCCCTATTTTGCCGGCGCTGACCACGATCTGCTCAAAATTCCGGCAGCTGCTGTCAAATACCGTACGGTAGGGCTTTTTCATGCCCAAGGGGCTGCAGCCGCCGCGGATGTAGCCTGTCACCCGGTTGATCTCCGCCACATGGATCATCTCCACGGATTTTTCACCGGCGGCTTTGGCCGCGGCCTTCAGGTCCAGTTCCCGGTTGCAGGGCAGCACAAAAACGCAGTAAGCGCCGCTGTGGCCCCGGGTCACCAGGGTCTTAAAGACCCTGGCCGGGTCCTGGCCCACCTTGGCCGCCACCGAAGGGCCGTCGATGTGGCCGTCGGCCACGTCGTAGGTGCGCATCTCATAGCGGGCCCCTGCTTTGTCCAGCAGGCGGCATACGTTGGTCTTTGGCGGTGCCATATCCTGTTCCCGCCTTATTTCTCTTCGAAGTAGTCCAGCAGGCCGATGAAGGCGTTGATGCCGGTCTGCATCACTTCCTCGTCAAAATCGAACTTGTTGTTGTGCAGCGAGGGCACATCGCCCAGGCCCAGCCAGCCAAAGACGCCCGGATGGCGCACTTCATATTCGGAGAAGTCTTCGGCGATGACGGTCTTTTCCGCCTCGATCAAGGGGATGCCCGCCTTTTCCATGGCTTTTTTGTAATCTTCATACAGGGCGGGGTCGTTGTTCACCGGCGGGTAGCCCTCGGTCAGATGCACTTCGGTGGTGGTGCCGTAGCGCTTGTCCACCTCTGCGCAGATCTCCCGGATGCGGCGGGCCATAAAGTCGAACACGTCCAGGTCAAAAGCCCGCACGCTGCCCAGCACTGTGGCCTTTTCGCACACGATATTGGCGGCGTCCCCCGCTTCCATCTTGCCAAAGTGCAGCAGGTACTCGGTGCCCGGGGCGATCTCGTTGCGCTTCATGGCGTTGATCTCGGCGATGATATCGGCCATGGCGCTCAGGGCGTCGATGCCCAGGTCCGGCCGGGCGCAGTGGGCGCTTTTGCCGTGGGTGGTCAGCGTCATCTCCGAGGCTTTGGCCATCATGGGGCCAGGCCGGCTGCCAATGACGTTCTTTTCGATCTTGGGCCACACGTGAAGGCCGAACACCTTGTTCACGTTGTGGCGGGTCAGCGCGCCGCTCTCACAGATCACTTTGGCGCCGCCGATGCTCTCTTCTGCGGGCTGGAAGATCACCAGCACATTGAACTTTTTGTATTTGCTGTGGTTTTCGTTCAAATAGTCGCACAGGGCCAGCATCATGGCCATGTGGGCGTCGTGGCCGCAGGCGTGCATGCAGCCGTTTGTGGAGGCAAAGGGCAGCCCTGTCTCCTCCTGGATGGACAAGGCGTCCATATCTCCCCGGAAAGCGATGGTGTCGCTGGCGCCATTGTCAAAAAAGGCGGTGTAGCCGGTGCCGCACACCTTTTCCACGGTGCAATCCAGGCCTTCCAAGTGCTTGCCAATGTATTCGCTGGTCTTGAATTCCTGGCGGGCAGTCTCCGGCATCTGGTGCAGGTCTCTGCGGTATTGGATGTAATTTTTCATGGTGATTGACCTCCGCGGGCCTCTTGGGCCCCTTTGATTGATGTTCCGCCTTCATTATACCGCATATGGCCCCAAACGCAAGACGGTCCGGCAAAAACCTGGCGTTTTCCCGGCGCCCCTATCCCTTTGTGATCTCTTCCTGCACCTGGGCAATGGACAGGCCCTGCTGGCGGGCGATGGCGGCCAGGTCTTCGTATTCGTATTTTTCCCGTGTCACGCCGTAGCCGGTGGCCACTTTTTTCCGCACGGGCCCGTATTTCGTCTGCACCGTTTCCACATGGCGGTCCAGCGTGTAGCGCTGGCTCCGGTTTTCCCGGACGCCCAAAGTGGTAGTGTGCTGGAACAGCAGCCGCAGCAGCTTGTCTTTGTCCGCCTCTTTGCACATGACGCACAGCAAAGTGCCCGGGCGGGATTTTTTCATGCCGGCCGGCAGGGTGTACACTTCCAGCGCGCCCTCTTCGAACAGCCTGTCCATGGCAAAGCCCAGGGCTTCGGCCGTCATATCATCGATGTTGCACAGCAGTTCCGAAACGGTCTCCCGGCTCCCCTCTGTCTCGCCCAGCAGGGCCCGGACGCAGTTGGCCGCTTCAAAATCCTTTTTGCCCATGCCGTAGCCGATGGCCTGGACCTGCATCACCGGCATGGGGCCGAACCGGGTGGCAAAGTGCTTGAGCAGCGCCGCCCCGGTGGGGGTGCACAGCTCCCCTTGGATCTGGCCGCCGTAGATGGGCACATCCCGCAGGATATGGGCGGTGGCCGGGGCGGGCACCGGCAAGATGCCGTGGGCGCAGCGCACCTGTCCGCTGCCCACATGGATGGGCGATACCACCACTTGCTCGGGCGCCAGGCGCTCCATCAGCAGGCACACCGCAGTCACGTCTGCGATGGCGTCCATGGCCCCCACTTCGTGAAAATGGACTTGGGATACCGGCAGGCCGTGGGCGTGGCTCTCCGCCTGGGCGATCAGTTCATAGACCGCCAGCACGTTTTTCTTCACCTGGTCCGATAGGGCCAGATGGCCTACGATGTGCTCGACCTCCGCCATGCCGCTGTGGTGATGGTGTCCGTGGCCGTGCTCATGGTCATGGCCGTGATCGTGATGGTGGTCATGTTCATGGCTGTGCTCATGATGATGCTCATGCTCATGGTCATGCTCATGCTCATGATGGTGATCGTGGTCATGGCTCTGGCCCGGCGGGCAATCCATGGACTCTTCCTCTTCGCCATGGACTTTTACCGACACATGGGTCCCCAAAATGCCGCACTTGCTCACCTGTTCCTTTGTCACCGCCACGCCTGGGATCGCCAGCGCGTTCAGCTCTTCCAGGAATTTTTCCGGTTCGGGCAGCAGTTCCAACAGGGCGGCTGTCAGCATATCCCCTGCGGCGCCCATGCCGCAATCCAAATACAATGTCTTCATTTTTTCGCCTCCATGTGATTGATCATACTAGCAAGGTAGCCCGCGCCAAAGCCGTTGTCGATGTTGACCACCGAAACGCCGCTGGCACAGGAATTGAGCATAGACAACAAAGCGGCAAGGCCGCCAAAGGCTGCGCCATAGCCCACGCTGGTGGGCACGGCGATGACCGGGCAATCGGCCAGCCCGCCGATGACGCTGGCCAGCGCCCCTTCCATCCCTGCGATGGCGATGATGACCGTGGCCCCCATGATGTCATCCAGATGGGCCAGCAGGCGGTGGAGCCCTGCCACCCCCACATCATACAGGCGCACCACTTCGTTGCCGTGGACTTCGGCGGTCAGCGCCGCTTCTTCTGCCACGGGGATATCCGACGTGCCGCCGGTGGCCACCACGATCTTCCCCATGCCGTCCGGCGGGGGGATGGGGCCCACGATGCCCACTTTTGCCTCTTCCCGGTAATCCAGCGGGTATTGCTGGGCCACCTGAGCGGCGGCATCGGCAGAGAGCCTGGTGATCAGCACGGTCTTTTGCCCGTTTGCCGCCATGGTCTTCAAAATGCCCACCATCTGCTCCGGGGTCTTCCCCGCGCCATAGATCACCTCGGCCGCCCCTTGCCGGATCTTCCGGTGCAGGTCCACCTTGGCGTACCCGATGTCGGTAAAAGGCTGCTTTTTGATGGCCAGCAGCGCCTCTTCCACCGGGATCTGGCCGCTTTTCACCCCTTCTAATATCTGTCTGATCTGGTCGTTCATCCTCTCGCCTCCAAATCGAGCCAAACCTGGTCGTAATCTGCTTTCAGCGCCGCCAGGATCTGCTCCCGGTGGGCCAAGACCTGTTCCATCTGCTCTTGGCGGAACTGCAATTTTGCATTGCGCCCCAGCCGGCGCACCCGAAAATCGGTAAAGCCCAGGGAGAACAGGTAGTTTTCCGCCCGTTCCGTGGCTGCCAGCTGTTCCCCGGTGATGGGCTGCCCTGTGGGGATCCGGGTGGCCAGGCAGGCGTAAGCCGGTTTGTTCCAGGTGAACAGCCCCGCTTCTTTGGACCGCTGGCGCACCCGCTCTTTCGTGATGCCGCATTCCCGCAGGGGCGAGCGCACCGCCATCTCCCGCAGGGCCCGCATACCGGGCCGGTCCCCTTCGTCGTCCGAAGCGTTGGTGCCGTCCAGCAGCACGGGGTAGCCGTCGGCTGCCGCTGCCTGGGCAATGGCGGCAAAGATCCTCTTTTTGCAGTGGTAGCACCGGTCTTCCCCGTTGGCAGCCACCGCTTCATCCGCCAGGATGTCCAAGGGGATCACCCGCAGCGGCACCTCCAATTCCTCTGCCAGGCGCCTGGCGTCTTCCCACTCAAATTCAGGCTGGAAAGCGGAACGGGCAAAATAAGCGCAGGTCTCCTTTCCCCAGCGCTTGGCCGCATACAACAAATAGGCGGAATCCACACCGCCGGAAAAGGCGATGGCGGTCGTGGGGTTTTGCTGAAAAAAAGCCGGTAGATCCATGGCGTTTCCCTCCTTTTTGCTCAAAAAGCGCAAAAAGGCACACGACCCCTTTTTCAAAAGGGCCGTATGCCTTCTGTGCATACAAGATTCACCGTTTTTCGGTTGTAGTCCCATTCATACGAAGAACAGGGGCTTCTGCCCCCAGGCCGGCTCTTGCCGTTTTTTCTATTATAACATGGCCGCCCCCGGCAGGCAATCCGTTCTTTCTGCCTCTGCTCAAGACTCGGTTCGATGGCTACAATATGCTATTCTGTGATAAAAAGTCTGAAAAGGGCTGTAAGATTTGTGTTCAAATGTTGTATATATAGGTGAAGGGGCCCCATGTGAAAAGGAGGCGCAAACGGATGGATGACGCAAAAATAGTCCAATTATACTGGGATAGGGACGAACAGGCTATTCCTGCCACAGCCGATAAATACGGAAACTATTGCACCTCGATCGCCAAGAACATACTGGGCAATCAGCAAGATGCAGAAGAATGTGTCAATGATACCTACATGAGCGCATGGAACGCCATGCCACCTCACCGGCCCAATATTCTGTCTGTATTTCTTGGGAAACTCACAAGGAATTTGTCGCTCAACCGATACAAGCACAATCATGCAGCCAAACGCGGTGGCGGACAGGTTCCGGTTATTCTGGATGAAATCATGGAATTCGTATCTGGTACAGACAGCGTAGAACAAGAAATCGACCGCAGGGAACTCAAAAAGACAATCGACGCTTTTTTGGGTAGCCTTCCATCGGATAAGAGAAGTATTTTTGTCTGTCGATACTGGTATTTTGACAGCATTTCCGACATTGCACTCCGGTTTGGCATGACAGAAAACCATGTATCTGTGACGCTGAGCCGCCTTCGTTTAGAGCTACGCAATTACCTTTTCGAAAGGGGTTTTGACCTGTGAAAAAAGAAGAATTTTGTGAAGTCTTCGGCGACATCAGCGAAAAGTATGTGAAAGAAGCCAGGGCAGATCGCAAAGCCAAAAAACATCGTCCGTTTCAGTGGAAAGCTATCGCTGCTTGTTTCTGCTTGCTGCTTGTGGTACCGTTGACCGGATTCGCCATTGATACGCTTCAATATAATGCAGCAGTGGATTATTTGACTTCCCTCGGTATTCCTGTTGAAGATTTGAGTGACTACTCCCGTAAGGAAATAAAAAACGCTGCAAAAACGATTGATGCAGGAGAAAGTAGCCCGCTGACGGAAGAGATCTTAAATCTGCCGTCAGATCACAAAGAGCCAGTGCAAACGCCAACGCAGGTGACCTCAGAACAGGTCCGGGAATTGACACCAACTATGACAAGAGAAGATGTCCTTTCACTGTTAGGCGATACGGAAGACATCGGTTCCGGCTTTTATGTATACGTTTATAAAGTAGACGATGAATATCTGCTGCGTATCCCGTTTGCGAGCGACGAAGCACAGTTAGGTGTCACAGGGGAAGATTTATTAAAGACCTTGCCGTTTGCCGAAAATGAAGCGATATTTTTTGGCGGAAAGAACTCTGCTCCGTCTGGCCCTTCACAAGAAACACTTGAATGACTTGTATGGCATCATTCATTGAGCTTATCCCATTGACCTTCGCCATAGCAGCGTATCGTAAAAAGGGTCTGGAATCGAATCTCTATACTGCATTTTTACCGCGATCCCTCCCTTTCCAGGGGAGTTTTGCCGCCATTCCTTTACAAAAGCAGGGCGTTATGGTATGATAACCGCAAGGCGGTCCTGCTCTTGCGGCCTTTTGGCTGTAGGGGCTGCTTTGCGGCCGTTTGTTTGGCCATGCCGGCGGATCCCGCCGCTGGCCGCCACAGAATGAGCGGGGCTTTTCGTCGTTTTCAACCAGATGGAAAGTCCCTGTTGTGAGGATAGAGGCGCGGAGAGAATGAGTATCCCCGGGAGCTGGCGGGCAATGAACCGGGAAAAAGGGCGATCCGCCGAACTGTGGCTGCGGGCGCGCGGCTGTGGTGGGCCTGTGGTGAACAGCCCCAGGACTGTCTGCCAGATGCAGATGTGCTATCTTAACGGAGTATTCAGGCCGGTAAGAGTCGATCTGCTCTGCCGGCTTTTTTGTTAGGCAAGGAGGGAATGCCGTGACATTGGTACACAAATACGGTGGCAGCAGCGTGGCCACCACAGAAAAGATCCAGGCCATTGCCCAGCGCTTGGCTCAGCTGCGGCAGCAGGGGCACAGGCTCGTGGTGGTCTGTTCGGCCATGGGCAAGACCACCAACCGCTTGATCGCCCTGGCCAAAGAGGTGAACCCCACCCCCTCCAAACGGGAGATGGACGCCCTGCTTTCCACCGGCGAGATCCAGACCGTCAGCCTGATGGCCATGGCCCTGCAGGCCCTGGGGGTGGACGCCATTTCCATGACAGGGTTCCAATCGGGCTTTATCACAAACGCCGTCCACTCCAAGGCCTTCATCAAAGAGATCAACACCCAGCGGGTGGAACAATACCTGCAGGAAGGCAAAGTGGTGGTCATCGCCGGTTTCCAGGGCATCACCGAAGATGGGCACATCACCACCCTGGGCCGGGGCGGCAGCGATACCACGGCTGTGGCCATCGCCGCCAAACTGGGCTGCAGCTGCGAGATCTACACCGATGTGGACGCCGTCTACACCGTAGACCCCCGGATCTATCCCCCTGCCCGGGCCCTCCAGAAGATCTCCTATGACGAGATGATGGAAATGTCGGCACTGGGCGCCGGCGTGCTGGAGACCCGCTGTGTGGAACTGGCGAAAAAATACCAAGTGGACCTGTATCTGGGCCGCACTTTGGAAGAGGAAAGGAAGGGAACCACTGTCATGAGCCAGCCTGTATTTTTCGAAGACATGCCCGTCACGGGCATCAGCATCAAAGAGCACTGTGCCATCGTCACCTTCCGCCACATGGAGTACAATGCCGGCACAGCCGCTTCCATCTTCGCTCTCATCGCCCGCAACAACCTCAACCTGGACATGATCAACCAGACGATCTTGGATGGCAAAGTGGCTTTCTCCTTCAGCTGCAGCGATGAGCAGGCCAGCGAGCTGGAAGCTCATTTGAAAGAAGATCCGGATGCTTCCGCCCTGGTGCTGGACATCCGGCGGGATCTGACCCAGCTTTCCCTGGTGGGCGTGGGCATGGCCACCCACACCGGCGTGGCCACCCAGGTCTTCGACACCTTGGCCCGCTGCGGCATCCCCTATTACCAGATCACCACTTCTGAGATCTCCATCTCCTTCACCATCGATCCCCAGAACAAAGAAAAAGCCGTCCAGGCCCTGGCCCAAGCCTTCCATCTGTAGCCCTGTTTCTTGAGACAAAACCCTTTGTGGTGGATATATTGGAAAGAGACCTTTTTGCCCCGCCGTTTCCCGTGAAACATTTCAGAAAGGAGAGCAAACCCTATGAGCAAACCCATCCGCACCTTCAGCGGCTCCCTGGTGGCCCTGGTCACCCCCTTTGGCCCCGACGGCCAGGTGGATTACGACCAGCTGCGCCATTTGGTGGATCTCCACCTGCAAAACCACACCGACGGCATCGTGGCCCTGGGCACCACTGCCGAGACCCCTACCCTATCCCAGGAAGAAAAAGACCAGATCGCCCAAGCGGTCATCCAGCAGGTGGCAGGCCGTATCCCGGTGATCATCGGCGCAGGTTCCAACGACACCGCCCACGCCGTGGCTCTGGCCCAGCGCTATGAAGCCATGGGGGCCGACGGCCTGCTGGTGGTGACGCCCTATTACAACAAAGCCAACAAAAGCGGCATGCTGGCCCATTTCCAGGCGGTGGCCGACGCCGTTTCCATCCCCATCCTGCTCTACAATGTGCCGAGCCGCACCGGCTGCTCCATCCCCCTGGATGTGCTGGCCCAGCTGGCCAAACACCCCCATATCGTGGGCATCAAAGAAGCCAGTGGCGACATTGCCTATGTGACGAACTGCGCCAAGCTGCTCTGTGAAGATTTCTGTATGCTGTCGGGCAACGACGACATGATCGTCCCCCTGCTTTCCCTGGGCGGCAGCGGCGTTATCTCCGTGCTGGCCAATGTGGCCCCGGCCCAGACCCACGAGCTGGTAGATGCCTATCTGTCCGGCGATGTGGCCCATTCCCGGGCGCTGCAGCTGGATTATCTGGAGCTGATCCATGCCCTGTTCATCGAGACAAACCCGGCGCCGGTAAAAGAGGCCATGAACCTGCTGGGCATGCCGGTAGGCCCCTGCCGTCTGCCCCTGGGCCCCATGGCTCCCCAGAACATCGAGACCCTGAAAAACGCTCTGAAGATCCTGCAATAGACCAGACAAAGGAAGTAAAACGCCATGGAAACCAAACAGATCGCCCTGGTGGGCTATGGCGCTATGGGCCAGCGCATCGCTGCCGCCATCGAAGCCCGGGAGGGTTGGGAGCTGTGCGGCGCAATCGACCCGCTGCACACGCCCCAGTGCCACGCCTCTTTGGAGGAGCTGCCCCAGGTGCCCCACCTCATCATCGATTTTTCCCACCCGGCCAACCTGGCCATGGTGTGCGACTACGTGCAGCGCCACAAGGTGCCCTGCGTCATCGCCACCACCGGTTATACCCCGGCCCAAGAGGCCATGTGCCAAGAGCTGGCGGCCTATGCGCCGGTGGTCCGCACCCAAAACACCTCCTTGGGCATCAATGTGATGCAGCAGATCCTGAAGGTCATCACACCGGTGCTTGCCGATGCCTTTGACATCGAGATCATTGAAAAACACCACAACAAAAAGATCGATGCCCCCAGCGGCACTGCCAAAATGCTGGCCCAGACCATCGAATCCTGCGGCACGTTCCACGAAGTCCGCGGGCGGGATGGGATCTGCCCCCGGCAAAAAGGGGACATCGGCATCCACGCCATCCGGGGCGGCACCATCGCCGGGGAGCACACCGTGCTGTTTGCCGGCGACGATGAACTGATCGAGATCAAGCACACCGCCTTATCCAAGCAAGTCTTTGTGGCAGGCGCCATGAAAGCGGCTGCTTTTGCCCTGCAGGCCCCCAAGGGCTTTTACGCCATGGGCGACGCCCTATTCCCCGGGGAAAACAACGGAACGAACCGATAAAGGAGAGCGCAACCTATGAATACCCAAGAGATCATCGACCGCATCCACACCGCCAAAAAGAAGACCCCGGTGAAAGTCTACCTGCAAGAAAAAGCGCCGGTCACCTTCCCGGAAAGCTGCCGGGTCTTCGGCCAAAGCCCCAGCAAGATCATCTTCGGCGAATGGAGCGACATCGCCCCGGTGCTGGAAGCCCAGGCGGCCAACATCGCCGATGTGGAGATCGAAAACGACCGGCGCAACAGCGCCATCCCCCTGCTGGATCTGAAAAACATCAACGCCCGCATCGAACCGGGCGTCACCATCCGGGAAAACGTAGAGATCGGCGACAATGCCGTCATCATGATGGGCGCCGTCATCAACATCGGCGCTGTCATCGGCGCAGGCACCATGATCGACATGGGCTGTGTGCTGGGCGGCCGGGCCACTGTGGGCAAAAACTGCCACATCGGCGCCGGTACGGTGTTGGCCGGCGTGGTGGAGCCTGCCAGCGCCCAGCCCGTCATCATTGAAGACGACGTGGTCATCGGCGCCAATGCCGTGGTGCTGGAAGGCTGCCGGGTGGGCCAGGGCGCCGTAGTGGCCGCCGGCGCCGTAGTCATCGGCGATGTGCCCGCCGGTGCTGTGGTAGCCGGCATCCCCGCCAAGGTCATCAAACAAAAGGACGCCCGCACCGAGAGCAAGACCGCTCTGGTGGACGCCCTGCGCAACCTGAACGACTAGGCCCAAAGTCATGGCCTTGCAGCCGGACCGGCCCACCCCTGGGCTGGCCCGGCTGCCTTATGTCTGCCTCGGGCCTGCCTATTTCTTTAGATCGACCACGCAAAGGATATGGTATATGAATTGGTTTCTCTACTCTCTCACCGCCATTTTGTTTTGGAGCGGCTCCGACCTGTTTTCCAAGATCGGTTCCCGCGCCGATGACACATACAGCCACTGGAAAATGGTGATGGCCGTGGGCACGGTCATGGGGCTCCACGCCATCTATCTGGTAGCCACCGGCACGCCCTTTTCCCCCATCGATATCCTGACCTATCTGCCCGCCTCCGCCCTGTACATCCTCTCCATGATCGTGGGCTATGCAGGCCTGCGCTACATCGAGCTTTCCCTTTCCTCCCCGGTGTGCAATTCATCGGGGGCAGTGGCCGCCATTTTGTGCTTCTTGTTCCTGCAGGAGCCCTTGGGCGGCCTGCAGCTGGTGGGCGTGGTGCTGGTGTGCGCCGGCGTATTTGCCCTGTCGGTCATCGAAAAGCGGAAAGACGCGGCCAAGCGGGCAGCCCTGGAAAGCGCCGGGGACCGCCGCTATACCCGCAGTGCCGCCGCCATTGCTTTCCCTCTGCTGTATTGCCTGATCGACGGTTTGGGCACCTTTGCCGATGCCATGCTGCTGGACCGGCGCATCGCTGAGGCCCAGGCCAATATCGCCTATGAGTTCACATTTTTGCTCATGGCCTTATTTGCCTTTTTCTATGTGGTCCTGGTCAAGGGGGAGAGCATCCACCTGCCCCGGGAGAAACCGAAAATTGCCGCCGCCCTGTGTGAGACGGCGGGGCAGTTCGCCTATATCTACGCCATCGGCGCCAATGCCATCGTGGCAGCGCCCATGATCTCCGCCTATTGCATCGTCTCCTTGATCTGGAGCCGCCTGTTCCTCAAAGAAAAACTCTCCCCTGCCCAATACCTGGTCATTGCCATAGCAGCGGCAGGCATCGTCATTTTGGGGATGGAATAAACGACCGCCTGTGACCTTTTTGCAAGGCACAGGCGGTCGTTCTTTTATGAGGTATTTTAGAGGTGACTTTTTTATACGCCCAGCGCCGCCACCAAGGCCGGCAGCTGGCCGATCTGGCGCAGCACAAAATGGGCGCCTGCCTGGCGGAAGGCCTGTTCCACCCGGCGGCAGGCCTGGTCCTGGTCTGCCGGGGCCAGGGCTTCCCACTCCTCCTGGCTGAGCCCCAGTTCAGAGCTGCCCTCGATCACGCCGACAGGCCAGACGCCGGCGTTGACCCCTTCCCGGATGTCGGAGACGGTATCCCCCACTTTGAGGCCGTCGCACACCGCCCCCACACCCAGCTGCCGCAGGTTTTCGAAGATCATGTAGGGGTAGGGCCGGCCCTTGCCCCCCACGCTGTCGGGGCTGACCCAAACATCGGGCGCATAGCCCAGCTGGGCGGCCTTGGCTGTCACGATCTCCATCATGGCATCGGTGTAACCCGTGGTGGAGCCGATCTTTATACCCATCTGCCGCAGGGCGGCCACAGTCTCCAGCACCTGAGGCTTCGGGCTGGCGTAATCCTGCAAAATGGCAAACAATTTGGGTTCAAATTGGCGGTAGACCGCCTCTACATCCCCTTCTTCTGCCGGGCGGCCGTGCACTTGCTGCCAGGCGCTGCCAATGCGTTCCATCTGCAGCATGGTGCGGATGTGGTCCCGCTTCAGCAGGCCCATGGGTTTGCGGGTCTCCTCCAGCGTCACCGGCACTTGGAAGTGGGCAAATGCCTGCTGGAAGGCCTGGACCGGGGCAAAGCAGCCGTAATCCACCGTTGTGCCCGCCCAATCAAAGATCACTGCCTGGATCATGCGATGGCCTCCTTCCGCTCTGCCAGAAAATCGGCGATGATGCCGGTGAGCTTTTCGATGTCCTCCGGATAGATCTCCCCGATGTTGCCAATGCGGAATGTCTCCGCCTCGGTCAGCTTGCCCGGGTAGATGGCATAACCCCGCTCTTTGATGTACTGATAAAAATCTGCAAAGGTAAAGGATGCGCCTGCGGGATAGAAAAATGTGGTGATGATCGGGCCCTGATGGGCGCCGTCGATGTAGGTGGAAAAGCCCAAGGCGCGCATCTTCTCAACGAGCAGGCGGTTGTTTTCCACATACCGGCGGTGCCGGGCGGCAATGCCCCCTTCGGCCAGCAGCTCATCCAGCGCTCTGGAGAAGGCCAACACCACATGGGTGGGCGATGTAAAACGCCACTTGCCGTCTTTCTCCATCGTTTTCCACTGATCCAGCAAATCCAGGGAGAGGGTGCGCGCCTTGCCTTCGCTGGCCAGCAGCTGGTCCCGGCGGCACAGGATAAAGGAGAAGCCGGGCACGCCTTGGATGCATTTGTTGGCGCTGGACACCAAAAAGTCGATGCCCCAGTCGGCCACCGGGATATCCACCCCGCCGAAGGAAGACATGGCATCCACCAGGAAGACCCGTCCTGCATCCTTGACCACTTTGCCCACCGATTGGATGTCGTTCAAAATGCCGCTGGTGGTCTCGCTGTGGACCATCGCCACATGGGTGATGGCCGGGTCTTCTGCCAGCAGCCGGGCCACCTGAGCCGCTTCGGGGATCTGGTCATAGGGCTGGGCATAGTGGCTGTAGTTAATCTGTGCCCGCTGGCACATCTGCGTCATGCGCTCGCCATAGGCGCCGTTGGAGCAGATCAGCACTTTGTCCTGGGCCCCCACGACGCTGTTGAGCACACTTTCCACCCCAAAGGTGCCGCTGCCCTGCATCAGCACCACGGTGTAATCGTCTTCGGAGACATGGCCCAATTCCAGCAGCTGGCGGCGGATCTTTTGCGTCACGGCTTTGTAATCTTCATCCCAGGTGCAGCGGTCCACCAGCATTTCCCGCTTGACGGTATCCGTGGTGGTCAGCGGCCCGGGGGTCAACAGTTTATAGGTGTTCATATTCTCTGGTATCCTTTCTCTGGGTTAGCCCTTGGCCCGTTCCGAAAGAGCTTGATGCTGCTGGAACAGTTCAAAGGTCAGCGGTTCGGCAAATGTTTTGGGGTAGGCCGATTGGTTCTGGGGGTCGGCAGTCTCCCCTTCGTACAGCGGGTTGGGATACGTCTGGATCAATTCTTCCCGGGCGTTGTCTATGATGCACTGGGCCATTTCCATCGCCAGGTCTTTTGTCTCCTCCCCTTTGTCCACCACAGCGACCGATTCGGTCAGGGAGAAATTTCCTTCCTGGGGGTCCACATAGTCGATGTGCAGGCCTTCCGCCTTGTCGGCCACCGCCTGATGGCGCAGGCCAAAGCCAATGGCCACTTCCCCGGCTCGGCACAGCTTCAGGGGGCCGGATCCAGATGTCTCGATGTGGGCGCCGGCGTTTTCATAGATCGCCGCCAGCACTTGTTCCGCTTCTTCTTCCCCATAGGCGTCCACCAGGGCCTGGATCAGCAGCCAAGCCGTGGAAGAAGACTGGATATCGGTAACAGCCACCTGGCCTTCATATACCGGGTCTGCCAGGTCTTTCAGGCTGGTGGGCATGGGCAGGCCCTCTTCTTCCAGCAGCTGTGTGTTGACGATGATGGCCCCTTCCTGGGATGTGATGGGCGCTGTGTAATCGGGCACTTCCTCCAGGGTGTTCACTTCAAATTCCAGGGGCAGGAACATGTTGTTTTCCGTCTGGGCGCTTTGCAGGTAAAACGTGCTCATGGTCACAAGGTCCGCCTCCAGGTCCGTGCCTTCTGCCATCAATTTGCCTCCCAGCTCCGAAGTGCCGTAGGTCTGGAAGATGTACTGGCCCTCGTAGCCGTTGCTGTCCAGGGCATTCTCCATGGCGGCTACCGCCTCTTCGTCTGCGTTGGAATAGATGATGATCTGGTCACTGCCGGCGGCGTTCCCTTGGGAGCAGCCGGGCAGCAGGGTCAGGGCGAAGGCCAGGGAAAGCCCCAGGGCCAAATGTCTCTTGCGTTTCATACTTGTAATTCCTTTCTTTTCTTTGCTTTTACTTTTTCTGGCCGGTTATCCCGTATGCGGGCTGCCTGCCGGTTGGCCAGCCAGGAAAACACTGCTTTGGCCAGCAGGTTCGTGGCTAGGATCAGCAGGGACAGCACGAAGACTTCGTTGAACCGGTTGACATATTGGAGCTGCTTGATCATGGTGGTCAGCACCATGGTACGGGCGCCGGCAATGAAGATCAGGGCGCTGATGGTGACCATGGAGTTGATGAAATAGTAGCTGAACACTTCGATCAGGCTGGACAGCGCATTGGGCGTCACCACCCGCAAAATGGTCTTGATCCAGCTATCCCCCATGAGCATGGCTGTGGTCTCCCAACCGGCGTTCATTTTGGAGAGGGCGTTTTTCATCATCAGGTAGGGGGTGGAAAAATAGTGGACGATGTTGCACAAGATCATCAGCAGCAGGGTATTTTGCAGGCTGGTGCCCGAAAACAGGAACAGATAGGCCACGCCCAGCACCATGCCGGGGATGGCGTTGGTCACCAAGGCGATGCTCTCAATGGTCCGTTTATATCCCTTGCCCAATGTGCTGCGGGCGGTGATCAGCGCCGCCCCATAGGCCGCCAGCGTGCCCAGCAGGGCGGTGAGCAGCGCCATGGCCAGCGAATGGCCGTATACGGTGATCAGCTCACGGTCGGCAAACACCGCTTGGAAGTGCTCCAGGGAAAACCCTGTCTGGTAAGGCCATTCTTCCACCAGGGGCACCACGAAGATCACGGCAAAAATAGACAGGATGCCCAGCGAAGTCACGGCACCGGCTGCGCCCCAGCATCCGTCCCGCAGGGGGTTTTTCCGCAATTCTGCCTGGCTGATCCGGTTGTAGCGGATGTTGAACCGCTCCAGCAGCTGCAGCAGGCAAATGCTGCCGATGGAGGGGATCAGCATGATCATGGCGATGACGGCGCCCCGGTTGAAGTCGGGGATGCCCCCCAGCATCTGGTTGTAGAGCAATGTGGCGATCACCTCGTAGCCGCCGCCCACCGAGGCCGGTATGCCAAAATCCGTGAAGCACAGGAAAAAGGCCTGGATAAAAGCGCCGGCCAGCGTGCCCAGCAGCGGGCGGAGCACGGCGATCCAAAAAGTGCCCAAATGCCCATCCCCCATGACCTTGGAAACCACCAGCATCTTTTTATCCACAAAACCCATGGTGTTGTGGATCAACAAAAACGCCACCGGAATGGTGTAGATCACATACCCCACCAACAGTCCGCCAAAACCGTAGATGTCGAAGAACTGCCGGCCCAACAGCCGGGTGAGCAGCCCCTGTTTGCCAAAGGAATAGATGATGGCAAAGCCATAGGTGATGGTGGGCAGGAACATGGGCAATGTGGCGATGGCAGTGATCAGCCGTTTGACCCACCGGGGCAGCCCGGTGTAATGGACGGCATAAGCCATGAGAAAGGCGATGGCCACCGCGATGACCGCCGCAGCGGCTGCCACGGCGAAACTGTGGCCCAAGGCGGTGAGAAACCCCTTTTGCCGGGTCACCGACAGGTAAAATTCACCGGTCAGGCCCCCATCCCACACCGATTTGCCGAACAACACCAGGATGGGCCCGGCCAAAAACACGGCGAACAGCGCTATAATGGCGGCGAAGATCAGTTTGAGTTCCCAGTTTTTCCGTCTCATGGGTCTTCCTTATACCGCTTCTGCCGCCAGGGCGGGGCTATCGCCGAACAAGGCGTAGATGTTGTTGCGTTTGATCTCCAGCTGGTTGAGGATAAAGCGGCGCACAAAGTCGTTCTTCGGCTGGTGGACGATCTCTTCCGGTTTGGCATATTGGGAGATCGTGCCCTGCTCGATGATCAGCACCCGGTCCGACAGGGTCAGCGCCTCTTCCGGGTCGTGGGTGACGATGATGGTGGTCAGGTGGTATTCCCGGGCGATGGTCTTGATCCGGTCTTTGATGGATTCCTTGATGACCCCGTCCAAAGCCGAAAGGGGTTCATCCAGCAGCAGGATGCGGGGCTTCATCACCATGGTGCGGGCCAAAGCCACCCGCTGCTTCTGCCCGCCGGACAGCTGGTCGATCCGCTTGCCCAGGTGCTCCCGCAGGCCCAGCAAGTCGATGAGTTCCTCCACCTCTTGCCGGGTGGAGATGCCCGGCTTGTTCTTCAGCCCATAGGTGATGTTTTGGTACACGTTCAAATTGGGGAACAGGGCGTAATCTTGAAATACGATGTTAAAGCCCCGCTTTTCCATGGCGGTGTGGGTCAGATCTTCCCCGTTGTAAAGGATCTGGCCGCCATCGGCCTCCACGATGCCCAAGATCAAGTTGAGCAGTGTGGTCTTGCCGCAGCCGGAGGGCCCCAAGATGGAGACGATCTCTCCGTCTTCCACTTGCAGCGAAATATCTTTGAGCACAGGTACGCCGTCAAAGGCTTTTTGAATATGGTTGAGCTCCAACATGATAGAACGGCTCCTTTCTTTGGCATCTGCATGCGTTTGCCCCCGGCATTACCGGGCGACGGCGTTTATGGTACCAATCCGGTGGCCGGAATTCAATCAAGTTCCTTTGAAGATTGGGTAATCATTTGGTAAGTCCAGCTAATAAAAATCAAGATGAAAAAATTGATTTATGCTCGATTTACCAAAGGGCATAACAAAGCAGAGGCCCGGCGCGGCCAGGTCTCCAGGGTATGAGCTATAGGGGACTCAGGCGGCCTGTTTTGCGGAGGAATAGGCCGCCCGGTGTTCCTCCGGCGTGGTTAGGACAAAGGGCTTTTCGTCCCTTAATACGGCAAACAGAAGATTACAGACCTTGTGCATCACTGCGCCAAGGGCGGTCATTCTGGATTTGGTTTTGCATTTCTCCTGGTAAAAGGAACGGAGCACAGGGTTTTTCGGCGTACCGCAGACATTCAGACTGACAGACTGGATGGCCAGCAGATAGAGGCAGCGCCGGGCGTAGGGCGACCCCCGCTTAGACATTTTCAGATCGGTGCCGGTAAAGTTGCCGGACTGCTTTACAGCGGGATCAAGGCCGAAATAGGCGAAAAGCTGTTTGGGCCGTTTGAAGGCGGAGAAGTCACCAATTTCACAGACCAGCGTCACGGCAGACAGGAATCCAACGCCTGGGATCGTCTGCAAAAGCTGTACCTGTTTTGCCATAAGGGAATCCCGCTGCTCTTTCAGCAGCGTCCTGATCTGGGCCATGATGCGCTTTGTCTGCGCGTCCAGGAGGCGGATCATCTCGACGTAGTGCTGAATGAGATAGCATATTCCGCTGTTTCCATGTCCAAAATCCTGGGCGGCCCGCGCCGCCTGGATCAGCATCTCAGCCTTTTTCCGTATGAGCAGAGGGCCCTTTAGGACAGTTTCCTTCATAAACGCCGCAAGTTCATCTTCCCCGGCGGCAAGGATGGAATCCGGCGTCGGATACTCGTGCAGGACTGCCATAGCAGCCACCCCGTTTACTTTGGAGAAGATGGTAAGGAACTGCGGAAACACCTGCCGGAGCTGGTTTTTCAGACGGCAGATATACATGGAGGTCTCTTTTTTCATCCCATGGTATTCCCGCAGGAGCGCCTTGACAGCGGCTACATCGTCGCGGGGGACAATGGATGTCTTTAGGCCGGGCCGCAGGCCGAGAAGGGCGATTTTCTGGGCGTCAAACCTGTCATTATGGACATTGCGTACATTCATGTCCTTGGCTGCATGAGTGACTAGAGGGTTCAAAACATAGGCGTCTAGCCCGGCCGCTTTCAGTTTGTAGTACATCGGAAAGTGATAGATGCCCGTGGACTCCATGAATACCCGAACAGGCAGATCATACTGCTTTGCCCAGGCATGGATGCGGTCTATCGCGCCATCCAGGGATCGCTGGCTGTTGTGAAAGATGCGGTATGGCTTGCCAAGCAGCTCCTGTGACGGCAGTGCGGCCGCCATGAGGCTGAAGTCCGCCCCGATGTCGATCCCCACAGAGAGAAATTGCTTCGTTTCTTTCCCCATTATGCCCCTTCTTTCTTTTGATCATTGCAGGCGTTCCTTCCCTATTCAGTGCGGCACAGCCTAGTGCGTAATGCGGGAATAGCCAACAGGCTCCCAACCAGCCAAATCATGAAGCGCAACTGAAAGGACAGACAGACTTATCACCAGGTATGCGGAGCGTTCACCAGCTTCGTCCCAAGGGCGCACCCGTCTATGTTCCTGCTCAAATTCAGTATAATACAGCTATGGGCGTCATGATTGGGAGCCTGATAAGCAGAGAGAAAACAAAGGACAGAAACTCCCAGTATGGATTCCGTCCTTTTCCCCTTAATGTAATTATACTAAAGGCGCACAAAAAATCAGGGTATTCCTTGTAAGAAAACTACAAGAAATACCCTGATCACCCTTTGGTATAACCCCGGTCGGCAATGACAGCGCCGCTTTGGTCCAGGTTCCGGGAAAACCGCTCATAGTCGCTGAGTATGATACCGGTATATAGCATTTCCACCACGGCCAGATCGGGGATCCGGGAGAAAATGGCGTTGCCGTAGATCACGGTCTCACTGCCGCCGGCCCGCAGGAACACATCGGCATACCGGGCCAGCAAAGGCTGCTTCTGGCTGGAGACCAGCACCGTGCCCGCCCCAGAGCGGCGGGCCTGTTTCAGCGCCTTGACCGTATCCATGGAACAGCCCGAGTGGGAGAAGGCCACTGCCGCATCGGCCACGCCCAGATGGCTGGCGGAGATCTGCTGCAGATAGGGGTCTGTATGCAGCCGGCAGTTCAGCCCCAAAAACGTCAGTTTGGTCAGCAGGTCTTCCGCCGGGGTACGGGAATTTTCCACCCCGTAAATGTCGATGGTACGGGCGGTGGCCAGCAAATGGACCGCCCGCTTCAATTCTTCCTGGGAAATGGACCGCAGCGTTTCTTCCAGCAGGCCGCCGGCCACTTTTACCACTTTCAGGGGCAGATCTTCCATCCGGTCCCAAGGTTTTAGATCAAAGCCCGCCAGGTGTTCGAAATGGCCCGCCGGCCCTTGGGCCCCTTGGGAACGGGCCAGGCAATATTTGAAGTGGCGGTAGCCGTCGAACCCCAGGGCCTGGACAAATCGGATCACCGTGGGCTGGCTGACCTGGACCCACTCCGCCAGCTCCCCGATGGAGGCCTTGGCACACCGTTCTGGGTTTGCCAGCACAAAATCCGCTACTTTTTGTTCCGATGGCCGCAGCGCCGCATATGTGCTGCGTACCCGGTCCATCCATTCGATCTCCTGCATCGCGCTTTTGCTCCTTGTAGTAAACTTGCCGGTTTTCCCCGGCCCGCCATCTTTTTTGTTACAGCCCGGACCGGGGCCTTTGTAACTTTCCTGGTTCCCGCCGGGCCTTACCGCAGCGGGTACCGGGCCTGCATGGCGGAAAACTGCCGGGCCACCTGGCCGCAGCGGTCGGTGTAATATTTCAGGTAACGGTTTTTGGCTTGGCGCTCCGCCGCCTGTTCCTGCTGGTACTTTTTCCAGTGGGGGCAGGTCTTGTGGCATTCGCTCTGAAAAGCGTTGCAAAGGGTCTGGCATGGCAGCATGGTCCGGCTCCTTTCTGTGGTTCGGCCCTGCAGAGGGCGTTTTTGTTTTCAGTATAGCCCCAGCCGCCCCAGGGCTGCCACCTCCCTTTGGTAAAGGCCTTGTAAAAAGTAATTTTCCCTTTTGTCAAGCCCTGAAGGCACAAAAAAGCCGCCGGTCCCAGCGGGCCGGCGGCCTCTCTTCTTGCCGCTTAAGGGATGATCAGGCAGTCGCCCCAATCCACTACCCCATCGTCTCCAAACTTCCTTCCGTCCATCAAAAGATCCACGCCCAACAGGTCCAGCAGCGCGCCGCTTGCCACAAAGGTGTCGCCCTGCATCACGCCGTAAATGGGCGGTAGGATCCGGCCAGAGGGCTGCAGACCGTTTTTCCCCAGCCGGATGGTATAGGTCTGCCCCCGGTACTCCACAGTGACCGAGCCATCCGGCAGTTGGGTGTACTGTGCCCCCAGCTGCTGGCAGACTTGCTGGACCGGTATAAAAATCACGCCGTCATCTGGCGACACATCTTCCAGCACCACCGGTTCGGTGCGGAAAGGCGCCATGGTCTCCGGCAGATCCGCCGGGTATGCCTGGCTCCCATCCAGGGGATAGGCCATGCCATCCACCACAACAGCCCGGATGTCGCTCAGATCCATGATTTCTGAAAAGGAATAGATCACTGTATTTTCCGCCGCGCTGTTCCCATAGGGGGCCAAGGCTGCATTGCCGCAATAGGTGCCGTCCGCCAGTTCAAAATACAGATAGCCGTGGGGGTCTAATGTCTCCTCCCGGAACCGGACCGCCACGCTCAGCGGGCTGACGTTGATGAATTCAATGGTCCGTTCTTCTACCTGGGCCACCGATTCATCTACTGTACTGCCATCCGCCTCTGTAGCACTTTGGTAGGTATACGTAATGACCGGCACCGTTTCCCCGATCTCCAGCCGCACCTGTTCCAAGTCGCTTTCCATGGGCACAGAGATCTGGTGGTATTTGTCCAGGCTCAGGGTCAAGGGCTTGTGCTCCGGGTTGTAAAAATCCACATCCCAGGCATAATACTTTTTCTTCCCCTGGTTGTATTCCTCCATATCTTGGCCGCTTACTCCCCAACCGCTTTGCCAGTCATAATCCTCCGGCGGGCTCAGTGTAATGTTGTAGTCAAAGGCAAAATAATCGGCTTCTTCCATGGCCTTTGCCGCCTCTTCGTGCAGCGGCTCTACCGAAAAGACCACAAAAGCCTTGTTGTCATCGTTGAGCACTTGTTCCAGCGTCATGCGGTAATCGCCATTTTCCACTGTTTTTTCGATGCTCTGTACCTCTTGCTGCACAGAATCGGTCTTTCCTTCAAAAAAGATATCCGCCAGCTCCAACTTCTGGGCGGCAAAAATGGTGCCCGTGCACAGGGCGGCTGCTGCCGCCGCGATCAGGATGTGCTTTTTCATGCGGATCTGTCTCCCTTCTTCGGCGGCACCGGCATCCCCCAGTTTCTGGGCCACCAGGGCCTTGATCCGCTCCGGCTCCACGCTGGTCAGCTGCCCGGCCCACCGGGCCTTGCGGCCTCTAAAGCAGTTCTTCATAACCGATGCCCCTTTCTTCAAAATACTGTTTCAGTTTGCGCCTGCCCCGGAACAGCCGGGTGCGCACCGTGGCGCCTGGCATGCCCAGCTGCCGGGCGATCTGCTGGGCGCTGCACCCCTGCTGGTAGTGCAGGCGGAAGATCGCCTCATCGGGTTCGCCCAGCTGCCGCAGCGCCTCGGCCAGCAGCGACCGCTACTCCCGCTGGAACACCGGCCCGGCGGCGGTATCCGGCCCGGGCAGCACCACGTCCTCCAGATCCTCCTCCGGCGGGCGCCGGGCCCGCAGCCAGCTTTTGGCCTGGTTGCGGGCGATGGCGGCCAGATAGCCGGCCAAGTTCTCCCCTGTGATGCTGCCGGCCGTTCGCCAAAGGGCGATGAACACATCGGCGGTCACCTCTTCGATGTCTTCCCTGGGAGCGCCCTCCATCGCATGGTAGACGATGACGCTCACATAGGGGGTGTACCGCTCAATGGCCCGGTCCAGCGCATCCCGGCGCTGGGCTTTCAGCTGCTCGATCAGACGGCGGTCATTCATCTCTTCCCTACTTCCTTTCCCTCGAAGGCCCTTCACTGTGATAGACGCAGGGATCAACCGAAACGTTTCACGGGAAACAAAATATTTTGCCCATGGCAAAGGGCGGAGCCGAAGCCCCGCCCTTCTTCCCTTTGGGCAGCCGGGTCTACACCAGCTGCGCGTTTTTCAAAATTCCTTCCACTTGCTGTTGCTCGTCTGGCGTCAGAGGCAGCAGCGGGCTGCAAGGCGCGCCGCCTTGGTATCCCAGCCGGTCACAGGCGTATTTCAGCGCCGGCACGCCCAATTTGCCGGTGACGCAGGCGTTGACCGGGAACATCCGCTTGTAGAGCGCCAGGGATTCCTGCCACTTCCCCTCTTCAAACAACTGCTGCACCTGCACGCACTCCCGGGGGCAGCAGTTGGCCAGGGCCATCACCGCCCCTTGAATGCCAATGGCCAATGCCGGGTACCAGGCGGAAGCCGTGCCCACCAACAGGTTGAATTCCGGGTCTAAGCCATGGGTCATAAAGGAGATCAGCTGGGCGATGTTGCCCGAACTGTCCTTCATGCCGATGATATTGGGGTGTTTGGAAAGGACCGATGCCGCCGCAGGGGACAGATTCACATGGGTGAATTTCGTCACATTGTAGATCAAGATGGGGATCGGGCTTGCGTCCGCCACCTGGGTGAAGAAATCGATCTGGGCCCGGTCGCCCATTTGGTCGCCGTAGTAATTGGGCGTCAGCACCAGGGCGCACTGGGCGCCGGCCTGGGCGGCCTTTTCCGTCAGGCGGATGGTGGCCTGGGTGCTCTCCAGCCCGGTACCCGCCATGATGATCTTGCCCGGCGCTGCGTGCTGTGCCGCCAGCCGGATCAATTCCAGCTTATCCTCTTCTTCCAAATAGGGGGTCTCGCCGTTGGAGCCCAGCACCAGGTAGCCGCACACGCCGGTGTCGTTCCATTTTTCAATGTTGCTCACAAATGCGTCAAGATCCACTTTGCCCTCTGGTGTAAAAGGGGTGACCACCGGGGGCAGAACACCATGGATGGGGAAATAATTGTTTGCCATGAATAAAAACCTCCCATTTGATCCGGTCTTCTCTGTTTATTTTTTCTAAGCTCATCCTACCACCCACAGGCTCCAGCGTCAAGCCGGGCCCAAAGAAAAAAGAGGGGCGCCAGACGCCCCTCTTTTCAAGCTGCGGTTTAGGAAAGGACTGTCACGTCGGTGATGAGCCCATCTTCCGTCCGGTACCGGAATTCCAGCCGGGCCTGTTTTTCTTCTTCGCCCAGCTGATAGGTCACGGCCACATTTTCATAAGCATACGTCTCAAAGGTCTCCCGTTTTTCCAGGACAGCGCTCTTCATCGCCATCGGCTGGTCATCGGCCTGGGCCAGGAACCCGCTGAGGCCGCCAGCCAGCAGCCCATCCAGCCGGTCTTCTGCAATATAGCTGCCAATGGCCTGCTGCCAGTTGGCCTGGGCCTGCTGCTCCGCTTCCTCTTTTTTCTGCTTTTCTTCCTCGGTCATGTCTTCCCCAAGCCCGACGATCGTGACCATGTCCGGATCGTAAAGCTTTTCATTGGGGCCTGTCAGCATCACTTCCAGCACGCTGGCCACGTTTTCGCTCACGTCCCCCTCTTCTTCCACAACAGGGCCTTCTGTGGAGGTGCCGTCTTGCTCCGGCCCCTTGATCTCTTCCTGCTGCTGAGGCGTCGGGTCCTCAGTGTTCTCTTCGCTGGGCTGACACCCACCGAGCAGCAACAGGGCTGCCAAACACGCCAAGAACCATCGATTCTTTCTCTCCATGGCGATTCCTCCTTCTCTTCCGTGGCATCCGCATCCCGCGGAGCAGTTCCCTTTCTATGTTATCTGGTATCCTATCATGTTTTCCCCTCCTCCGCAATCTATTTTATTCATTTTCCGTGAAATATCCAGATAAAGCTCTACTATTTTAGCGATATTGACGTTCTAAATTCCGCAAAAAGGGCTGCCGCAGCAGCCCTTTTGCGGAACCAGACCGGACCGTTACATACAATATTTGCGGAACCAGGGGATCTTGGCCAACAGCCAGATGGCCAGATAGCTGGCCAAAAACACCAGGACTGTAGCCAGCGGCACAGCCACCAGCGGGGTGAAGGTCACGGCATCCAGCCCCAGGGAGACCAGCCGGTTGTTGAAGAAGGCATGGACCAGGTAGATGCCAAAGGAGTATTCCGCCACTTGGCGGCAAAGCCGCAGCCCCCGCTGCCCCAGGTGTTTGCCTGTCACTTTGTTCTTGAAGAACAGGAAAATGGCAAAGGACATCAGCCCCACATTGGGTGTGAAATACTGGTACCATTTTTCGTTGGGCGCCTGCCACTCCAAAGAGCTGAGGACGGTGAGGCCCATGGTGCAGGCCAGCCCCAACAGGCCCAAGACATAGAAGATGCGCACTGTGCGGGGTTTGAGTTCGTAGTGGCTGAAATAGTATCCGGCCACAAAATAGCCCACATAGCCGCCCAGCGCCTGGATATCCAGCCGGTAGGACACGTTGCCCAGCACCTGCAAGCCCGGCACCCCGTGGAAAGCGGGCATCAGCAGGGTGAAGATGAAATAGAGCACCAGGAAATATTCCAGATCCCGCCGGGAGGCCGCGCTGATGAACCGGCGCAGGATGGGCGAAAACAGATACAATCCCATGATCATGTAGAGGAACCACAAATGGTAGTGGCCGTATACCACATCCAGCCAGATCTGCAGCGGTGTCTCCGGCGTGCCGCCCCGCCAGGCCAGCAGAGCTGTGAACGCAGCGTAGAGCACTGACCAAAAGACATAGGCTGTAAAGACCCGCAGCAGCTTTTTGGTAAAAATGCTGCGGTATGTCACATTGCGTCCAGGGTCCAAGAAAAACATGCCGCTGAGCATGACGAATACAGGCACGCACCAGCGCACCAGGCTGTCAAATACATTGAGCAGATGCCAATCCAGCGAGTGGATGTCTTCACCTTGCCAGTTGTTCCCACAGACATGCAGCACGATGACTGCCACCATGGCTGCGATACGCAGCAAGTCGGCATACACCACCCGCTGCCCAGTCCTCTGTTTTTCCATCTTACTTCCTCTCCATCCCGCATGTTCCCCTGCTTTTGGGCGCAGCACAGCCGCCCTCTCCATGGGTTGCAGAGGGCCGCCCCGCCTTGCCCTTGGCAAAAGAAGGGGGCATCGATCCCAACGGCCATCTTTTCGGTTGCCGCCCACGGCGGCGAGAAAAGGGCCATAAATCGGTATAATAACCGCTCTGCGGTTATTATAGCATAGTTTCCCCTGACCGGGAAGGGGCAAGGCACGGCCGCCGCCTTTGCAAAAGATCCCGGGCCTTGCATTTCTGGGCAGATGGGGTACAATGTGAAGGAATATCGAACAAAAGGAGGGGAACGCCCTATGAAAAACGGCGAACTGATCGGCGAGATGATCGCCTGGGAAGCCGGCTGCCCCCGGCGGATCGATCACTTTCTCAAGGTATACGGCCTGGCCAAGGCCATTGCTTCCCGGGAACAGTTGAGTTCCACCACCATGAACCTTGTGGAGACTGCCGCCATTTTGCACGACATCGGGATCCGCCCCAGCTTAGAGAAGTACGGTACCAGCACCGGCCCCCAGCAAGAGGCCGAGGGCCCCATTGCCGCCCGGGCATTGCTGTGCCGCTGCGGCTATCAGGACGATGCCTTTATCGAGAGGGTCTGTTGGCTCATCGGCCACCACCACACGTACCAAGACGTCCATGACATCGACCATCAAATTCTGATCGAGGCCGATTTTCTGGTGAACCTGGAAGAGAAAAAAGCGCCGCAGGAACAGATCCTGCGGGTGCTGGAAGACCACTTTAAGACCGCCACCGGCAAACAGTTCCTGCACCAAATGCTGCTGGCACAAGCACCGCAGCTGTAAAGCGCCGTTCCCATCGGATGGCATCCCCTGCCCGGCAAGCGCGACAAAGCCCGGAACAAGATGTTCCGGGCTTTGTTCATTTGGCCAGTTTGTCAAACAGGGCCATCAGTTCTTCGATTTTTTGGCCGCTTTCTTCCCCGCCCAGGGATTCTTTGACGCAATGCTGCAAATGGGCGTGGATGATCTCCCGGTTGACCCGGTGCAAAATGGACTGGGTGGCCAGCAGCTGGTTGGAGATATCCATACAATACCGGTCTTCTTCCACCATTTTTAAAATGCCGTCCAGCTGGCCCCGGGCTGTTTTGAGCAGCCGTTCTACTTTATCCCGCTGTGCCTGCATTACCGGATATCCGTCACGGTGTAACCGGCGTCGGTCACAGCTTTCGTCAGGGTGGCGTTGTCCAGCTCTTGGGACATCTCCACTTCAGCACATTTGTTTTCCAAGCTCACATCCACCCGGCAGCCCGGCAGGGCGCTCAGGGCGTCGGTCACGTGCTTGACGCAGTGCTGGCACATCATGCCGTCGATCATCAATGTCTTTTTCATGGTTTTTCCTCCAGTCTCATGTTGTTCTTTTTCGATTTGGTTGGCGTCGATCACTTCCACATGGGTAGTATCGATCCTTTGGGAGCCATCATACGCCAGGCGCTTGGGTTTGAAAAACTTCAACCGCAGGGCGTTGGATACCACGCAGACGGAGCTGAGGCTCATGGCCGCCGCGCCGAACATGGGGTTCAGTTTCCACCCCAAGGTGGTGATGAACACGCCCGCCGCCAGCGGGATGCCGATGCTGTTATAAAACAGGGCCCAAAACAGGTTTTCTTTGATGTTGCGGATGGTGGCTTTGGAAAGCTGGATGGCTGTGGATACATCCAACAGATCCGAGCGCATCAGCACCACATCCGCCGATTCAATGGCCACATCGGTGCCGGCGCCGATGGCAATGCCCACATCGGCCCGGGCCAGCGCCGGCGCATCGTTGATGCCGTCGCCCACCATCGCCACTTTTTTGCCCTGCTCCTGAAGCTGGCGCACATGGCGTTCTTTGTCGCCGGGCAGCACGCCGGCCACCACTTTCTCAATGCCCGCCTGGCGGCCGATGGCCTGGGCGGTGGTGCTGTTGTCGCCGGTGAGCATCACCACATCGATGCCCATCTGCCGCAGCTCCCGCACGGCGGCCGGGCTGCTCTCTTTCAGCACGTCTGCCACGGCGATGAGCCCCAAGGGCCCTTGCTCATCGGCAAAATACAGCGGGGTCTTCCCCTCTGCCGCCAGCCGGGCCCCCTGCTCTGCCAGAGCCCCCGGCACAATGCCGTTTTCCCCCAGCAGTTCCAGGTTGCCCGCATAGGCCCGGCGGCCTGCCACAGTGGCGGCCACGCCCCGGCCCGAAATGGCCTGGAACCCTTCCACCGGCGCCGCGGCGATCCCTTGGCCCTGGGCGTATTGCAGCACCGCTTCGGCCAGCGGGTGTTCCGAGGGCTTTTCCAGAGCGGCTGCCAAGGACAGCAACCCTTTTTCATCCACCCCGGGCGCGGTGATCACATCCGTCACCTGGGGCTTGCCCTGGGTCACGGTGCCGGTCTTATCCAGCACCACGGTGTCCACGTGTTTGGCGGTCTCCAGCGCTTCTGCCGATTTGATCAGAATGCCGTATTCCGCCCCTTTGCCGGTGCCCACCATGATGGCCGTTGGCGTAGCCAGCCCCAAGGCGCAGGGGCAGGAGATCACCAGCACTGCAATGCCGATGGACATGGCATATTCAAAGGACCGGCCCAGCAGCAGCCACACGATGGTGGCCACCACGGCGATGGCGATGACGGCCGGCACGAAAACGGCGCTGACTTTATCGGCCAATTTGGCAATGGGTGCTTTGCTGGCCGAAGCCTCTTCCACCAGGCGGATGATCTGGGCCAGGGCAGTGTCTTCGCCCACTTTGTCGGCCCGGAATTTGAAAAAGCCCGTCTTGTTGATGGTGGCGCCTGTCACCCGGTCCCCCGGCTCTTTTTCCACTGGGATGCTCTCGCCGGTCAGGGCGGATTCATCGATGGCCGTGGCCCCTTCCACCACGACGCCATCCACCGGCACGCTCTGGCCGGGCCGCACCACCAGGATGTCGCCGGGCCGCACTTCTTCCACCGGGATCTCCACTTCTGCGCCATCCCGCTCCACAAAGGCGGTCTTTGGCGCCAGATCCATCAGCTTGGTAATGGCCTCCGAAGTCTTGCCTTTGCTGCGGCTCTCCAAAAACTTGCCCAGGGTGATCAGCGACAAGATCATAGCCGACGTTTCAAAGTACAGGTCCATGGAATACTGATGCACCAAGTGGGCGTCTCCATGGCCCAGGCCGTAGCCGATCTTATAAATGGCATAGATGCCGTAAACGATGGCCGCCGTGCTGCCAATGGCGATCAGCGAATCCATATTGGGGCTGCCGTGGAACAGGCTCTTAAAGCCGTTGATGAAGTATTTGCGGTTGACATAAGCCACGGGCAGGCTGAGCAGCAGCTGAGTAAAGGCAAAGGTGATGGCGTTTTCATTGCCCAAAAACAGGCTGGGCAGCGGCCAGCCCATCATGTGGCCCATGGACAGGTAAAACAAGGGGATCAGAAAGGCAAAAGAGACGATCAAGCGGAACTTCATCTGCCGGGTCTCTTCTTTTGCCTGGTCCACTGCGCTCTTTTGGCCGGCAGCCCCTTTTGCCCCGGGCAGCGATGCGCCGTAGCCCCCTGCCTCCACTGCGTGGATGATGGCTTCAGGCCCCAAGGTCTTATCGTCGTATTCCACCGTCATATTATTTTGCAGCAAATTCACGTTCACTTGGCTGACGCCGGGCAGCTTGCGCACGCTTTTTTCCACATGGGCCTGGCAAGCCGCGCAGGTCATGCCCGTCACATCGAATTTCGTTTTCATGCAATGCCGTCCTTCCTGGCCGATGGCCGGTATACACTACACCCCCAGGGGGGTGTCTTCGTTCTGCCTGTATTGTATCCCGCCCTATGGCATTTGTCAAGCGGCAATTCTTTGGCAGGGCAGAAAATTTTTCTTTTCAAACCGGACCGCCTAGTCTATCATAGGAGTAGAGAGAAAATGCGCCCATCCCCGTCTTGGGCGGCAGAGGAGGTGTGCCATGGGGCGGATGATCCTTTCCAAACGTTTTTGGCCGGCCATATTGCTGCTGTGGCTGCCTTTGGTGCTGCTGTTGGCCGTGCTGGTCCTGCGGGACCTGCTGCCTTTGCCCCAAGGGGCCCACCGGTACGATGTGTACGTTGCCGGTGATTTTGCCATCAACAGTTACCGCACGCCCAAAGGCCAATATTACGACCTGACCATGACCCGGGAGGGCCGTACCGTGGTGCTGGTAGACCGGGTCTACGCCTACGGCAAAGAGACGGGGCTGCTTTATGTGCGGGGCGTCACCGGCGCGGCGGCCATCGACCCGCGCACCGGCGCGTGTACCCTGTACACCGAAGAGTATTTCCCCAAATACGGCCGTTTAGCCCCGGGCGTGCAGCGAATTTACTCGCTGAACTCCTTTTCCCAAGAGGACCGGGCCCAGCTGAACCAGCTCACAGAGCGCTATGCCGCTTATCCAGCAGCTGACGCCTTGGCTACTCTGGGCTGCGGCCGCTTCCGCATCCAACAGGTCACCGGGAAAGACGGATACCGCCGCCTGCAGCTCATCGACGGCTTGGCCCAAGAGCTGGACCAGGGCTACACCGTGCGGCTGCTGCGGGATGTGCAGAGCTACCTGCTGCTGGAAGACGTGCTCTATGTCCGCTCCCGGGAAGGGTACGCCTGCCTGCGGGCCACCGGTGAAAACTTCATTTTGGCCTATGACGACTATGGCAGCAAGATCTACTATTCGCTGATGCCGGATATCGAGATCGAGCGGGATCTATCTGCCTTTCCCATCCCGGACCGTTGGGTGCTGCAAAACCTGTGGTTTGCCGACCGTGTATGAGCTGCCGGCAACCATCGATAAAGGAGACTGCCATGTTGACCGGTACCATTCGCTTGGCCCGCCAGGCAGACCTGCCCCAGCTGACCGCAATTTACAACCAGGCCATCCAGGCGGGCCGGTGCACCTGTGATACAGCCCCCTTTGCCCCCGGGCAGCGGCAAGGGTGGTTTGAGGCCTGCCAGGAGGAAGACTATCCGCTCTTTGTTTATGAACGGTGTTCGCAAACGGTGGGCTATGCCTATCTTTCCCCTTACCGGGAGGGCCGCCCTGCCCTGCGGACAGTGGCGGAGATCAGTTATTATGTGGATTTTCAGTACCATGGCCAAGGCATCGGCGGCAAGCTGTTGCGCCACGCCATAGAAGAGGCCCGGTGCCTGGGTTACCGGAACTTGCTGGCCATCCTGCTGGAATGCAACCCGGCCAGCATCCATCTCTTAGAAAAGCACGGCTTCTCTTTGTGGGGGTCTCTGCCCCAGGTGGCACAGCTGGGCCAGGGCTGGTATTCCCATTTGTATTACGGCCGTGCCCTGTGAACAGCATCCCCTTGAAAGAAGGGCACATGCAAAAAGGCGGTGAGTCTGCTCATCGCCTTTTTCTTTGACATCTCAATCTTTTGTTCTGCTTGCAGCTTCCCGCCGGGCAAACTCCTGCATCAGCGCCTGGGCAATGCTCAAATTGCTGTGGTTCTGGGGGAGTTCTTCTGGGGTGACCCATTTGGCCTCGGCGATCTCCACATGGTCGGGGTGGGGCACCGGGTCCCCTTCCACCTTGGCGAAAAAGCCCAGCATCAGCGATTCGGAAAAGGGCCAGGGCTGGCTGGCAAAATACTGGATATCCGTCACCTGGAGCCCCACTTCTTCCCGCACCTCCCGGCGCACAGTGTCCTCCAGCGTCTCGCCGAACTCCACAAACCCGGCCACCAGGCCAAAACGGCCGGCTGGGTTGGCGGCATTGCGGGCCAGCAGCAGCTTGTGGTCGTGGACCACTGCGGTGATGATGGCCGGCGAGATGCGGGGGTACACCACCTGGCCGCAGCCAGGGCACAACACGGCCCGCTCATCCCCTTTTAGTTCCATGGGCCGGCCGCAATGGCCACAGAACCGGTTGGCACGGAACCAGCGGTATAGATGCCACCCCTCCATACCGGCAAAGCAGACCACCGGGTCCGGCACCGTGCGCAGCACCTGGGTGCTCTGCCAGACCAGGCCCGGCACGTCTTCCAAGCCGTGAGGCTGCCAAAAACCAAAATAGCGGGTATCATCCACCGAAAAGAGGTAAATGGCTTCCATGGCGTTCTGCTGGGGCACATGGCAGGCCCTGGGCAAGGCAAAGGAGCCGCCTGCCTGGGGCTGCAGCAGGATATGGCTGCCGCTGTAACACAGCAGCACGTCTTCCGGGCTGATGGCATCTTTGAAAAACGCATTGTTGAAACGATGGGGCGCAATGTCTTGAAACATGATCCTTTTACCTGTCTTCCTCTATTTTTCTTGCATCAGCTCCACCCTTTCACCGGCGGGCCCCCGGAAAAAGGCGACGCGCACAGGAAAAGGCGGCTGGCTGGGCAGAATTTTGTCTTGGGGTTCCATGGTCACTTCCAGCCCCCACTGCCGCGCCACGGCAATGCAGGCATCCACCTGGTCCGTGGCAAGGGCAAAGTGGTTGACCACGCCGTCGGCCCCTGTCTGGCCGTTGGCCATGATCTCCAGCCGGCATCCGCCCGCATCCACCATGCAGGCGCTGTGGTCTCCCTGGCCCCACCGGCGCAGGATGGGCATGCCCAGCCCCTCATGATAAAAAGCCACTGTGCGCTCCATCTGCTGGAGCCCTTGCGCCTGTATGCTGATGTGATGTACCCCTTGTACCTGGGGCGTAGAAAGTGTCGCCATCTTTTTGACCTCCTTTTGATCTGCCGGAATGTCCCAAGGGTTCAGACCCCGGGGTCCGGCTGGTTGAGCCATGCTTTCCGCTGGCGGTGGTCCGGCATGACCCGGTCCATCCACTGGTAAAAGGCGGGCCCATGGTTGGGCACCAGCAGGTGGCACAGTTCATGGGCCGCCACATATTCGATGCAGGCAAAGGGTTTTTTCATCAAATGGGCGTTCAAAGTCACTTTTCCTTTTGCCGGGATGCAGCTGCCCCACCGGCTTTTCATCGGGCGGATGCACAACACCTGCACCGGCGGCAGAGGTTCTTGCCCAAAACGGGCGCGGGCCAAAACCATCGCCCGCTGGAACACCGGTTCTGCCCGCTGCAGGCGGAAGGCATCCAGGGCGGCCCCGGGGTCTTGTCCAGGCTCCACCCCGATATACAGCGCCCCTTGCCGCGGCCAGACGCCCGGCGGCCCCGGTTCTACCACCAGGGGCACCCGGTGGCCCAACAGCGCGCCATATTCCGGGTCCGGCAGCCGGCGGTCCGCCAGCTTTTGCTCCACTTGGGCGATCCATCCCGCTTTGCGGCGGACAAATTCATCCACTGCCGCCACTGTCACACCGGCCGGAGCGCTCACGGCAATGCTGCCGTCGGCCCGCACCCGCAGGTTCAAGTTTTTCACCCGCTTGCGGCACAGCTCATAGGTCAGCGTGCCCGCTTCTGTCTTCACCTGACGCATCGGCACCGGCGCTCCCCTCCTTTCGGTGTTATGCCGCCAAAGCCCTTGCCACGCCTCAACTGCCTGGCAGGCAACTTTTCTCGCTGTGGCCGGCCGTCTTTTCGGTTGCCGCCTGCGGCGGCGAGAAAAGGGCCACGGAGTCAGTATAATAATCGCTTCGCGGTTATTATATCACATCTGTGTCCTCTTGGACATCAAAACTGTCCGCTTTTCTGCAGGTCGTGCGATCTTGGTTGCAACTGTAAGCAAATACGGGTATAATGGGATATAGATGGAATCCCCTTGTTGTAAGATCGGATGGGAGGAACGCATATATGCCGATATTGAACGACCTGAGCAAAAAGCTCTCCAACGTAGCCCAGACCACTGTGCAGGTCTCCAAAGATCTGGCAGGCAGTGCCAAAGTGACCCTGGCAGTCTCTGCGGAAGAACGAGAGATCGAGAAGGCATACCGGGCCCTGGGCCACTGGTATTATACCACCCGCGGTGAAAACCCGGAAGAGGCTGGGGAATACCTGGATATCATCGACACTTCCCTGCGCAAGATCCGGGAGATCCGCGATGAAGCCGAAGCAGCCAAAACGGCTGCGGTGCAGCCGGCTTCCATGGTAACTTGCCCGGCCTGCGGCGCAGAGATGGAGGAAGGGACTAAATTCTGCCCCAGCTGCGGTGCGATGATGCCCGACCCGGACACCATCGTGCGGGAAGATGTGGTTTGTCCCAACTGCGGCGCTGTGACCAACGGCCCCTTCTGCCCCCAGTGCGGTTCCCGGGTGCAGGAATAATAGAGAAACAGCCGCCTTTCCACAGGCGCAAAAAAGTGCGATTTTTGACGGAAGTCTTTGACATTTCTCCAGTCAGAAATCGCATTTTTTATTCCGTTACCGGTCCATTTTGCCTTTCACGGCGGAAATTAACAAAATTTTATTTGCTTTTTACACGATTGATGGTACAATAGGGCAGCAACACAAAATTGCGATTCATCGTATGCTTCCTTGCATCCAGCGAGCCGTCTTGCGGCCTTTTGGGTGCCGGGGCCCTGTTTCTGCCCCCGTTCGCTGAGGCGGCTCCGGGTTCACAGCTCCAGCAGGGCCTTGCCCTGCCAACTGGAAAGGATGGTTCCACCATGCCCCGTATACGTTCTGCTTTGGCTGCATTGTTGGCCTTGTGCGCGCTGGCTGGCGGCTGCCGCAGTGATGACCTGCCCCAGCAGCCCGAAACCACGCCCGTGCTCGATTCCCAGGCTTCGCCAGACCTGGTATTATCCGCTGACGGGCCTGTGACGTTAAAAGCCCAGTCCGAATCCCTGGTGCTGACCGATGCCGACGGCACGCAGCTGGCCACTGTGCGGTTCAGTTACCCCAAACTGGTGGGCTCCACCCAGGGGATCGCCGCTGTCAACGCCCTGCTGAAACAGGAGCTGCAAGACTACTTGGACAGCGCCTCAGGCCGTTGGCTGGCCGACGCCCAGCAGGCCCGGGCCGCCTTGGGCCAGCAATTCGCCTCTTATACCATTGAGAGCACCTATGAAGCCACCTATAACAGCGCCGGCCTGCTGTGTCTGCTGCGCACCGAATACGGTAACCTAGGCGCCGCCTATCCCACTTTGGGCCGGAGCAGCCGCACGTTCCTCGTCACCACTGGCCAAGAGCTCACCGCTGCCGATCTGCTGCAAAAGGATCTAAATCAACTGCTCGTGGAGCAGTTTACGGCCCTGATCCAGGCTCAGCCCGATTCTTATTCGCCCGATGCCCTGTCTTTGTTGGAGCAGGGCGCCGGCCAAGGAGGGTTTTATCTGTCCCATTCCGAACTGCGCCTATATCTGCCAACGGACCTGATCGCTCCCCGGGCCGCCGGCTTCCCGGAGTGCTCCATTTCCTATGCGGAAAACGACTGTTTCCGCGTGGATATCCCCCGGGTCGACCTGGATGCCCAGCCCCTCAAGACCGCTATGAAGGAAATTTATGAACAAGTGGTGCCCCTGCTGCCCGAAGAGGAACGGACCGATGTACGCATGGTCTCTGAAGGCGAGGGCGAAGTGGAAGGAGAAGCGGTCTACATCGTCCAGCTCTACCTGCCCGAAGGCCAGGTCATCGGCTACTATGCCGTGGGCCAGCAAAGCGGCGATTTGTACCAGCGGGATGACCAGGGCGTGTTCCAGCCCTGGGAGCCTTAGACGCCACACCCCTCTGAGCGGTTTTCTGCCTGCCCAGAGGGGTGCTTTTCTTTATTCTTCCTCGCCCAGGGCCAGCGCTTCCACAAAGGGTTCCATGCTGTCAAAAACCGGTGTGGGCAGATCACGCAGCCGCGGCATCAGCCGTGTCAGCGGCACCTGGGGGATGACAAAGGCATGATATTCCCCTGCATGTTTCCGCAAAAACCGCTCTACATAGGCATCAGCCCAGTCCGTTCGTCCAGTCTCTTCCAGGCAATGCTGTGCAGCTTCTATGCACAGTTTGCACACGGACACTTCTTTCCCCGCTTGCCGGGCGGCTGCCAGCACCGCTTGGCGGGATGGCTCTAAAGGCGTCTCTTTCATTGCCACCACAGCGATCTTTCCCCCGGGCGGCGTAACGGCCACGGCCCGGCGGGCCTGCACGTCGTCATAGACCACAATGGGCTGGGGGACCATGGTCTGGGCCAGGGCCACCCCGGGTTTGATCAGGTTGCACAGCAGGCCCAGCCGTTGGCACCCTGCCTCCAACATTTTATTGAAATCCGCCGCCATGATCTGAGCACACTTCTCCGTGACGCGCTGGCCTGCAGCCAAATAAAGTTCCCATACACAGCCATCCACATAGTGGACGATCTCCACACCTGGGTAACGGCGGGCCAGCTGATCCAATGCGGCGCAGTTGTTGGGCGCCGTCTGCAAAATACCGATCTTCATTCCAATCCTCCTTTGTCCATCCCAGCATTTTCTCTGGCGTTTTTCGGGCGGTAGGTAATCAACAGCCCATCACCTGCCACGGTTTCGGCCCCTACCAGTTCCAGCTCCACCACGCCGGGCTCCATACCAGGCATCCGGCGGAACAGGGTATGGGCTTCTGGATTCCCGTCCACTACCGGCGCCAGCATAAATTGCAGCTCGTCGATCAACCCCTGGGAAAGCAGGGTCCAATCGGTATAGGCTCCGCCGGAAAGGATCACTTTTTGCAAGCCGAACAGCGAATGGGCTTTTTCCATCATGGTCACGGGGTCTAGCTTTTCTTTGCCGCAAAAGATGTAGGATATGCCTTTTTCCCGCAAATAGTGGAGGTAGCTGTCTGCCACATTCTCTGTCAGCACATGGATGACCCCATGAGGCCCTCGGCCTCTGGTATCGATGCAGGGCCCTTCATAAGCGATGCTCCCCTTGGGGTCCATGGCGATATAATAGCGGTCCATACTGCAGGGCGCTTTGTAATCCTGCCGGGGCAAAGGGCCTTTTTCCGGCAGCGGCTCTTTCAGCCTGCCCTGGGCGAACATCGCCATGGTCACAGCCCCATATAAAATAGCGTCGGCCCCCATTTCCAGCCAACGCTGGCGGAATACTTCCGTAGTTTGGGCAGCCGCCGGGCTTTTCATGAATTCTCCATCGATGTGCCCTTCTGCACTGAGGTTCAAATAGCAGATGGTATATGGCCTGTTCATGGCTCTCCTCCTTTTATCTGCCTGACTGGTATCCGTTTGTTCCATTGTAGGCCATCGGATTTCAAATAGCAAATACCTTGTTTTTATATCCTCCCATGCTTTTAAGGTATTGCTTTTGGCGTCGTTTTCACTGTATCCTCTTGACACCCACATAGATCTGCTCTGGCGGGCACTGTTCTGCGAATCTTCCGGCCAGTGCGCCAGTTGCATTCTTTTTCGCCCTGCCTTTGCTTTTCACCTTCTTCTGTGTTATGCTGAGCCTACACCCTGTGAAAGGAGACCGCTATGTCACAGACCACAAAACGGGCACTAGAAGCCTCATTGAAAAAACTGCTTTTGCAAAAGCCCCTGTCCAAAATCACGGTTTCCGATCTGACAGAGGACTGCGGGGTCAGCCGTATGACTTTTTATTACCACTTCAAAGACATTTATGACCTAGTGGAGTGGTCCTGTGTGGAAGATGCCGCCCGCGTGCTGGAGGGAAAAAAGACCTATGCTACCTGGCAGGATGGCTTCTTTCAGATCTTTCAGGCAGTGGAGGAAAACAAGCCCTTTATCCTCAACGTCTACCGTTCCGTCAGCCGGGAGCAGGTGGAGATCTATCTCTATAAGCTGACTTTCGATTTGCTGATGGGCGTAGTAGAAGAACAGAGTGCCGGGCTCTCTGTGCGCCAAGAAGACAAAAAATTCATTGCCGATTTTTATAAGTACGGTTTTGTGGGCCTGATGCTGGATTGGATCAAGCATGGCATGCAGGAGGACCCCCACCAAATCATCCGCCGGCTCAGCACCTTGATCCATGGGGATATAGCCCGTGCTCTACAAGCCTTTGCCGCAAATCGTTGAAGCCAATTGGAGCAATCCCTTCTTCTATTTGTATTTTTTTCTTTTTTTAAACCAGTAGTATTATAATCTTCTTGCCCTTATCCCCTTGATGGTCCGTCCCCGCTCTTTTATACAATAATGCCTCGTTGTTCAAAAATTGAACAACGAGGCATTATTGTATATGGCCTCTGCCGCTCAAACCGCTAAAATGGAACTAGAACAAAGCAACAGGAGGTTCGAGTATGTATTATTCCAGCGGCAATTATGAAGCCTTTGCCCGGCCAGTAAAGCCGGCAGACGTAGACCGGAAGTCCGCTTACTTGGTGGGGTCAGGCCTAGCGGCTCTCACAGCGGCCTGCTACCTGGTTCGGGATGGCCAGATGAAAGGCGAGCACATCCATATCCTTGAGAAAGACCCCATTCCCGGCGGTGCTTGCGATGGTTATTGTTACGACGATCTGGGCTATGTGATGCGGGGTGGCCGGGAGATGGACAACCATTTTGAATGCATGTGGGATCTGTTCCGCTCCATCCCTTCCATCGAGACGGAAGGCATTAGCGTTTTGGATGAATATTATTGGCTGAATAAGCGGGACCCCAACTACTCTCTGATGCGGGCAACGGAAAACCGGGGTCAGGACGCCCATACCGATGGCAAATTCGGCCTTTCAGACAAAGGGGCTCTGGAGATTATGAAGCTATTTTTCACTCCAGATGAACAGCTATACAACAAACGCATCGACCAGGTCTTTGATGAGGAAGTGTTCTCTTCTAATTTTTGGCTCTATTGGCGCACCATGTTTGCCTTTGAAAATTGGCACAGCGCTCTAGAGATGAAGCTCTACATCAAGCGGTTCATTCACCATGTGGGCGGGCTGCCCGATTTCAGCGCCCTTCGGTTCACCCGGTACAACCAGTATGAATCCATGATCCTTCCCATGGTCCGCTACCTGGAAAAGGCCAACGTGCAGTTTCATTACAACACCCAAGTGACTCATGTGTCCTTTGATTGCCGGGGCGGTCGAAAAATGGCCACCCAGCTCCAGCTCGTGCAGGATGGCAAAAGGGTAGCCGTTGATCTGACCGAAAATGATCTGGTATTCATCACCCCGGGCGGCTGCGTGGAAAATGCCGCTTTGGGCAGCCAGAATGCCCCGGCCCCTTTCCTCCCTGCCATCCGTGAAGGCGGCGGTTGGGATCTGTGGCGCCGCATTGCCGCCCAAGACCCGGCTTTTGGCCATCCGGATGTATTTTGTGGCCACCCGGAGCAGACCAACTGGATGAGTGCCACTGTCACCACCCTGGATGACCGCATCCCCCCCTATGTACAAAAGATCTGTCAGCGGGATCCCTTTTCGGGCAAAGTAGTCACCGGCGGTATCGTCACAGCGAAGGATTCCAACTGGCTGCTCAGCTGGACCTTCAATCGCCAGCCCCAATTCCGCAGCCAGCCCAAAGGCCAGTTGGTAGGCTGGATCTACGGCCTGTTCAGCGACCGGCCGGGCAATTATGTGAAAAAGGCCATGCGGGAATGTACCGGCAAAGAAATCTGCATGGAGTGGCTGTATCACCTGGGGGTACCGGAAGACCAGATCGAAGACATGGCAGAGCGCAGCGCCAATACTATCCCCTGTATGATGCCTTATGTCACCGCCTTTTTTATGCCTCGATCCATTGGTGACCGCCCGGCGGTTGTGCCGCATGGCAGTGTCAATTTTGCCTTCATCGGACAGTTTGCGGAGACGCAGCGGGATACCATTTTTACCACCGAATATTCCATGCGCACCGGTATGGAAGCTGTGTATACCTTGCTGGATATCGACCGGGGCGTCCCCGAGGTCTGGGGCAGCGCCTACGACATCCGGGACCTTCTCAGGGCTTCGGTCCAGCTGCGAGATGGCAAAAAGCTGACCGAAATGGATCTGGGGCTGACGGAAAAGATCGCCCTCCATGAAGTGTTGAAAAAGATCCAGGGCACGGATCTCGAAAAGCTGCTCCACGAATATCAAGTCATTTGAGACAGTGTACCCTGGCTCTGCCGTGCTTGAGCTCCAGAGAAGCCGGCAGTGCTCCTGCCCACAAGGGCTTCCTTCCCTTTGATTTGGGTCCAGGCCCCTCCTTCCAACCAAAAACAAGGCGAGCCCATAGGGCCCGCCTTGTTTTAACTTTCTGCTTTATGCCTGATGGACGATCTCGCCGTTGATGATGGTGTAAGCTGTGGTATATTGCAGATCGGTGATGGGGTTGCCCCGGAAGATGGCCACATCGGCATCTTTGCCCACTTCCAGGCTGCCCACACGGTCGCTCAGGCCGGTGATCTTCGCCGGGTTGATGGTGATGGCTTTCCAAGCTTCTTGTTCATCCAGCCCCGCATTGACGGCCAGGCCGGCGCACAGGGACAAGTATTCCAGGGGCAATACCGGTGCATCGGTGACGATGCACATGGTCAGCCCCGCTTCGTTCATGGCCTTGGGCGTTTCAAAGCTCTTGTTTTTCAGCTCAAACTTGCTCTTGTCGCCCATGGTGGGGCCTACCAGTACGCCTTTGCCTTCTTTCACCAGCTCATCCACGATCAAATGGCCTTCGGTGCAGTGGTCCAAGGTGATATCCACGTCGAATTCCTTGGCGATGCGCAGCGCGGTGAAGATGTCGTCTGCCCGGTGGGCGTGGGCCTTCAAGGGGATCTCCTTGTGGATGACGGGCAGCATGGCCTCCAGCTTCACATCGATGGCCGGCTTTTTGTTGTTTTTCGGGTCGGCTGCATAGGCTTTTTTGGCCTCGTCGTATTCCACGGTGCGGGCCAGCAGATCCCGCAGCAAGGCGGCGGTGCCCATGCGGGTCATGGGCATCTTTTTCTGGGTGCCATACACCCGTTTGGGGTTTTCGCCAAAGGCGCACTTCATGGCCACCGGATATTTCAAAACCATGTCGTCCACCCGGCTGCCGTGCATTTTGAGGGCCACAAAGGTGCCGCCCACCACATTGCCGCTGCCCGGGCCGGTGACTGCCGTAGTCACGCCTGCCGCCGCCGCTTGGGCCAGCGTCTCATCCATGGGCTGAATGGCGTCGATGGCCCGCACTTGGGGTGTCAGGGGGTCGGTGCACTCGTTGCCGTCAGTGCCTTCGAAGCCGATGGCCGCTTCCTCCATACCGATGTGGCAGTGGCCGTCGATCAGGCCCGGTGTCACCAGACAGCCGGTGGCGTCGATGACCTGGGCGTCGGCAGGAGCGTTTACCTCCTTGCCCACCGCCACGATCTTGCCGCCGTCAAGCAGCACTTGGCCGTTTTCAATATCTGGGCCGGCCATGGTCTTCACCAAGCCGTTTCGAATTAAAATCATGGGTTTCCCCTCCTTATGATATCCTTGGTAAACCAAACCGGAACGCGCACATGCGTCCCGGTTTGGCAAAAGGTCTTGTTTTCTCTTATTCTGCCTTATAGACGATCTCGCCGTTGATCACGGTGTATTTTGTGGTGTATTGCAGATCGGTCAGCGGGTTGCCCTGGTAGACGACGACGTCGGCGTCTTTGCCCACTTCCAGGCTGCCCACACGGTCGCCGATGCCGGCCACTTCTGCCGGGTTGATAGTGACGGCCTTCCAGGCTTCCTGCTCATCCAGGCCGGCGTTGATGGCCAGGCCAGCGCACAGGGGCAGATACTTCAAGGGGATGACCGGGGCGTCGGTGATGATGCAGGTCTTCAGGCCATGCTCTACCATCACTTTCGGGGTATCCCAGCACTTGTTCTTCAGCTCAAACTTGGATTTGGCGCCAAAGGTGGGACCGACCAGGCAGGGTTTGCCTTCCTTGGCCAGCTCATCGGCGATCAGGTGGCCTTCGGTGCAGTGGTCCAGGGTGATGTCCAGGTTAAACTCTTTGGCAATGCGCAGCGATGTAAAGATATCGTCCGCCCGGTGTGCATGGGATTTCAGCGGGATCTCCTTGCGCATGACAGGCAGCATAGCGTGCAGCTTGCAGTCATAAGTGGGCTTTTTGTTGTTCTTCGGGTCTTGCTCGTAGGCGTCCATTTCCTCCCGGTAGTTTTCCGCCTTGACCAGCAGTTCGCGCAGCAGAGCGGCAGTGCCCATACGGGTCATGGGCATCTTCTTCTGGCTGGCGCCGTAGCAGCGTTTGGGGTTTTCGCCAAAAGCGATCTTCATGGCCACCGGGTTTTTGACGACCATATTGTCCACCCGCTTGCCGCACAGCTTGATGGCCAGGAAGGTGCCGCCCACCACATTGGCGCTGCCCGGGCCGGTGACCGCTGTGGTCACGCCGTGGCTATACGCGTCAAACAGGGCTTCATCCATGGGGTTCAGGCCATCGATGCCCCGCATCTGGGGTGTCACGGGATCGGTCATTTCGTTATAGTCATCGCCTTCAAAGCCAATGGCCTCTTCATCCAAACCGATGTGGCAGTGTGCTTCCACAAAGCCGGGGGCCACCAGGCAGCCCTGGGCGTCGATCACCTGGGCGTCGGCGGGAGCGTTCACTTCTTTGCCGACTGCGACGATCTTGCCGCCGTCGATCAGCACTTGGCCGTTTTCAATATCCGGGCCGGCCATGGTTTTTACCGTTCCGTTTTTGATCAGAATCATGGGAATTTTCCTCCTAACCAAATATGTTCTCTATGTAATAGATTACCCTTTTCTGTGCCGATTGTCAAAGAAAAGGCAGGGGTCCCCCCTGCCAAAAACATCGCCTGTTCTTTGTGCAATTTACCCACCAGCGTGCCGCTGGACCCGTGACGTGGGTGGCTTCCGGCAGTCTGGCCGCCAAACGGAAGCAGTCGACCGTCCGGAAACCACCCCTTCTGGCTGTCGGCCCGTGCCGACCCGCTGGAACCGTCGCGTGAGTGGCCTCCGGCAGCCTAGCCATCAAGCGAAAGAAGCCTACCGCCCGGCAGCCACCCGTTTCGGCTGTCGGCCCGTGCCGACCCGCTGGAACCGTGACGTGGTTGGCTTCCGGCAGCCTGGCCATCAAGCGAAAGAGGCCTGCCGTCCGGCAGTCACCCGTTTTGGCTGTCGGCCCACGCCGACCCGCTGGAACCGTCACGTGGGTGGCTTCCGGCAGCCTGGCTGCCAAACGGAAGCAGTCGACCGCCCGGAAGCCACCCGTTTCGGCTGTCGGCCCACGCCAACCCGCTGAAACCGTCACGTGGCCGGCTTCCGGCAGCCTGGCCATCAAGCGAAAGAGGCCTGCCGCCCGGCAGCCACCCGTTTCGGCTGTCGGCCCGTGCCGACACCCGGCTCAGCCGATGTGAGCCTTGCCAGCCTGGTAATATTCTTGCATGATCTCCGGCGGCACCATATTGCCGCCAGTGGCCCAAGGCATCCATGTGATCTGATTTTCTTTGCCGGCCAAACCGTTGTCTTTCAGATATTCCTGGCCCTGCCGGCTGCCCAACAGCCACAGGGGCCCCGCCATACCGGCCAGTGCCGAAGGCTCCAGCCAGATGTCCTCTGCATCTGCCAGCATGGCCAGATAGTGGTACATTTTTTCATCGCTGATGGTGTAGCTGCCGCTGAGGAAAGGCTGGATGGTCTTGCCCACAAAGCTGGAGGGCCGCCCCACGGCCAGCCCATCGGCTGCTGTCCGGTTGTCAATGCCAAAATCCTGCACGCACACCTGGTCCTGCAGGCCGGTCACCAAGCCCAGCATCATGCAGGGCGCATGGGTGGGTTCGGCGAAAAAGCAGTGTACTGCATCGCCGTACACCAGCTTCAGCCCAAAAGCCACGCCCCCCGGTCCGCCGCCTACGCCGCAGGGCAAAAAGGCAATGAGGGGGTGCTCTTCATTCACTGTCACCCCTTGTTCTGCCAGCTGCCGCTGGAGGCGCCGGGCGGCTACCGCATAGCCCAAAAACAGGTTCACCGAATTCTCGTCGTCTACAAAATAACATTTGGGGTCTTCTTCCGCCATCCGGCGCCCCTCTTCCACTGCCTTGCTGTAATCGTCCGGGTATTCCACCACGGTCACGCCCTTGCTGCGCAGCAAATCCTTCTTCCACTGGCGGGCGTCTGCCGACATGTGCACCGTCACCCGGAACCCCAACTTGGCGCTCATAATGCCGATGGACAGCCCCAGGTTGCCGGTGGAGCCCACAGCAATCGAATACTGTGAGTAAAATTCACGCATTTCATCACTATTCAACAAGGAATAATCCTCTGTTACCGACAGCTTCCCCGCCTGGATGGCGATGTCTTCCGCATGCTTGAGCACTTCATAAATACCGCCTCTGGCTTTGATGGAGCCCGAAATGGGCAAATGGCTATCGCACTTGAGCAGCATGCTGCCCGGGATCGTCAGGCCCCCCTCCCGGCCCAGAGCCTGCTGCATCTGGGGGATCGGCCGGACCGGCGATTCGATGATGCCACCCTGGGCTGCGGTCTCAGGGAATGCCTGGGCAATATAGGGGGCAAAACGTTGGAGCCGGGCTTCGGCGTCCGCCACCTGTTCGGGTGTGATCGGGCACTGGGCCAGCGCCTCTTGGGTGCTGATCTTCCGGGGGTTCCGCCAAAAAGTCTCCCGCAGGGCAGTCATGTCCGCCAAGATCGGATATTCCTGCTGCCATGTCGCTCTGCTCTTACCTTGAATCATCTGCTCCATCGTTTCTTCATATCCTTTCCATAATAATGCCTGACTGGATTTTTCGGCCCCATGATTCCCCTTTGGATTATCCTTGCTCCCTTGCGCCCCTGCCAGGCCAGCCAGCGGAAGCCCCCGCGGGAAGGCATATCGTCACCCGCTCCAAGCATGGACCATATGGCGCCGGGCCGCTTGCAGCTTATTATACCAGGGCCAGGCGCAAATTTCCACCCACATCCCGCAAGTAATCTCCATTGTCCTTTTTTGTGTCCTACATATATATATGACAGTAAACGAAACTACGCTGATGGAGCGGCAGACCAAAGGGCGATTTCCCTCCTACCGCCGGATAGAAAAGGAACCGGGCGGCCCTTTCATAGGGCCGCCCGGTTCCTTTGCAGGGATAAGATCCCGTTAAGGCAACTGGAAAAACGACAGCGGTGTGTCATAGACATTGTGGCCTGTTTCCAGCGTCTCGCCGCCGCAGGTGATCGCCACGGTCTCTGCTTGATACGCGGAGAGCAGGGTGTTGACCAAGCTGCCCAGCATCATGGCCTCACCGGTGGTGCCAGTGCTGCCAAGACCCACGGCAAATTCCTGGGATACATCCATCTGGAGATTGCCCTCCTCATCCACTTCGAAGGTGTTGACGGTCACCCCTTGGGGCAGCACCCCATGGCCGGTCAAAGCATCCACGATGTTCTGGGGCTGGAGGAGGACCGTCTCTTTTGCCTCCTCGAAGGCATCCCCTTGGTCATTGGGCAGATACAGCGTGATCTCCTGTTCTTCTGCCGCTTCTTCCTCCGGCGTGGTCTGTTCCACCTGGTCTGTCCCCGCTTCCGCCTGGGGTGCAGACTCCCCACCGTTGTCGGATTGCCCTGTCGGGGCTTGAGTCTGGCTGCACCCGGCCAAAAACAGCAGGGCCAAAGCCCATGCCGCCAAAGTTCCTTTGTACTGTTTCATCTGGTCTACCTCCTTATCCGTCTTGTGGACGTTTTCGGCAGTGTATGGTCTCTCTGTTTTAATTGTAAGGGAAGACCCGGGTCTTTGTCAATTCCGCTGGCTTTTGCCACAAGGCGCCGTTTCCCTCTTTCACTGGGACACCATAGTCAAAATCCACAGCCTTCCACTCCTTTTTTCTCCTTTTCCCCCGCTGTTTCCACAAAATTCCCCATCTTTCGAAAATTGAAAGAATTCCGTAAGAAAGACCGTCAGTCCATCGTGCTATACTGTGCCTACCTTCCCAAAAGCCGGTCTTTTGGAAGATTTCAAGGAGAGGAGTTTTCAGAATGGACTTGCTTGCACAGCTTTCTTTCCACAGGCAGAGCCGTGGGACACAGCCAGCCGTTCTCGCTTCCGACCGCACACTGACCTATGAAGAACTGGACCTCTATTCCGGCCGCTTGGCCGCCTGGATCCTGCAGACCTGGGGCCACCAGGATCCCACACCTCTGGTAGTCTACGGCCACAAAAGTGCTTGGATGCTGGTCTGTTTTTTGGCTTGCGCCAAAGCGGGCCGCGCCTATTGCCCGGTGGATTGCTCCATGCCCCAGAGCCGGCTCCAAGGGATCTTGCAGGCGGTGTCGCCGCCGGCCGTGCTCTGTACCCAACTGCCGCCGGAGCCCCTGGATGGGATGGTGCCGCCCCAACAGATCCAGGCTGTGGCCACATCCCCGGCGGCCGAAGCGCCTTCCAGCGCCGCCCTGGCCCCGGACCAGACCCAATATATCATCTTCACCTCGGGCAGCACCGGCACTCCCAAAGGCGTGGAGATCCCCCGCCAGTGTCTGGAGCATTTTTTGGATTGGTCCTGCACCTTGGCCGGACCCATGGAGCAAAAAGCGGGGAAAGTCTTTTTGAACCAAGCGCCCTTTTCCTTTGACCTTTCGGTGCTGGATGTCTATACCAGCTTGGCTTCGGGCGGCATCTTGTGCACGCTGGACCGGGCTGTCCAGGAAGACTACGCTGCCCTGATGGACCACTTTTCCGCTTCCCAGGGGGCTTATTGGGTCTCCACCCCTTCCTTTGCCGACCTGTGCCTGGCGGAACCCACCTTCAACGCCAGCCGTTTGCCCCGGCTGGAGGCCTTCCTCTTTTGCGGCGAGACGCTGCGCTGCGCCACAGCCGCCAAGCTGCTGGAACGCTTCCCCCAAGCCAAAGTCATCAACACCTACGGCCCCACCGAAAGCACGGTATGTGTGACCCAGGTGGAAGTGACCGCCGCCATGACCCAAGGCGCTGCCCTGCCCCTGGGCCGGGCCAAGCCGGGCACCCATTTGGCCATCCAGTCGCCAACGGGGGAGCTGCTGCTCGAAGGGGAGCCCGGCGAGATCGTCATTTTGGGCGATACGGTGGGCGCCGGCTATTTCCGCCGGCCCGATCTGACCCAGGCCGCCTTTTTTGACACCCAGTGGCAGGGGCGCCCCACCCGGGCTTACCGCACCGGCGACATCGGCTGGCTCCGGCAGGGCATGCTCTACTTTGGCGGCCGGGGCGACGGGCAGATCAAGCTCCACGGGTACCGCATCGAGCTGGGCGACATTGAAGAAAACCTGCTCAAGCTGCCCGGCATACGGCGGGCGGCAGTGCTTCCCTCCCTGCGGGAAGGCAGTGTCAAAAGCCTGATTGGCTTTGTGGAAGGCCAGGCAGAAGGCGCCCCGCTGGAAGCCTCCCGGCGCATCAAAGACCAGCTGCGCCAGCAACTGCCCGCTTACATGGTGCCCAAAAAGATCGTCTTTCTGGACCATCTGCCGGTGAACGCCAACGGTAAGACCGACCGGAAAGCCCTGCAGGAGCGGATGCCATGACATTTTTCGGTGATTTTCTCTTCTTTTTCTGCATGGTGCTGGTCCTGCTTCCCGCAGTGGTCCTGGGCCTGCGGGGCAAGCCCTTGGGCCCCTACGGCCTGCTGGCCTCCCTGGTGCTGCTGCTGGCAGCCCTGGCCCAGGATGTCAGGCAACTTTGCTGGCTGCTGGGGTACCTGCTGCTGGAAGTGGCCCTGGTGCAGCTCTACCTGCGGCTGCGCAGCCGCTTTGGCCGGGTGGGGTGGCACTATGCCCTGTGCCTTGCCCTCTCGGTGCTGCCGGTGTTCCTGGCCAAGCTCAGCGAGGTGACGCCGCTGCACTTGTTCCAGTTCATCGGCGTCTCTTACCTGACCTTCCGCACCGCCCAAGTCATCATTGAGATCTACGATGGGCTGATCCAAAAAGTGCCCCTGGCCGAATTCCTGGCTTTTCTGCTGTTTTTCCCCACGCTGAGCAGCGGCCCCATCGACCGCAGCCGCCGCTTCCAGCAGGACTACCACCGGGTGTACACCCGGGAAGAATACCTGGATCTGGTGGGCGACGGGCTGCAAAAGCTGCTGGTTGGCCTGGTGTACAAATTTGTCTTTGCCTCCCTGGCCTACCGGCTGCTCAGCCTGGCGGACCCCAAGGCCAATGTTTGGCTGGCCCTGGGCTACGCCTATGCCTACGGCATTTATATGTTCTTCGATTTTGCCGGCTACAGCCGTATGGCGGTGGGCGCCGCTTACCTGCTGGGCGTGCGCACCCCGGACAACTTCGACAAGCCCTTTGTCAGCCACGATGTGAAGGAGTTTTGGAACCGCTGGCACATCACCCTTTCCCAATGGCTCCGGGATTACCTGTTTTCCCGCTTGCTGATGCGGGGCATCAAGGGGAAGTGGTTCCCCGACAAGCTCACCGGCGCCTGCTGCGCCTTTCTGGTCAACATGCTGGTCATGGGCGCGTGGCATGGATTTGCCCTGCATTACCTGCTGTATGGCCTGTACCACGGCGTTTTGCTAGCCCTGACGGAAGTGTACCAGAAAAAATCGTCCTTTTATAAAAAACACAAGCAGGACCGGTGGTACCGTGCCCTGTCCTGGTTCGTGACGCTCAATTTTGTGATGTTCGGCTTTTTGCTCTTTTCGGGCAAGCTGATCGGATAAGGAGGAACTGCAATGGAACTGCAAGAAAAAGTATTGGACATTTTGGCGGAGATCTGCGAGGACGACTGCGTCCGGCAAGACCTGTCCCTGCCCCTGTTTGAAAACGACCTGCTGGATTCCCTGGCGGTGGTGGAACTGCTGGTGGAGCTGGAGAGCGCCTTTGGCATCGTGCTCTCCCCATCGGAGGTCACCCGGGAAGACATCGGCACCCCCCAGAAGATCATCGACCTGGTGCGGCAAAAGAAGGCATAGCCCATGAAAAAGCTGCAAGCCTTCGGCCTGGCCCTGCTGTTGTTCTTGTGTACGGCCACCGGGCTCCACGTGTTGGCGGGCCGCAGGCTGGAATTCAACGACCCCAAGTTCAACGCCTGGGTCAACGATGAAAAGCTGCTGTACAGCCGTGCCATCTGCGAGAACCTGGGGCCCAACACCATTCCGGTCTTCGGCTCTTCGGAGTTCCGCCACGGCCGCAGCACCCCCTATCACGCGGCCAAGGTGCTGTCCGGCCAGCCGTTCCAGCTGATGCTCATCGGCGCGGGCTACTACCAATCTTTGTTCCACGCCACGGCGCTGGCCGCCATCGGCCCTGCCATGGAGCAGGATCAGGCGGTGTTGATCTTGTCGCCCCAGTGGTTCAAGCCCTCCGGCGTGCTGCCCGAGGTGTACACCTCCCGTTTTTCCGAATACAACTTTGTGCAGATGCTGAAAAACGACAAGCTCTCCCAACAGACCAAAGAATACATCATCCAGCGGACGAAACAGCTGCTGGAGCCCGACCCGGCCATGGGCGAACGGGTGGAGCTGTATGAGCGGGTCTTGGTGACAAAGGATGCCTCCCTGTGGGATAAGCTCCATTATAAGGCGTGGACTAGTTTCTTAGAGGAAAAGATGACCGTTGGACTGCTGCTCAAAGCCAAGGCCGCCGGCATCCGCCACGATGCGCCCCAGCCCGCCCCCCGGCCTGCCCCCGATTGGGCCGCCCTGGAGGCCCAGGCCGATGCCGATGGGGCCAAAGCCAACACCACCAACCAGTTTGGCATGAACGATGACTTTTATTTCCTCTACAAAAACACCATGCTCAAATCAAAAAAAGATTCGATGAAGCAGGCCGATTACACCCAATCGCCGGAATACGGCGACCTGATCTGTTTTCTCAACGTATGCCGCGATCTGGGCATCCGGCCTTTGCTGGTCAGCCTGCCGGTCAACGGCCCCTGGTACGATTACATGGGCTTCCCCCAGCAAAACCGGCAAGCCTATTACCAAAAGATCCGGGACATCGCGGCGGAATATGGGGCCGAGCTGGCCGACCTATCCACCGAAGAATACACGCCCCATTTTTTTGAAGACAATACCCACATTGCTTGGAAAGGTTGGGTGAAGCTGAATGAAAGCCTTTACCGCTTTGCGGCGCCGGCTGCGTGAAAACCCCCGCTGGCGCTTTGCCGCCCTGGTGGCCGGCTTTTACGGGCTGATGATGCTGCTTTACGCTTATTTCATGTTGGCCAACCTGTCATCGGCCCCCCAATTCGTCTACGCCCAGTTTTAGCGGGCGCACAACAAAAAAAGACGTCGGACCTCCCGTTTCTGCGGGGACCGGCGTCTTTTTTGCAACTTCGAAAAGGTATACGTTTCTAAAACGAGGGGAGACGGAAAAAATTTTTTCCCAGAAGCCTTAATAAATCGGGAATTCGGACGATAAAAGAAATGTAAGTTCCATGAGTACAGCCGTTTGAAAAGGTATACCTTTCCAAATTGCCCGTGCAAGGAGGTGGCTCCATGTTATCGCTGACGGTCCATCCCGGGGAATATATCACCATTGGGGATGATATCGTGGTACAGATCTTGAAGACTGGCGAGATCACGCGGGTCGCCATTGAAGCGCCCCGGGAACTTGCCATCGTCCGTTCCAAGCTGGTGGAGGAAAAAGGCGAAGCGCCGGAATGCATCCAGCGGCTGCGGAAGGAGAAAAAGCCCCTGCGCTAGATTTGTTTCAAACGGGAGGCAGCCCTCCTGTCTGAATAGATCGGTCTTTTTGGGCCTGCCCGGCCGGCTACGGGCCGCAGAAGGGCCGTGGATCACCCATCAATGCCCGGGGAGAGGGAATTCCCCGGAGAACACAGAAAGGATCTCTTTTTTATGCGTATTCAACACAACATTATGGCGATGAATGCCTACCGTAACTACAACAACAACACTTCTGCCCTGTCCAAGAACCTGGAGAAGCTGTCTTCCGGCTACAAGATCAACCGCGCCGGTGACGACGCCGCCGGTCTGGCCATCTCCGAAAAGATGCGCGCCCAGATCACCGGCCTGGATAAGGCCCAGGACAACGCCAAGGACGGCATCTCCCTGGTGCAGACCGCCGAGGGCGCCCTGACTGAGGTCCACGACATGCTCAACCGTATGGTGGAGCTGGCCGACCA
>JABLTT010060464.1_pt1 | contig 50232 bp, 35 predicted proteins | sample 7160061 | NCBI WGS metagenome assembly JABLTT01 (sample SAMN14651232, study PRJNA627086) | human gut metagenome | isolation source: feces | host: Homo sapiens
GATGAAGGAAGTGGTGTAGCAAAGTTCTTGAGCCTACGTACAGAAACTTGATAAGGCGATTAGGTGGGTAAAGCTGCATAACAAACTGAAGCCCGAAAGGTAAACGTAAACCGAAGTTGTGAATCAAGAGGTTGTGGAACGAAAGATTAGTGTCTTACCTCGGGAGACCCTACTCACATACCGAACGGTATGGTCGAAAAAGGTTTGGAGAGGGAGTCAGATGATGTCATAGTAGGCGAAAGCCAAAGGACTGAAACGATTTATAGTACGAATCGCTATGTTTAAAATAATACATGAACCAGAAATCGGGTGGACAGGAAAAGTAGGAACGTAACCGAGGAATACTGTTTATACTTAGAGGGGTGTTATGTATGAATTTTGGAATAAGTCAGAGGAGTAACAACAATGGAATTGATGGAAGTGATTTTATCTAAAGAAAATTTGAACAGAGCCTATAAAAAGGTAGTTGCCAATAAAGGTGCAAGTGGTGTTGACGGGGTTACTGTAAAAGAGCTGGGGGACTACATAAGAGAGAACAGAGAGAAAATCATTACATCTCTAAGAAACAGAACCTATATACCGAAACCAGTTCGGAGAGTATATATTCCAAAAGACAATGGTAAGAAAAGAGCATTGGGAATACCCACAGCACTTGACAGGACTATCCAGCAGGCAATAGCACAGCCTATATCGGATATTTATGAAGAAATATTCAGCGACTACAGCTATGGTTTTAGACCAGAGAGAAGCTGTCACAATGCCATCAGACAGGCATTGGAGTATCTGAATGATGGATATGAATGGGTAGTGGATATAGATATAGAGCAGTTTTTCGATAGGGTAAATCACGATAAATTAATTCAGATACTAAGAGAACAAGTAAATGATAGTACCACATTGAATCTGATTCGGAAATATCTGAAAGCAGGTGTAATGGAAAATGGTCTGGAGAAAGCGACTATCACCGGTGTGCCGCAAGGAGGACCTCTTTCAGTCGTATGTTCGAATATCTATCTTGATAAGTTAGATAAGGAATTGGAACAAAGAGGACTTCGCTTTACAAGGTATGCAGATGATGTGCTGGTATTCACAAAGAGTGAAATGGCTGCCAATCGAGTGATGGAATCCATATGCAGCTGGTTGGAGAGAAAGTTGTTTCTAAAAGTGAATGCAACCAAAACGAAAGTAATCAGACCGACACGAAGCAAATATCTTGGCTTCACGTTTCTGAAAAACGGTGGTGAATGGAAAGTAAAACCCACTACCGAAAAGAAAAAGAAGCTGAAGAAGAAACTGAGAGAATGTCTGAAAAGAGGAAAAGCCGTTGCAAGACCGTTGGCAGATACAATTAAACGAGTCAATGAGATTGTGAGAGGATGGATTAATTACTTTAGAATCGGATTGATGAAGCAGTTTATGGAAGAGTTCGGGCAGTGGCTAAGACACAAAATAAGAGTGATAGTCATGAAGCAATGGAAGAAACCGAAGACCATCTACAGAAACCTAAGCTATTTAAACTGGAAGAACCGAAATGGATTTAGTCAGGAAGATATTCATAAAGTTGCGAATTCAAGACTTGGTTGGTACAGAAGAAGTGGAATGAACGTAGTAAATTTCATTATCAGTAAAGAGTTACTTGAAAATAGGATAAAAGATGGAGCTGGTCTGCTCAATCCCTTATCCTATTACTTAGTAAAAGTTGGAATATAAGTTGTAGAGCCGTATACGAGACCCGTACGTACGGTTCAATGGGAGGGGCGAGAGAATTATTCTCCCTCTACCCTATTTATGAAAATAAATTTGGAAATTACCAATAAATGACTGGATTTCGAACGCTCAGTTCTTTTTTCTTTCCTTATAGAGTAAATGGTGCTATAATAGAAGTTGAAACTTTAGGATTTTGAGGGCAAAGAGATGAAAAAAGACGTACATTTGAAAGGAATGCTGAGGCTGTATATGCAGTGGCCGGCAGTGATGTCAATTTTATTGATTGCAATGAACCTGTGGATATATTCTGTGGACAAACGTGCAGGGGTAATTATGAGTTTGTTTGTTGCGGTGTATATTGTAATAGTCGGGGTGTTATATTTCTATAATAAGTCGATTATTTTTTCAGATCTGGTTGATTTTGCGGCGCAATATGGATCGGTACAGAATGTATTGTTAAAGGAATTGCAGTTTCCGTATGCCATTCTTTTGGAAGATGGACAGATTATATGGAATAATACCTGTTTTTCAGAAGTGTTTGGGAGCGAAGCGAAGACGGGAACCTATCTTAGCAAATACATTCAGGAGCTGAATCGAAGCGTATTTCCAAAAGAGAAAGACAAGCCAATTGAAAAAGAAGTAAGCTATAATGGAAGAGATTACCGTGCGATTCTGTCTAAAGTACCTGTGCAAGATTTGCAGGAGGCAGAGAATATCTTACAGATGAGAAAAGGCAGAGAATATTTTGTGACAGTTACTTTGAGTGATGTTACAGAGATGAACGAGTATATTCGTGCAAATGAAGAGCAGAAGCTTGTTGCAGGGTTAATTTACATCGATAACTATGATGAAGTTATGGAAAGTGTTGAGGAAGTTCGACAGTCTCTTTTGGTTGCGTTGATTGACAGAAAGATCAATCAATATATGTCAGTCAATGACGGTATTGTGAAAAAGCTTGAAAAAGATAAATACTTTTTCGTGATCAAAAAGTCCTATTATAAAGAGATGGAGAAGAATAAGTTCGCGGTGCTTGATGAGGCGAAAAGTGTTAATATCGGGAATACAATGCCAGCCACACTGAGTATCGGTATAGGGATTGCAACAGATACATACGCGCAAAGTTATAACTATGCCCGTGTGGCGATTGACCTGGCACTTGCCCGCGGCGGAGATCAGGCGGTTGTGAAGAGCAACAGTGGAATTACTTATTTTGGTGGTAAGAGAGAACAGACATCGAAGAACACAAGGGTTAAAGCCAGAGTCAAGGCTGAGGCTCTTCGGGAGTTTATCACGGCGAAAGACCAGGTTATTGTCATGGGACATAAGATTGCAGATGTGGATTCATTTGGCGCGGCAGTTGGAATTTACCGTGCAGCGTTGACGATGGAAAAGAAGGCTTACATTGTGCTGAATGATATTACATCTTCCGTTCGTCCGCTGTATCAGTCGTTTTGTGAAAGTCCACTGTATCCGGACGATATGTTTATCAGATCGGAGGATGTGGATGAGATCATTAATGACAGTACGGTGGCGGTTGTTGTTGATACGAATAAGCCGGAGATGACGGAATGTCCGGATCTGCTTAAGATGACAAAGACAATCGTGGTGTTTGACCACCACAGGCAGAGCAGCAATATGATTGAGAACACGGTGCTTTCCTACATTGAACCTTATGCGTCATCTTCGTGTGAGATGGTATCAGAAGTATTGCAGTATATTACAGATGATGTGAGAATTACAAATGTGGAAGCAAACAGTATGTATGCCGGAATTGTGATCGACACGAACAATTTTATGAACCGTACAGGAGTGAGAACATTTGAGGCGGCCGCATTTTTGAGAAGATGCGGAGCGGATATTACCTATGTGCGGAAGATTTTCCGTGATAATATGGAATCTTACCGTGCAAAAGCGGAGATTGTAAGTAGTGCAGAGGTGTTCTGTGATGAGTATGCAATCGCAAGATATGAGAATGCGGAAATAGACAGTCCGACGATCATCGGTGCACAGGCGGCGAATGAACTTCTGAATATTGATGGAATTAAAGCGTCGTTTGTATTGACCAAGTATAACGGAAAAATCTATGTCAGTGCGCGTGCGATTGATGAAGTGAATGTTCAGATTATCATGGAACGTGTCGGCGGAGGCGGACATATGAATACTGCCGGAGCCCAATTCCAGCACACCAATATGGAAGAGGCAATTGAGACGTTGAAAGAGACGATCTATACAATGAAAGAAGAAGGAGATATTTAGTTATGAAAGTAATTTTGTTAGAAGATGTAAAAGCGCTTGGTAAAAAAGGACAGATTGTGAATGTGAATGACGGATATGCAAGGAATTTTATTTTACCTAAAAAATTGGGAGTGGAAGCAAACAACAAAAATCTGAATGATCTGAAACTGAAAAAGGCAAATGATGAAAAGATTGCACAGGAACAGCTGGAAGAAGCGCAGGAACTTGGAAAGAAGATTGAGGCAAGAAAAGTGGAACTTGCAATTAAAGTAGGAGAAGGCGGAAGAACATTTGGCTCGGTGTCTACAAAAGAAATTGCAGCAGCTGTAAAAGAGCAGATGGGATATGATATTGATAAGAAAAAGATACAGTTAAAAGAAGCGATCAAGACGCTTGGAACACACAATGTACCTGTAAAACTTCACACGAAAGTAACAGCAGAATTAAAAGTGGTTGTGAAGGAAGCGTAGGAGGCAGACAATGGAAGAAGCACTCATAAAACGAGTTCTCCCACACAGCATTGAGGCGGAGCAGGCAGTTATCGGAGCTATGCTGATGGACAAAGAAGCAATCTTGACCTCGTCAGAGATTATCAGCGGTGAGGATTTCTATCAGTCAGCTTATGGAATTCTGTTTGAGACTATAGTGGAATTGTTCAATGAAGGAAAACCGGTTGATCTGATCACATTGCAGAATCGTCTGCGGGAAAAGGATGTCCCGGCAGAGGTCAGCAGTCTGGAATTTGCAAGGGATCTGTTAAGCGCAGTGCAGACATCTGCGAATGTAAAATATTATGCAGAGATTGTATCAGAGAAAGCGATGCTGCGTCGACTGATTAAGTTAAATGAAGAGATTGCCAATATCTGTTATCTTGGAAAAGAGCCGTTGGAGGCGGTGCTTGAGACAACGGAAAAGAAAGTATTTGAACTTGTTCAGCGGAGAAATACCGGAGACTATGTGCCTATAAAAGATGTTGTGCTGAGCGCGCTGGAAAAGATTGAGAAGGCATCGAAAACGAATGGAAGTGTCACCGGAATCCCGACAGGTTTTTTGGATCTGGATTATAAGATGTCAGGACTTCAGCCTTCCGATTTGATTCTTGTGGCGGCGAGACCGTCCATGGGAAAGACAGCGTTTGTGTTGAATATTGCGCAGAATGTGGCGTTTAAAGAAAATAAAACAACTGCTATTTTTAGTTTGGAGATGTCAAAAGAGCAGTTGGTAAACCGTCTGTTTTCTCTGGAGTCGCAGGTAGATTCTCAGTCGCTTCGTACAGGTAATCTGAAGGATTCGGATTGGGAAAAGCTGATTGAAAGTGCGGGAATTATCGGGAAGTCCAATCTGATCATCGATGATACACCGGGTATTTCGATTTCGGAACTGCGTTCAAAATGCAGAAAGTACAAGCTGGAACATAATTTGGAATTGATTATTATCGACTATTTGCAGTTGATGACAGGGCGTGTCGGAGGAAGAAGTGAGTCCAGACAGCAGGAAATTTCGGATATTTCGAGATCGTTAAAAGGTCTGGCGAGAGAGCTGAATGTGCCGGTGATCGCATTGTCGCAGTTGAGCCGTGCGGTAGAACAAAGACCGGAGCACAGACCGATGCTTTCGGATTTACGTGAATCAGGGGCAATCGAGCAGGATGCCGATGTGGTAATGTTTATTTACCGTGATGACTATTACAATAAAGATACAGAATTGAAAAATGTAGCAGAGATTATTATTGCAAAACAGAGAAATGGTTCGATTGGAACAGTCAATTTGACATGGCTGCCGAACTATACAAAGTTTGCAAATTATCTGAAACAGGATTGATGAATCTGGAATGTGGTATAAGCAGATACTGCATTCTGGATTTTTTATTGCATAAAAATTATGACCTATGCAGTAAGAAGTGCGCTGCAAGGATCGAACTGCTGCGAATAGTTATTTTTGAGAAAAAAGCAAAAAAAATAGTGTTTCTTTTGGGAAAATATGCTAATATAAAAAACGGGAGAAAGGTACAAAACAAAAAATAATATGCGTTTGTACGGAAAAAGAAAGGAGAAATATGAAAAAGTTTATGAAAAAACTTTCGGCAATTATGTTAGTTGCTGCCATGGTGTGTACGACATTTTTGAGTTATATGCCATCGTTAGATGTATTGGCAGCTCCGAAGATGATGGCACATCTGAAAGCCGGAAGTGGGAATGCAAACGAGCACTTTGGCGGTGCAAAGCCGGAGGCATTTGTCTTATCCAGCCAAAAGTTTACGGGAGAGGATTTAAGTGCTACGGTTCAGCTTGTAAGTGAGAGTAAAGACACGAGGTTTCGTTTTGTAACGAAATATGTGGATGATACTCATTGGAGTTATATCGCTTACGATACAGGAAAATGGCTTTATGAATTTAAAAATGGAGATGGGTCTTATGCAGCGTTATCAGGATTGCCAGAAGTCAACAAAGATGATGAGATTACGATTTCAACATCTTATAAGGACAATGGCTTGAATGTGACAGTTGAAAATAAGACAACAAACAAAAGTGGTTCAGCAGTTGTAGCTAATGAAAAATTTAATGAGCTGAAAACAGAATCAGGAGAGATTGGATTTGGTGCAGGTACTTTTGGAGAAGCTTACACAGAAATTTATTTCTCAGATGTAAAAGCTGGTGAGACAGCTTATAGCGACTACAGTGGCTGGCATGTATACAAGACTCTTTCAGGACAGGTTTGGGAACCATCTGTGGAAGTACCGGATGGAGGAGACACAGATCCGGAAAATCCTTCTGAAAACGGAAGAGCTTGGATTGAGTTAAAGGGTGGAAGCAACAATGGTGGTGGACACTCCTATGGCAATGCAAATGCAAAAGCGCCGGTACTGCTTCTTGATGATGACAAGAAGATGGAAGAGTCAGGAGAACTTTCTCTTGCTGTGAAGCCAAGCAATAACTGGGGTGTATTTTATACTTATGTGAATGACAATAACTGGTTATATGTAGGTCATGATACGAGCAGTGGCTGGTACTATCAGTATAACTTGAATGGAAGTGGATCTTATCCGAAAATCTCAGGACTTCCGGATCCGGTTGAAGGGGAAGAACTTCAGATGTCTATCTCATTGAACAGAGAGACATTGTCTGTGACAGTAAACGGAGTAACTTCGCGTGTGACAAATCAGGCATTGATCGATTTCAGTGAGGAGAATGCAGGTAAAGGCCGTTTCGGTGTGAAAACAAACAGTGCAACAACGATTTCTTTTGCGGATGTGATGTACGGAAAAGATAACTGTATGGAAGATGACTGGGTATTTTGTGCAGACCGTGACGGACAGTCGTTTAAAAAGACATATTCAAAACTTGTGCCGCTTACAGGTACAGTTACGGAAAAAGGAGAAGGCGGATTGGCAGATGCGACAGTTCGCGTTGGAAACAAGTCTGCAAAAACAGATGAAAATGGTAAATATCAGTTTGATGCGTTGGAACTTGGAACCTATACTATGGCTGTTTCCAAACCGGGATATCAGGCATTCTCAGGTGAAGTGACAATTGAAGATAAAAAAGATAATGTCAAAGATATAACACTGGAATTAAAAGCTCCATTGGATTTGTCAAAATACGATTCTATTTCATCTGATGAAATGAAAGTATATATCGGAAAAGAATTTCCGGTTGTGGCAAGATACCAGATGCTTGCGAATGGACAGGAGATTACAGATACATATTTCCGCGGAAATGAAACAGAACTTGATGAAGTTGCAATCAATGGTGTCGCTATAAAACCGGAAGTGGAAGTGGCAGAGACAAAAGCAGACTCAAGAACATATGCAATGCATGTGGAGAAAGATGATATCAATCTGGATATGGATGTCAAAGTCAGTGTAAAAGAAAATGACCTGACATGGGAAGTAACAAAATTAGAAAAAGCAGAAGGCTGTGCAGATATTGCAACAATCGATGTTCCTGGATTGAACCTTCTGACTGTGGATGCAGTGGAGACAGGAGCCAATTTCGCAGGAGCAAAGGCTTCGACAACAACAACATCTTCCGGAGATGTATTTATTGATTTTGAAGATGGATTTGTACCATCTGAGACAGACGGATACCTGTATGGATTCCTGACAAATGGGAAATTAAGCGCAGGTCTTTACAGCAATTCCGAGGTGGAAGGAGACAAACGTGTCATTCGCAATAATGGGGCGGATACAATGAGTCTCACAAGTGCTGCATGGTACTACGAGTTGGGAGATGCAAACGGACAGAAGAATGCTTCAAAGTATGATGATTATCCGGTGAGTGAACTTCCATGTACAAAAGTGGCAATCGCAGCAGATGCAAATGGCGATGAGACAATCGACTGGAATGACGGTGCGCTTGCATTCCGTGATATTATGAACATTCCATACGGTTCTGAAAATATCAAAGATTTAGTAAACTATCGTATCGTTATGAACTTTGCAAGTATGGCATCAAATCCATACCATACAACAGCAGACAACATTAAAAAAGTGTATCTTGCAACAGATGGTCTTCCACAGGCAGTTATGCTCAAAGGATACGGTAACGAAGGACATGACTCTGCAAACTCTGAGTATGCTGATATTGCAGAAAGAGAAGGAGGAGTAGAAGATTTCCAGGAATTGATTAAGATTGCACATGACTATAACACAGAGATTGGTATTCACGTCAATGCACAGGAAGCTTATCCGGAAGCGGCATCTTTCAATGAAGAGATGCTTCAGAAACCATTTTCAAACGGATGGGGATGGCTTGACCAGTCACAGGTTATCGACAAACTTTGGGATTTGTCAAGTCAGGCAAGATGGAAACGTTTTGTACAGCTGTATGACAGAATCAACGGAACGGATTTCTATAGCAGAAAATGGCCGGATGCAGTTGAAAATTCTTTGGGTGAAGTAAACGCTACAAAAGAAGAAATCAAAAAAGATGCAGAATCCCGTGAAGATAATATGGATTTCATTTATCTTGACGTATGGTATCAGGATGCATGGGAGACAAGACAGATTGCGGATGAGATCAATTCTTTGGGATGGAGATTCTCTACAGAGTTCAGTGCGGAGGGTGAATATGACTCTACATGGCAGCACTGGTCTACAGATGCCGCATATGGCGGGGCAACATCAAAAGGATATAACAGTGATATTATCCGTTTCATCAGAAATGACCAGAGAGATTCTCAGGTATTGAACTATCCACAGTTCGGTGGAACAGCAGACAATCCGTTACTTGGAGGATACCGTCTGTACGGATTTGAAGGATGGGGTGGAGACAAAGATTATGACAACTACATTCTTCAGACATTCAATCAGAACTTACCTACAAAATTCTTACAGCACTACTATGTGACAGATTGGGAGAATTATGAAGAGGGAGAGTCTCCGGTTGGAAACCATGAAAAACAAATCACATTGAGAAATGACAGCGGTGATGAAGTTGTTGTCACAAGAAACGAAGAACAGCGCAGCGATGATAACATTGAGCGCACAATTACATTAAATGGGAAGAAAGTATTAGATAATGTCACATATCTGCTTCCATGGACAGATAATCAGGATGGCAGTGAAAAACTGTATCACTGGAATCTGGACGGTGGACAGACAACATGGGAACTTCCAAATGGATGGGAAGGTCTTGCGAATGTTGTGATGTATGAACTTTCTGATCAGGGTCGTATCAACGAGACAAGTGTTGCTGTGTCTGGAAATTCAGTGACATTAGATGCAAAGGCTGCTACAGCCTATGTGTTGGTGAAAGGTGATGCGGCAGGCGTAAAAGAACTTGCAAATGACTTTGGTGAGTATGACTATGTGACAGATCCGGGATTCAACGGATATGCCGCAGGGGAAAAACTATCTGCAGATGAATGGTCTGGCGATATCAACGATGATGCAGTTGTAGTAGAAAAAGCAGATACAGGAGATCAAAGACTTGCATTCAACAGTCCTCTTGACGGTGTGTCAGTGACAACTACAATCAAAGGTTTGACAAAAGGAACAGACTACGTAGCAGAAGTTTATGTGGAAAACAATAGTGATGCAAAAGCTTCTATTGAAGTGAATGCAGGAGAAAAGAAAGTTTCTAATTATACAGAGCGTTCGATTCTCAATAACTACGTAAAGAGTGACCAGAAAAACGGAAGCAAGATGCAGCGTATGCAGGTTTCATTTACAGCAGAGAGTGAGACTGCACAGCTAACACTTTCAAGAGGCTACGGCGATGGTTCTACTTATATGGACGATATCCGTATCGTTGAGAAATCTTTGAATAACTTCCAGGAAGATGGTGTGTTCAAACAAGATTTCGAGACAGTAGTACAGGGCTTGTATCCATTTGTGTTAAGCTCTGCACAGGGTATTTCTGACCCGGCTACACATTTATCGCAGCTGAACGCACCATATACACAGGCTGGATGGAATGGAAGAGTCATCGATGATGTTATCGATGGAAACTGGTCATTAAAGCATCACGATGGAAATACAGGAATTATTTATCAGACAATTCCTCAAAACTTCCGTTTTGAACCTGGGAAAGCGTATACAGTAGAGTTTGACTACCAGTCAGGACCGGATAAAGCGTATGCGATGGTAGTTGGTGATGGAACAACTTACACTACTCCTTCAGATGATGAGTATCTGGCTCAGGCACGTGGTGAAGATGAGAAAAAACATGTAAAAATGCAGGTAGTTGGTTCGGGAAGCGGACAGACATGGATTGGTCTGTACGAAAACGGAAGCAAAGCCGGAACAGGAAGCATGGGACAAAGAGACTTCGTTCTCGACAATCTTGTGATCACAGAGGAGAAAGATGCAACATCTGTGACATTGGAATCTACAGAGCTTTACAAAGGTGAAACTGCAAAAATTTATGGAAATAATCTGGATCAGATTACATGGGAAACAAGCAATGATAAAGTTGCAGTAGTGGACAAAGAAGCAGGAGTTGTAAAAGCACTTGCAGCAGGAACAGCAACTTTGACAGCGACGCTTTCAAAAGATGAGAAGATTACATTTGAGATCACGGTTACAGACGGTGTAGTGACAGAGATTCCAAGAGAGGAATTTGATGGAATCACATCTTCTGCAAACACAGAACAATCCTCCGGAGAACCGGCAGGAAGCGGTGTTGCATCAGCAGCAACAGACGGTGACTCTTCCACATACTGGCATTCACAGTGGAGTGGATTTACTGTGAGCAAAGAAAATCCTGCAATTCTCACAGTCGATCTTGGAAAAGAAATGTCAATTGGAGGATTCAAATTCCAGCAGAGACCGGGAACGAATAATGGTATTGTTTACAAATATCACTATGAAGCCTTTGATGCAGCAGGAGAGAAAGTTGCTTCCAGCGATACAATTTCTGTTGATAATGCGCAGAGAGCAGGTGGACAGTGGATTACATCTCTGTTTGAAAATGTAGCAAATGTAAAAACAATTAAGATTTATGTAGAAGAAGGAAAAGGAAACTTTGCGGCAATCGCAGAAGTAGTTCCGCTTCGCATACAGAAGGTTGCAGATTCGGCGACATTAGATGATGTTACAATAAAAGTCGGTGAAAAAGTCAGATTGGAAGCTAAACACGATGAGGACACCATTTTGACAGGAATCGTATGGAGTTCTTCTGATAAAGAAGTTGTAAAGGTAAATCAGAATGGAGTCGTAACAGGTTTGAAAACCGGAACAGCGACTATCACGATTAAAAATGCGATCGGGAAACTGGCATCATGTACAGTGACAGTAACAAAAGACGAAGTGATACTGGATAAAGAGGATCTGCAAAAGGCGATTGACAAAGCAGAAACATTAGACTTGGATAAGTACAAAGACGGTGTGGAAAAAGATGCATTTAAGGCAGCTTTAAGTCAAGCGAAAGACGTTTTGGCGAATGCTAAGACACAAGATGAGATTGACAAAGCGACAAGCGAATTAAATGCAGCGATAAATGCATTAAAAGAGGTGGAAAAACCAGTAGAGCCATCTGCAGATAAATCAAAATTAGAGAAATTCTACAAAGACTGTCTTGCTTACTACAAAGAGACAAATCATTCAAAAGAAAACTGGCAGAAATATCAGACAGTACTTGCTTATGTGAAAGCAGTACTTGAGAATGAAAATGCAACACAGGACGAAGTTGACAATGCATTGAAAGTATTAGTTGAGATTACAGGTATTTTGAACAAAGAGCTGGAAGATGCAGGCAAAGAGCCGACAACACCGCCAACACCAACAACGCCTAACGGAGAAGGAAATAATGGTGGAAATGGCAATGTGACAACTGGAGATATGACAACATGGGGAATGACAGCAGTTGTAATGTTATTGGCAGTCGGCGCGGTAGTAGTTGTAATAAGAAGAAAAAGAGAAACAAGATAAGAGATAAGCTTACTAAAAAGGCACAAATCCATTTGGGTTTGTGCCTTTTTGCAAGTTTACATATAAAAAATGGGAAAATATATGCAAAAAGAATGAGAAATATGGTATAGTAAGAATGTATATGTGCGAAATGTTTAAAAGAAAAGGAGGATAGAAAGAAATATTAGTAAAAATATAAAAAGGAAAGGGAAATTATGAAAAGAAAACATTTAAAACGTGTAGTGGCAGGTGCGTTTGCAGCAGTGATGGCAACATCTGGAATATCATTTCCACAGGCAAATGTGCATGCAGAAGAAAAAGGGAATGAATTAAGGCTTTGGTACGATGAGCCAACATCACAAGGCACGAATATTCTTGGTGCCGGTTCTGGGTATGATACAGACGAAAAAAACAGATGGCAGCAACATACATTGCCGATTGGTAATGGTGATATGGGAGCGAATGTCTACGGAGAAATTGCAAGTGAACATTTGACATTCAATGAGAAGACACTTTGGACAGGCGGTCCGAGTGAAAGCCGAAAAGACTATATGGGTGGAAACTCAACAGAAAAAGGGCAGGACGGAGCGTCACTGAAAAATATCCAGAAATTATTTGCGGAAGGAAAAACTTCTGAAGCGACTGCGGCATGTAATAATCTGCTGGTTGGAATAAGTAACGGATACGGCGCTTATCAGCCGTGGGGCGATATTTATTTTGATTACAAAGATATCACAGAGAAAAATGCGACAGAATATCAGAGAGATCTGGATCTTAAGACAGCAATCTCGACTGTTTCGTTCAAAGAAGACGGTACACAGTACACAAGAGAATTTTTTATGAGCCATGACGATGATGTCTTAGTTGCACGTTTGGAAGCAAAAGGCTCAGAAAAATTGAATTTGGATGTACGTTTTCCTTCAAAGCAAGGCGGAAAGACCGTGGCGGAAGGAAATGATACATTAAAATTATGCGGAGCACTGACAGACAATCAGATGAAATATGCATCTTATCTGACGGTGAAAGCGGATAATGGTTCTGTGACAGGTTCAGGGGACAAATTGACGGTAAAAGATGCAAGTGCAGTTACTGTGTATTTGTCAGCAGCTACGGATTACAAGAATGCATTTTATAATGAAGACAAGACAGAAGATTACTATTACCGCACAGGTGAGACGGATGAAGCGTTAGCAAAACGTGTAAAAGAAACTGTGGATAAAGCAGTAGAAAAGGGATACAAAGAAGTAAAAGCAACACATTTAGAAGATTATCAGGAACTGTTCAACCGCGTATCTTTAAATATTGGACAGACAGTGTCTGAAAAGACAACAGATGACTTATTGAAGACATACAAGGACGGAAGTGCCAGCGAGCCGGAAAAACGCCAGTTGGAGAATATGTTATTCCAGTACGGCAGATATTTGACAATTGCCTCTTCAAGAGAAGATTCACAGCTTCCATCCAATCTACAGGGAGTATGGAATAGTCTGACAAATCCACCATGGAGCTCAGACTATCATATGAATGTAAACCTTCAGATGAACTACTGGCCTACATATTCTACAAATCTTTCAGAATGTGCATTGCCATTGATTGACTATGTGGATTCTTTAAGAGAGCCTGGACGTGTGACTGCGAAAGTCTATGCCGGTGTAGAGAGCAAAGACGGCGAGGCAAATGGTTTCATGGCTCATACACAGAATACACCATTTGGATGGACTTGTCCGGGATGGGCATTTAGCTGGGGATGGTCTCCGGCGGCAGTGCCATGGATTCTTCAAAACTGTTGGGAATACTATGAGTTCACAGGCGATACTGAATTTATGGAAGAAAATATTTACCCAATGCTAAAAGAAGAAGCTACATTCTATAATCAGATTTTGACAGAAGATAAAGATGGCAAATTAGTATCTTCTCCATCTTACTCACCGGAACACGGACCATATACTGCAGGTAATACATATGAGCATACATTGATTTGGCAGTTGTATGAAGATGCTGCAAAAGCGGCTGAGGTACTTGGACAAGATACAGAGCTTGCAGCAAAATGGAAAGAGAATCAGTCAAAATTAAAAGGACCAATTGAAATCGGTGACGACGGACAGATTAAAGAATGGTATGAAGAGACAACGTTGGATAGTATGAAGCCACAAGGAGCTGATCCGGCAGGACACAGACATTTATCACATATGTTAGGACTCTTCCCGGGAGATTTGATTGCACAGAAAGAAGAATGGCTGCAGGCAGCAAAAGTTTCGATGGACTATCGTACAGACAACAGTACAGGCTGGGGGATGGGACAGCGCATCAATACATGGGCAAGACTTGGAGAAGGTAATAAAGCACATGAATTGATCCAGAACCTGTTCAAAGGTGGAATTTATCCAAACCTTTGGGATACACATGCACCATTCCAGATTGATGGTAACTTCGGATACACATCAGGTGTGTCTGAGATGCTGCTGCAGAGCAATATGGGATATCTCAATCTTCTTCCGGCAATTCCGGATGTATGGGCAGATGGAAGTGTAGACGGACTGATTGCACGTGGCAATTTTGAAGTGGATATGGATTGGGCAAAGACAAGCCTGACAAAAGCTGAAATTCTTTCTAAAAATGGTGGAGAATGTGAGATTGGATATCCTGGCATCGCGAAGGCGAAAATTGTAGACAGTAAAGGTGCAGAAGTAACAGTTGAAAAAGTAAGTGAGGACCGTATTAAATTCAATACGACAAAGGGCGAGACTTACACAATGACTGAGATTCCGGAAAGACCGGTAAAAGCTCCGGCAAATGCATCTGCGATTTATAAAGATAACACAGCAATCGTGACATTTGATGCAGTGGCAAACGCAGAAAAATATGTTGTATATGCATCAACAGACGGAACAATATACAACAAGGTCGGCGAAGTGGACGGGACAGAATACAAAGCAGAAGATTTCGCAGAAGGAACAACTTATAAAGTAGCAGCAGTGGTAGAAGGAAAAGAAGGAGAGAAGACTTCGAAAATCACACCAGAGCAGTTGGCTGTAACCAATAAGATTGATGATCGTGACAGCAGAATCGAGTATTCTTCCGGCTGGGGCAACTGGGGACCACAGGAAGGTCAGTATGAAAAAACAGAGAAATACTCTAATACAGTAGGCGATACAGCAGAACTTTATTTCTATGGAACAGGAGTTCGTGTGATCGGTATGAAAAATACAGACTGCCGGACATTTGATTTATATGTAGATGGAGAGTTGAAGAAAAAGGATGTGAACACAACCTCTAGTACATGCCAGAGACAGCAAGTACTTACTGAAATAACTGGTTTGGACAAAGGGATTCACAAAGTAAAATTAGTTGTAAAACAGGGGAAGATTTCTCTGGATGCATTTGAATTTGATGCGGCGGTGGAAGCAACAGGATTACAAATTACAGGTGCTGACTCTTTGAATATGAATGCATCGAAGACATTACAGCTGGAAGCAGTGTATACACCAGAAGGTGCAGCAGGTGCAGGAGTGGATTGGTCTGTAGATAAACAAGAGGTTGCGACAATCGATGCAAATGGTCTTCTGACAGCAGTGAAGGCTGGAACAGTCGTTGTGACAGCAACAGACAAAGAAAATGAAAAACTGACGGCGACAAAGACAATCACAATCACAAAAGAAGCGACAACTGTAAAATATGATGACCGTGATTCTAGCATCAAATATGATGCGAACTGGACAAAGTGGGATGAAGAAAAACATTACAATGGCACAGAGACTGAGACTACAACAGATGGTGCAAGCTTCTCATTTGAATTCAACGGAACAGGCATTGGCTTGTATGTGATGAAATTAGAAAAATCCGGAAATACAGGAGGAGCGCAGCTTAAGATTGAAATTGACGGTCAGGAAGCTGGAAAAGTATCTACTTTCACGACCGTAGCAGGAAGTGAGCCACAACAGAAGGTATTTGAAAAATTAGATTTGACAGATGGAAAACATACTGTCAAAGTGACCGTAGATGGTCTGGCACAGGACGCAAAAGACGCCGGTGTTACAAGTCCGAAAGTATGCTTTGACTACTACGAAGTGACTGTAGGCGGAGAAGAAAAACCAGATTGTGAGCATAAGAACACAGAGGTTCGGAATCAAACAGATGCCACATGTACAGAGGCTGGTTACACAGGTGATACAGTATGTAAAGACTGTGAAGTGATTGTGAAGGCAGGAACAGTTATAGAAGCAAAAGGTCATGATGCAGAAACACGCAATGCCAAAGAAGCTACATGTACAAAAGATGGTTATACTGGTGATGAGGTATGTAAAGTTTGTGATACCGTAGTAGAAAAAGGAACTGAAGTGAAAGCTTTAGGACACGATTTCACAGAGTGGACAGTAGAAAAAGAGCCAACTGAAACTGAGGAAGGCTTGGAAGTCCGGACATGTAAACGTGATGGCTGTGAAGTGAGAGAAGAACGAGCAATTCCGAAACTTCCGGTTACACCTGACAAAGTAGATAAATCCGCATTGGAAAAATACTATAACGAATGTCTGGAATACTACAAAGAGGCAAACTACACAGCTGACAGTTGGAAGGTATATCAAGCGGCTATGGATCAGGCAAAAGCAGTACTTGACAATGAAAAAGCAACTGAGAAGGACGTAAAAGATGCTGTCCTGGCAATCAAAGATGCAACGGAACAGTTGAAAAAAGTTAGCAATAGTACACAGCCAGAAAATCCGGACAAAGATAATACGGATAATAAAGGTGCTAACAAGAAACCGGTAACTGGCGATAACGTGAATGCGGCTGTTTGGTCAATTGTAGGAATTACTGCAATTTTTGCAGTGGCAGTTGCTGTGTTGAGAAAGAGACGCAGAGCATAAAGGCTGAATAAAACAAGAGCAAAAAAAGAGATGGAATCTGAATAAAAAAACAGATTTCCACTCTCTTTTTTTGTGCAGAACAATGTTTAGTTGTGAGAGAAAAATGTCAAAATATAACAATAAAGCATATTTTTGGGAAGAAAATTATTGTATTTGACATATGAAGTGGCTATAATAGAAAGGAAAAAGAAAATTATATAAAAAGCATTATTTTTAGGAATGCGGAAAGTGAGAAAAGCATGATGAAATGGAAAAAACATGGGAAGACATGTGTCAAAAAAGTGCTTGGTGGGACGATGGCAGCAATGCTTGCAGTTTCCGGAGTAAATTTTCCTGATGCGACTGTTGCACAGGCGGCATCCACAAAGCCTGATCAGGATCCAATGAAGATTCGTTTTGGCGAGCCATTGTCAAAAGGAAAATTGACAGGATCTTCAGGTAATTTTACAAAACCAGGAAGTGATACAGACTGGTGGCAGCAGTTATCTCTTCCAATCGGAAACTCTTATATGGGAGCGAACATATATGGTGAAGTAGAAAAAGAGCACCTGACATTCAATCAGAAGACATTGTGGAATGGCGGACCTTCTGAGACACAACCTTATACAGGCGGAAATATCAGCACAGTGAATGGGCAGTCAATGTCTGATTATGTGAAATCCGTGCAGAATGCATTTTTGACTGGGGACAGCAATGCATCAAACATGTGTGAAAAATTAGTTGGTACAAGTTCAAGAGAATATGGCGCTTATCAGGGCTGGGGCGATATTTATCTGGATTTTGACAGAGAAGAACCTCAGGAAGAAGAAAAGATCATCAGTGATACAAGCGATGAGATCAAATATGAATCTATGTGGCACTCATATCCACAGCCTGATTGGGAAGGCGGCTCAGAGCATTATACAAACGAGCCTGGAAAATTCACGGTATCGTTTGAGGGAACCGGAATTCAGATGATTGGTGTAAAATACAATGAGATGGGGAATTTCAAAGCGACGGTAGATGGCAAGGAGGTTACCGGAAGTATGTATTCCGCTACGAAACAGACAGGAGTTGTTTTGTTTGAAATTTCAGGTTTGGAGCAGGGAACACATACACTAACATTTGAATCAATAAGAGATGATGCAGGCAGAGCGAAAACATCTTTTGATTATCTGAAAGTATTAGAAGGGGAGACAATTGACTGGAACCCGACAGTAGAAAGAGAAAAAGTAAAATTTGAAGGAAGCTGGGCGCGCTGGGATCGTGCGGCAAATAACGAAAATGATGCAGATTCCTGGTTTGGAAAAGACGAAGTATATGTAGATGCTGCCAATGCCGAAGGTGCAACTCTTACATGTAAGTTTACAGGAACAGGCTTTGAACTCTTTGGAGCAAAAAGCAGTGGATTGGGCAAGTTCCAATACAAAGTAGACGATGCGAAGGAGTGGACAGAAGTAAACACATACGCATCTGCTTTTTCAAGAACAAGTCTTGTGAATGTGACGGGGCTGACAAAAGGTGAGCACACACTTACTATTAAGGGTGTAAAAGGCAATAAAGTCTCTTTTGACGGTATTGTAACTACAATGAAGGAAGAGGATCCGGATAAAGAGGAACATACAGAGACAACAAACTACGAGAGAGCATTGGACATCGATACAGCGCTTGCGACAGTGTCTTATGACAGAGATAATACACATTACTATCGTGAGTATTTTGCAAGTTATCCGGACAATGTGATTGCGATGAAACTGACAGCAGAGGAAATCAAAGGCTCTGAAGGCGAGATGCGTCCATTGGAATTTGAGGTAAGTTTCCCTGTAGATCAGCCGAGCGACAAATCTCTTGGAAAAGAAGTTACATATACAACAGAGGACGATTCAATTATTGTTGCAGGTAAGATGAAAGACAATGATTTGAAATTAAATGGGCGGTTGAAAGTTGTAACAAAAGACGGTGAGGTCACTCCGGTAGAAGGAAAAGAAGGAACACTTCTTGTCAGTGATGCGACAGAAGTATATATCTATGTCACAGCGGACACAGATTATGAGATGGTACATCCGGAATACCGTACTGGCCAGACAGATCAGCAACTTGCAGATGAAGTTAAAAAAGTGATGGATGATGCAACAAAACAAGGGTATGATCAAGTAAAAGAAAATGCTCAGGCTGATTATAAAAACATCTATGACAGAGTAAAAATTGATTTTGGTCAGGAGGCGTCAGATAAGACAATTGATGAATTGATCAAAGCATATAAAGATGGAAATGCAAGTACAGAAGAAAAAGCTTATTTGGAGACAATGATTTTCCAGTATGGACGTTATCTGCAGATTTCTTCTTCAAGAGAAGGGGATAAACTGCCGGCAAACTTGCAGGGAGTATGGCTGGATTGTACAGGTGCAGCGAATAGTCCGGTCGCATGGGGAAGTGACTATCATATGAATGTAAATCTTCAGATGAACTATTGGCCGACTTATGTGACAAATATGGCGGAGTGTGCAGAGCCGTTGATTGACTACGTGGAAGGATTGCGTGAACCAGGACGTATCACTGCATCTACATATTTCGGAATTGATAATTCAGATGGTAAACAGAATGGTTTCATGGCAAATACACAGAACACACCATTTGGATGGACTTGTCCGGGATGGGCGTTTAGCTGGGGATGGTCTCCGGCAGCAGTTCCGTGGATTTTGCAGAATGTATATGAAGCGTATGAGTATTCAGGCGATGTGGAAAAATTAGAGTCTGAGATTTTCCCAATGATGGAAGAAGAAGCAAAATTCTACATGTCTATTTTAAAAGAAGTAACAGATGCAGATGGAACAAAACGTTATGTAACAGTTCCGGCATATTCACCGGAACATGGTCCATATACAGCAGGAAACGTATATGAAAACGTGCTCGTATGGCAGCTGTTTAACGATTGTATTGAGGCAGCAGAAGCTTTGAATGCAAATGAGGCAGGAACAGTTTCAAAAGAACAGATTGATGAATGGACAAAATATCGTGATGGATTAAAACCAATCGAAATCGGAGAAAGCGGACAGATAAAAGAGTGGTATGATGAGACCGAATTTGGTCAGACAGCAAACGGTGCAATTCCGTCATTTGACGCGAAACATCGTCATATGTCACATTTGCTTGGCGTATATCCAGGAGATTTAGTAACTGTAGATAATAAACAGTATATGGATGCGGCAAAAGTTTCTCTGACAGCGCGTGGAGATAATGCGACAGGATGGGGAATCGCACAAAGATTAAACACATGGGCAAGAACAGGTGATGGAAATCATTCTTATCAGATTATCAATCAGTTTATTAAAACGGGTATTTATTCAAACCTTTGGGATTCTCATGCACCATACCAGATTGACGGAAACTTTGGATTCACAAGTGGTGTGGCTGAGATGCTTTTACAGTCAAATGCAGGATATATCAATCTGCTTCCAGCTATGCCGGATGAACAATGGACAACAGGATCTGTAAGCGGGCTTGTTGCAAGAGGCAATTTTGAAGTGAGCGAGAGCTGGAAAGATGGAGCGCTGACAGAGGCTAAGATTGTTTCAAACAATAGCGGAACATGTACAGTACAGGCTGGAGATTGGGAATATGTCGATGTAAGAGACAGCAAAGGAAACAAAGTAGCTGTATCAGGTGTTGAAGGGAAAGACGGCCGCGTGACATTTGAGACGACAGAAGGTGAAAGCTATGTGCTTACAGAAACAGACAAACCATCCGTTGTTGTAGATAAGAAAGCATTGAAAGACAAGTTAGACGAAGTAAATGCTTTTACAGATGCTTTGACAGACACAGAGTATACAAAAGAGTCAATCGAAGCATACAAAGCAGCTTTGAACGATACACTTGAAGATGCAAAAGAAGTCTATGGAAATGAGAAAGCGACACAGGATGAAGTTGATAATGCTGTGAAGGCATTGAACAGTAAGTTTAAAGATGCGCAGAAACTTTTGGAGAAAGTAGCAGTAGACCCGGATCCAGAGGAAGTAGATAAGACAGCATTGAAAGACAAGCTGGCTGAGGTAGACAAGTTTACAGAAAGTCTGAAAGATACTGTTTATACAGAGAAGTCAATCGAGGCATATAAGGAAACATTAAAATCTATTCTGGGAGACGCACGGAGCGTATACAATGATGATAAGGCGACACAGGACGATGTAGATGGAGTTCTTTCTAATCTCACAAGTAAGTTCGAGGAAGCGAAAAAACTTTTGAAGAAAGTAGATACTCCGACACCAGGAAAACCGGAAACGGGAAAACCAGAAGCGGAAAAACCGGATAAAAATCAACCGGATAAAGAGACACCAGTAACAGGAGACAGCAGTACAGTTGTCTGGATGATGTTAGCTATGGTTGTAGCGGGGTTTGGAATTGTAATAGTCAGAAGAAAAAGAAGATATTAAAATGAAGTGAGGCGGTTCAAGGATGAACCGCCTTTATTCACATTTCAAACAGTTTTCTTAATTTCCTGATAGGAGCGGAACGTGCAGATTCTTTGCGATAAGTCTGCTGTTGACGGATTAGATGATCAAGTTTTTTATAACGGTCCTCTTCCTGCCGGTCCTGAGCTTGAAACAGGTAATTCATTTCTTTGATAATTGCTTGAGAAATGGACTGGCTTACAGATTCTTCCAGAATCTTATTGTTTTCAAGCATCGCATGTTGAAAGATTTCTTCTATTTGCAGTTGAATCTTTTCTAATGATGCATTAGAAGCCATGTCAGGTTGCTCCTCGGAAACCGAATTTGAAACGGTTGGATCTTCTTTAGGTTCTTTTTGAAGTTTAAGTTTGTCTCTCGTTCGCAGCATATCAGGGATGAGTCCCTTTAACTCCTTTAACTGTATCCCTTGTTCTTTTAGTTCTTTGATACAGCAAAAAAGCTGTATGTCATCTTCTGTATAGTATCGATGTCCCATTTCTGTGCGCCCTATAGATAGTGAAAGTTCTTCTTCCCAATATCTTAAAACATGGGTTTCAACATTTACACGTTTGGCAGCTTCTGAAATCATATAATGAACTTCGCCCATACAATATTAACCCCCTATTAAATTAGAATGAATATGTAACATATATATCATACCATAAGATTGTCCATAAGCTGTAAAAAAACGCTCATCAAATTTCGACAGAACTTTTCATTGTATTTAAAGTATCGGTGTGCTATGATGTCAATAAGAATTCCTCTGTAGAAATGGAGGAAAAGAATGAGTCAGAAAAAATTAACAGATCTTACGATTAAGGACAACTTTTTGTTTGGTGCAGTGATGACGGATGAAAAAAATTGTCGAGATTTTCTGGAGATGGTTTTAGGATTTCCGATTGCCCGCGTTGAAATTAGCAAGGAGAAGAGTGTTGTCTATCATCCGGAGTATAAAGGGGTGCGTCTTGACATTTATGCCCAGGATGAAGAACAGACATGCTATAATGTTGAGATGCAGGCGGCAAGCAGACCGCATTTAGGAAAGCGAAGCAGATATTATCACAGTCAGATGGATATGGATTTGTTGCTTTCCGGAAGAGACTATGAGGATCTTCCGCCGGCGTATGTCATTTTTATCTGTGACTTTGATCCGTTTGGAGATAAAAAATATAAATATACGTTCTGCAATATCTGCGAGGAGGAGAGCGCGGTCGATCTTGGAGATGAGAGATATACCATTTTCCTGAGTACACGTGGGGAGAATCCTCAGGAAGTATCTGAAAGTCTGGTCAACTTTTTGAAGTTCGTAAAAGCAGACTTGAAGGAGAGCAAAGAAGAGTCGGAAGATCCATTTGTAAGACAACTTCAAAAAACGATTGAAAAGATTAAAGTCAACCGGGAAATGGGGGAAAGATTTATGGTTTTTCAAGAGATGCTGAGCGAAGAAAGAGCTGTTGGAAGAAATGAAGGAAAGCAAGAAATGCAGAAAGAAACCATTGTGAGATTGTTGGGCAAACTCGGAAGTTTATCAGATTCTCTGCGGAAGCAGATTGAAGAAGAGGCGGATTCAGAAGTCTTGGACAGTCTTTATGAGAAAGCGATGGAAGCGGAATCTTTAGAGCAGTTTTATGGGGAAGCAGATCGTGTTTTTGCCACAGTGAAACAATCATAGAACAGGTCTTTTATGGCAGATTATTTTTATCTGCCAGTCTGTTACAAATCTAAATCAAGTCAAATATTCGAGGCTAAAAATCATATAGTATTTTATATACAGAGGAATTCTTAAAAAACTTATTCAGGCATGAGTGTAATATAAAAAGTGCCACAGACTAAAAATCTGCGACACTTTTAAACTTTGTGATCACTTTTCGATTATTTATTATTCAGCAGAGATTGCTCCTGTTGGGCATTGTGCTGCACAAGCGCCACAGTCAACACATGCATCTTTATCGATTTCGTAGTGGTCAGCACCCTGAGAAATAGCTCCTACAGGACATTCAGCTTCGCAAGCTCCACAGCTTACGCATTCATCACTAATTACGTGTGCCATAGTATGTATCCTCCTTTTTGTACATTTGATAGATATGAAATATATCTACCCTTTCATTTATTTTAATACAAACAGACCAAATATACAAGCAATTTTATGCTTTCAATTTAGTACATTTATAGGCGGACAAAATGATATTTTTTGCCGCTGCTGCCTCTTCCTTAGTTGCTTCCGGTGTATCTTTTAAAGGATAATCCATATTAAGATTTTCATATTTTACTTTTCCCATGGAATGATACGGAAGCACGTCCAGTGCATGGACATTGTTCAGTGTGCCAAGAAAATGTCCTAATTCTTCTAAATATTCTTTGTATAAAGTAATCCCTGGAACTACAACATGACGAATCCAGACTGGAATATGCTTTTCATCAAGATATTTTGCAAATGCAAGAATACGCTCATTCGAATGAGCGGTAAGCTCTTTATGTTTTTGAGGGTTAATGTGTTTGATGTCAAGCATGATTAAATCTGTCACTTCAAGAAGAGTATCCAGTTTTTTCATAAATGTCTCATTATCTGGTTGAAACATAATGCCGGAAGAATCAATACAAGTGTGAATTCCATCTTTGTGAAGTTTGGTAAATAGTTCAATGAGAAAATCCATCTGCATCATAGGCTCTCCGCCGGTCACGGTAACACCACCGTTGTGATAGAATGGCATATTACTGTAGAAACCTTCTAACACTTCATCTACGGTCATCTGAGTGCCTTTGTTTGGTTCCCAAGTGTCTGGATTATGACAATAGAGACATCTCATAGGACAACCTTGGAAAAAGATTACATAACGGATTCCGGGACCATCTACTGTACCACAGCTCTCGATAGAATGAATATAACCTTTGGTCATAAAAAAGTCTCCTTTTGCAACTATGTTTGCTCATATACGTTCGTCCATCTCATTAGTAGAAAACCGGCCAGGTTTCCATGCGAGCATGACCCTGTCCGGCTTTTACTAATGTGTGAACTTTATCGCTTACATACCTTCGTGGAATGTACGTGAGATAACGTCGTCTTGCTGTTCTTTTGTCAATTTGATAAAGTTTACAGCGTATCCTGAAACACGAACAGTTAATTGTGGGTAGTTTTCAGGATGTTTTTGAGCGTCTAATAAAGTTTCTCTTGTAAATACGTTAACGTTTAAGTGGTGTCCACCTTGTTCTACGTATCCATCTAACATGTTTACTAAGTTATCTACTTGTTGTTGATTTACTGCCATCTTAAATTCCTCCTTCGATCTTATTCGTTGTCGATGCTTTCCATGATGTTTGGAATATTGCAAGCCTGGTTTCCGCATTCTTCGATTCTGTCAAGATCTAAGTCTCCAGCGAATACCTGGTCTTCTTTTCCAAGAGCACCCGGAATGATTGAGAATGTATTTGAAATACCGTCTTGTGCGTGTCTGAATGGAATCTTAGCAACAGAAGCAAGTGATGCTAAAGCACCGTGAGTATCACGTCCGTGCATTGGGTTAGCACCTGGAGCTAAAGGCTCTCCCATTTTTCTACCATCTGGTGTATTACCAGTTTTCTTACCATATACTACGTTAGAAGTAATTGTTAAGATAGAAGTTGTTGGCACACCTTGGCGGTATGTATGGTGTTTTCTTACTTTGTCCATGAATGAACGAACGATTTCAACTGCGATTTCGTCAACACGATCGTCGTTGTTACCGTATTTAGGGAATTCACCTTCTACTTTGTAGTCTACAACTAGTCCGTCTTCATCTCTTACTGGTGTTACTTTTGCGTATTTGATAGCGCTTAATGAGTCAGCTACAACAGAAAGTCCTGCAATACCTGTTGCGAAGTAACGTTTTACTTCTCTGTCATGAAGAGCCATCTGAAGTTTTTCGTAGCTGTATTTGTCATGCATGTAGTGGATGATGTTCAATGTATTTACATAAAGTCCTGCTAACCATTCCATCATGTCATCGAATTTTTCCATTACATCATCGTAATTAAGCACATCGCCTTCAACCGGACGGTATTTTGGTCCAACTTGAACTTTCAGTTTCTCGTCAACACCACCGTTGATTGCGTATAATAAACATTTTGCAAGGTTTGCACGAGCTCCGAAGAACTGCATCTCTTTACCAACTTTCATAGAAGATACACAGCAAGCAATTGCGTAGTCATCTCCGTGAGTCTGACGCATTAAATCATCATTTTCATATTGGATAGAAGATGATTTAATTGACATCTTAGCACAGTATTCTTTGAACGCTTTTGGTAAACGTGTTGACCAAAGTACTGTTAAGTTTGGTTCTGGAGCTGTACCTAAGTTATCTAATGTGTGAAGGTAACGGAAAGATGTCTTTGTAACAAGCGGACGTCCGTCAACACCAACACCACCGATAGACTCTGTTACCCATGTTGGGTCACCTGAGAATAATGCATTGTACTCTGGTGTACGAGCAAATTTAACAAGACGTAACTTCATGATGAAGTGGTCAATGTATTCCTGAGCCTGTTCTTCTGTGATCAATCCTCTGTCTAAGTCACGCTGGATATAGATATCAAGGAATGTAGAAGTACGTCCAAGACTCATTGCAGCACCGTTTTGCTCTTTAACAGCTGCAAGGTATCCAAAGTATAACCACTGGATAGCTTCTTTTGCGTTAGCAGCTGGTTTAGAAATGTCATATCCGTAGATCTGACCTAATTTTGCTAAATCTCCAAGTGCACGGATCTGTTCTGATAATTCTTCACGAAGACGGATATTTTCACCAGTCATTCTTACTAAAGAAGTAGCAAGCTGTTGTTTTTTGTCTTCGATCAACCAGTCTGTTCCGTATAATGCAACACGACGGTAGTCACCGATGATACGTCCGCGTCCGTAAGCATCCGGAAGACCTGTGATGATAGCTGATTTTCTGGCTAATCTCATCTCTGGTGTGTAAGCATCAAAAACACCCTGATTATGTGTCTTTCTATATTCAGTAAAGATTTTTACAACTTCAGGATCTACTTCGTATCCATTTTCATGGCATGCATTCTGAGCCATACGGATACCACCAAATGGCTGAAGAGAACGTTTGAAAGGTTTATCTGTCTGGAAACCAACGATCTGCTCTAAGTCTTTGTCTAAGTATCCCGGTCCGTGAGAAGTAATAGTAGATACGATCTTTGTATCCATATCTAATACTCCGCCAGCTTCACGCTCTTGTTTAGAAAGGTCCATAACCTGAGCCCAAAGTTTTGTAGTAGCTTCTGTAGGTCCTGCTAAGAAAGAGTCATCTCCTTCATATGGAGTGTAGTTCTCCTGAATAAAGTTGCGGACATTTACAGATGTACGGTTCCAACGTCCTGGTTTGAACCCGTCCCAATTAGAATTCCAATTTTTTTCCATTGGTAAAATCCTCCTGTTAGATATAATTTATTAAATAAAAAATGAATAGTATTTCAATCGAGCTTATTATAACATTAGATAATAATTTAACGCAAGGCATATATTGTACAAAAACGGATACAGTATACAATTTTTGATAAAAATTTATCAAAATATTGGGTTATGCAGAAAAATTTAAGAAATAATTTATCCCATTTTTGAAGATTTTGGTGTATAGTGATAAAGGATAAAATTAAGAATTGACTTAGGAGAACTATAAATATGAAGAAAAGATGGAAAATAATCGCAGGGATTCTTTGTATTACTTTAATGGGAACTGCGTGCTCAAAAAAAACAATAAACGACGGGGAAGAGCAGCAGACAACAGTGGATAAGACCGGGAAGGAAGAGAATGAGAATCAGAGTAAACTTGATGTGCTCCGCCCAATTGCATATTCCAATGTTGAGAATCTGAATTTAGAACCGGGATTATATATTTCTATTATAGGAAGAAACAGCAATGACAGTTATTGGAATGAAGTGAAAGAGGGAGCGGAAAGAGCAGTTGCGGACATCAATTCTATGCTTGGGTATAAAGGGGATGACAAAGTACGTCTGAATTACAGTGGGCCAAGCGAGAGCGACGATGTGGATGAACAGGTTAATATTTTGGATGAAGAGCTTGCCAGATACCCGGTTGCGGTTGGAATTTCAGTAGTAGATTCGACAGCATGCGAGGTACAATTTGATCTTGCGGCAGAAAATGATATTCCGATTGTTGCATTTGATTCGGGAAGTGAGTATCAGGGAGTGGTAGCGACATGTTCTACGAACAACCAAGAGGCTGCAAAGACGGCAGCGTCAAAACTTGCTTCTATTATGGATGAAAATGGGGAAGTGGCATTGATCATGCCGGATTCTCAGGCTATGAATACACAGGAAAGAGAAAAAGGGTTTCGGGATGAGATTGCAGCATCGTATCCGAATGTGCAGATCGTAGATGTGTATTACATGGATCAGTTAGAGGAGAAGGCAAAGGCAATTGCAGAAGAAAAGAATGCAGCTAAAGCAGAAGGAGAAGAAGAGATTCAGGCGGAATCACTGACACAGGAAGATGTTATAAAATATATTTTAGAGCAGCATCCGAATTTGAAAGGGATTTGTGCGATGAATCTGAGCGCGACAAAACTGGTGACAGATGTGTTGACTGAGGTGGATCGGGATGATCTGAGTGTGGTTGGATTTGATGGTGGAAACGATCAGATGAAGCTGTTAAAAGAAGGAAAGGTGAATGGGCTGATTGTACAGAATCCGTATGGAATGGGATATGCGACTGTTGTTGCAGCGGTAAGAGATGTGTTGGGGCTTGGCAATGAAGCGGTGATCGACAGTGGATATACATGGGTGACAAAAGATAATATGGATAAGAACGCAATAAAAAGGATGCTTTATTAAGGCATCCTTTTTTGTAATGAAAACGTAAATTCTGTCCCGACACCTTCCGTGCTCACAACGTTGATATTTTGTTTGTGAGCCTGAATGATTTCTTTTACAATGGAAAGCCCAAGTCCAGTTCCTTTTTTATCTTTTCCGCGGGATAAGTCTGTCTTGTAGAAACGTTCCCAAATTTTATTGAGACTTTTTTTCGGGATTCCAATTCCGTGATCCTTGACTGAAACAAATACTTTTTCATTGTGTTCGGTTGTCTCTATTATGATTTCAGAATCATTTGGACTGAATTTGATAGCGTTATCCAAAAGGTTGTATAAAACCTGTTGGATTTTTCGTTTGTCAGCTGAGACATTAAGTACTTTGGTGGCAAAGAGTAATTTGATAGAGATTCTCTTGCCAGTGCAGGTTCCTTCAAAAGTTGCAGCTGTATTTTTTATGACTTCATGGATGTCAAATGATGTTTTGTCCAAAAGCATATTCTTTGTATCAAATTGATTGAGTGTCAGAAGATCCTGAGTCAGATCGGTCAGACGCTCGGTTTCAAATAAAATAATCTTAAAATATTTGTCCTGCATTTCTACAGGAATGGTTCCATCTGCCATCGCTTCCAAGTACCCTTTGATAGAGGTGAGCGGAGAACGAAAGTCATGGGATACGTTTGCAATAAATTTTTTCTGATAGTCGTCCATATCTTTCAATTGTGTGGACATATAATTTAACGAAGCGGACAAATATCCAATCTCATCCTGTGTAGTGACTGGTATCTCATACTCCAGATTGCCGGAGGCATATTGCTTCGCAGCCTCTGTGATTTGCCGAAGAGGGCGATAGACGAAGAATTGAAATGCCGCCAAAATGGAAAATGACAGAAGATAGATGACAAAAGCAGTAATATACACCGGTAATAAAAGTGTCTTACATTCTTCATCCAAGTGGGAAACAGGCTTATGGATGAGTAAGTATCCCTTCACAAAATAGCTGTTTGTCACTGGTGTGATGATTGTGATCATATCTTCGTCAAAATAACCGTGATAATCACTGATCTGATAGGTACTGCTTCCGTTTTCCGCCGGATTAAACTCTTTGATCTTCTCAGGAGCAGAAGGTTGTCCGGATAAAATAGAAGACGTGATCAGTGTTCCGTCGGATTCCACGAACCACAAGTTTGCAGAAGTGTACTCCTGCATTCCATTCAGCTGCGCATGGATATCCGAAAGAGAGATGTCCTCCGAAAAATATCTTGGCAGATATTCGGAAGAGATCATAGTAGCATCTGTGTAAAGCTTTTCGGCGGTTGTGTTTTCCAGACGATACGAAAGCATCTGAGGTGCAATCGCAGATACGGAAAATAAAACCAAAAATCCAAAGGCAATGTAGACAATAAAAAATTTTAAATGCAATGTGCTTCGCATATTATTTTACCTCAAATTTATAACCGATTCCCCAGACGGTGGCAAGCCCCCAGGTGTCATGGTTCTTGATTTTTTCACGAATTCGCTTAATATGAACGTCAACGGTACGGGTATCTCCGATGTATTCATATCCCCAGATCTGATCTAAAAGCTGTTGTCTTGTAAACACCTGATTTGGAGAAGATGCCAGAAAATATAATAGTTCCAATTCCTTTGGAGGCATCTCCACCTGTATATTGTCAACTACGACAGAGTAATTTGTCAGATTGATTGTAATTCCAGGATATGAGACACATTTTCCTTTATCATCTGAAGCAGAATCCGATTTTCCAGGCTGATATCTTCGAAGAACTGCTTTTACCCGCGCGATCAGTTCTTTTGCGTCAAACGGTTTGATGATATAATCATCTGCTCCCAGTTCTAATCCAAGTACCTTGTCAAACACTTCTCCTTTTGCAGAGAGCATGATAATCGGAGTGTTGGATCTGGAGCGAATCTCCCGACAGACCTGATAGCCGTCAATTCCCGGAAGCATTAAATCTAATAGAATCAGATTCGGAGCATAGGTATCGAATGCAGACAGTGCATCTTCGCCATCATGTACCATCATTGTATCAAAGCATTCTTTTGTAAGATACAGTGAAATCAATTCTGCAATATTTTCATCATCATCAACGATCAATATTTTTTGTTTTGTTACCATTGGCTTTCTCCTTTAAATTTGTGAGTGAACATCTACTTGAATTCTACGATTGTAACACCGGCATCTCCTTCACCAAAAGCGCCGAGACGGTAGGATTTCACATGTTTTTGGCGTTTCAGGTAGCTGTGGATTCCGTTGCGAAGCGCTCCGGTTCCCTTTCCATGGACGATACGAACAGGACTCACATGTGCAATGTATGCATCATCCAGATATTTATCCAGTTCGGCGATAGCCTCATCCACAGTCTTTCCAAGGAGATTGATCTCCGGGCTTACTGCAAGCGATTTGCTCATCTTCATCTTGCCGGTGGAGGTACGTCGCATCTGTTTGGCTGTGATGGTCATCGGTTCCTCGATGATCTCTAAATCCGAAATGTTCACTTGCGAACGAAGGATTCCCATCTGTACAAAAAGATTTCCTTTGGCGTCTGGGAGGGAGCTTACCGTTCCGGTCAGATTCATGCTGAGAACTTTCACGGACTCTCCTAATCTGAAATCGCTTGGTTTGTGCTGTTTCTTTGGTTTCTTCTTTTCCAATGTCATGCCGGATTGTGTCTTTGCCATTTTTTTGCGTAAACGTTCCCGTTCCCGTTCCATATCGGCTGCAGAGATATTTTCTTTTCCGAATTTTCGGAACTGCTTCATCGTCTCATCGGCAACTTCTTTTGCTTCGCGCAGGATGGCATTGGCTTTTTCGTTTGCTTCTTTTATAATACGTTCTTTTTGTTCGGTTAATTTTTCCTGTTTGGCATCAAGACTATGTTTTAGCTTTTCAATCTCGCGCTTATAAGAGGCAATCTCAGCCTGCTCTTTTTCGATAGTGCGTCGGCTTGTCTCTAAATCGGCAAGTAAGTCTTCAAAAGATTCGTCTTGTTCAGACAGATGGCTTTTCGCACTTTCAATAATGTAATCTGGAAGTCCAAGTTTGCTGGAAATGGCAAACGCATTACTTTTTCCAGGAATACCAATCAATAAATGGTAAGTCGGACGCAGCGTGTCTACATCAAATTCACAGCAGGCATTTTCGACACCTTTAGTGGAAAGTGCAAATACTTTTAACTCACTGTAGTGCGTTGTTGCCATTGTTCGGATTCCCCTTTCATGCAAATAAGAAAGGATTGCAATTGCAAGTGCGGCTCCTTCTGTTGGATCGGTTCCTGCACCGAGTTCATCAAAAAGTACAAGAGAACGGTCGTCCACATCCAGCAGGAAAGATACGATATTCGTCATGTGTGAAGAGAATGTACTGAGACTCTGCTCAATACTCTGCTCATCCCCGATATCGGCGTATACATTTTCGAATACAGAAAGCTTGGAGCGGTCAAGTGCAGGAATATGCAAACCTGCCTGCCCCATCAGTGTGAATAATCCGACTGTTTTTAAGGAAACAGTCTTACCGCCCGTGTTCGGCCCGGTTACGATGAGGAGGTCAAATTCCTTGCCGAGCATAATCGTAATCGGTACGACTTTTTTCTTGTCCAAGAGTGGATGGCGCCCTTCGCGGATATGAATATATCCGTCTGTGTTAAAAATTGGACGGCTTGCATTCATCGAAAGTGCCAGAGCACCTTTTGCAAAAATAAAATCCAGTTCTCCGAGAATTGTGTAATTGCTTCGAAGTTCTTCGATGTATTCCGCAGCATCCACACTGAGTCTTGCCAGAATAATCTGAATTTCCTCCTGTTCCTTTCCGTAAAGTTCTTTTAAGTCATTGTTAAGTTTTACGACAGCCATCGGTTCAATAAAAAGTGTGGAACCGGTAGAAGACTGATCGTGAATCATTCCGCTTACCTGACTGCGGTATTCCGCTTTCACCGGCAGGCAGTAACGGTCGCCCCGCATTGTGATAATTGGATCTTGTAAATAGGAACGAAGCGACCCATTGACAAGGGAGGTCAACGTGGAATGTACCTTATCGTTGATCATTCCGATACTTCTGCGGATATGTTTTAAATTGCTGCTTGCATCATCACTGATCTCATCTTCTTCGATAATGCATCTTCGTATCTCGGTTGTAAGTGGAGTAAGCGGAGTTAACTGCTCGAAATAGCTGTCGAGGCAGTCGGCAAGTTCGTCCACGGTATCATGACGTCCGTAAGATTTGGCACGCCCCGCAGTCTCTGCTAATTTGCAGATGCGAAGAAGTTCTGCGCTGCTAAGAGCGGCGCCGATCTCAAGGCGTTTCATAGAGTCTTCCACGGAGTAACATCCACTAAAAGAAGGCCGTCCTTTTTTCACGATTCGTGTAAATGCGGCGGCAGTCTGTTCTTCTGCTGTATTGATTTCTTCTAAGTCAGTCATAGGCAACAAAGTCTTGCAGCGTCTTTTTCCGCTGTCTGAAGATGCCTGATCTGCCAAAAGATTGATTATTTTGTCATATTCTAATTTTAATAATGTTTTTTGATTCATTTTTCTCACCCTGAGTATATTTTAACCTATTTGAGTTGCAAAGGAAAGAAGAAATATTGTATACTATAAAAAGGATTAGAAATAAGGAGAAATGAGTATGTCTATGGAAACGGATCACGGACCAGATCAGGAGCCGGAGAAATATTCTTTTTTACAAGAAAAAATCAAGGATGAAGCATTTAGCAGGAAAAAGGTGTTATATAAGATATCTTGGTTGGTTGGAAAAGGACTTCTCTTTGGAGTTGCTGCCAGCATTGGTTTTTTTGCGTTAAAACCATGGGCAGAATCAACATTTCAAAAGAATCCAGATAAGATAGAAATTCCGAAAGATGAAGATACCCAGAATACGCCATCAGAGGATATCCAGACAACGCAGGAAGAATTTACGATCGAAAAGTACAAAGAATTGAATTCACTTCTTACGCAGACTGCTCTGGAAGCGAAAAAGAGCGTTGTGGAAGTGAGTGCGGTTCATGAAAATGGAAATTTACTTGAGGAAGATAGGGGCGCTGATCATAAAGTATCGGGAGTGATTGTTGCAGATAACGGACAGGAGCTCCTCATATTGACAGAGATGGATGCGCTGTCAGATGTATCAGAATTGCAAGTGAAATTTGTAGATAATACAACGTGTACGGCGACAGTGAAAAAGAAGGATGCAAATATTGGCATGGCGATTGTCGGAGTGGACAGGAGTCTGATAAAAGATACAACATGGGACAGAATCAAGGTCGCCGAACTTGGAAATTCCAATGTGCTGAGTCAGGGGAAAACGGTAATCGCGCTTGGCAATCCGTTTGGATATAGTGATGGAATGGGAATTGGAATCGCAAGTTCCGTTCAGGAAAGCGTTATGCTTGCGGACGGAGAATACAAAGTGATTGTGACAGATATGCCAAAATCAGCAGAAAGCAGCGGAATATTGTTTAATATTGATGGCGCCGTTGTCGGAATTATTGCATCAGATTTGGAGGCAGACACAGGTGTGCTGTCTGCGTATGGAATTTCGTCGATCAAGAGCGAGATTGAACTGATGTCGAATGCGAAAGAAGTTCCGTATATCGGAATAGTTGGCACGATGATTACAGAGGATATCGCGACTGCTCAGAATATTCCGGAAGGATTTTGCGTGACAGAGGTGGAGGCGGACTCACCGGCAATGAAAGCGGGGATCCAGAATGGAGATATTATCACTCATATAGATAAAAAGAAAATAGAGTCTGTCATTGGGTATCACAGTACCATGATCACACAGGATGTGGGCACGGAAGTTACGCTGACAGGCCAGCGCCGAGGTGCTGAAGAATATGTGGAGATTCATTTTACTGTTACAATCGGAATAAAAGAATAGAAAGAGGAAAGATATGAGATTTATTAATACATTACATGAGGGAGAGACAATCAGAGGAATCTATTTATGCAAGACAAAACGTACAGCGGAGACAAGAAATGGGAAACCATATGATAATCTGCTGCTTCAGGATAAGACAGGAACTTTAGATGGGAAGATTTGGGACCCGAATTCAGGCGGGATCGCTGACTATGATGAGATGGATTTTGTGGAAGTGCTCGGCGAGGTAATCAGTTATAACAATAATTTACAGTTGAACATCAAGCAGCTTCGTAAACCATATGAAGATGAGTACAATCCAGCAGACTATATGCCGACGACGGAAAAAAGCGTAGATGGCATGTATGAAGAGCTGTTATCTTATATTGGGAAAGTAGAGAATACATACCTGCATCAATTGCTTGAATATTATTTTGTAAAAGATGAGGCGTTTATCAAACGTTTCAAAAATCACTCGGCAGCAAAGAGCGTGCATCATGGATTTGCAGGCGGACTTTTGGAGCATACGCTGAGCATCCTGAAAATGTGTGAGTATTATGTCAGCGCATACGAGATTTTGAATAAGGATTTATTATATACGGCAGCAATTTTTCACGATATTGGGAAGACAAAAGAGCTGTCAACATTTCCGGAGAATGATTATACAGACGACGGGCAGTTGCTGGGACACATTGTGATCGGTGTTGAGATGATCGGCGAAGGTGTGCGTACGATTGAGGGATTTCCGGAGAAACTTGCGAGCGAGTTGAAACATTGTGTAATTGCACATCATGGCGAACTGGAATACGGTTCTCCGAAAAAACCGGCGCTTGCCGAGGCGGTTGCATTGCACTATGCAGATGCGACAGATGCGAAATTGCAGACATTGACGGAGATCTTTAAAGAAAAAGAAGGAAATAAAGATTGGCTTGGATATAATCGGTTGTTTGAGTCAAATTTAAGACGGAGTAGTATTTAATTTATTTATTTGGGGACGTAGTAAACTTCAATTTTACTACGTCCCCAAATTGAAGTTGAAGGGAGAAAATATGAAGAAAAACGAGCTGATAACGTTGAAAATAGAGGATATTGGAGTAAATGGTGAGGGAATTGGAAAAGTAGATGGCTACACTTTATTTGTCAAAGATGCGTTGATTGGGGACAGGGCTGAAGTGAAGATTACGAAAGCGAAAAAGAACTATGGTTATGCGAGGTTGATGCAGGTGTTGGAGCCGTCTTGTGACCGTGTGGAGGCGAAATGTCCGGTTGCAAGGCAGTGTGGTGGATGCCAGATTCAGGAACTTTCTTATGAAAAGCAATTGGAGTTCAAGGAAAAGAAGGTGCGTGGCAATCTGGAGCGAATTGGAGGATTTGCACCAGAAGAATTAGATGAGGTGATGGAGCCAATTTGCGGAATGGAAGAGCCGTTCTATTATCGTAACAAGGCGCAGTTTCCGTTTGGAACAGACAAACAAGGGCATATTGTGACAGGATTCTATGCAGGACGGACCCATCAGATTATTCCAAACACAGAGTGTGCTCTTGGCGTAAAACAGAACAAAGAAATTTTGGAAATGATTGTGGATTTCATGAACATACATCACATTACAACATATGACGAGACTACCGGAGAAGGACTTCTTCGCCATGTGCTGATCCGCTATGGATTTCGGACTGGGGAAATCATGGTCTGCCTCATCATAAATGGGGATAACTTCCCAAAATCAGAAAAATTGGTGGATAAATTGCGTGAGATTCCAGGCATGACAAGCATCACATTAAATGTGAACCGCGAGCGCACGAATGTGATTCTTGGGCGGGAGATAAAGGTGCTTTGGGGACAGGCGTATATTACCGATTACATTGGCAATGTAAAATACCAGATTTCGCCGCTTTCATTTTATCAGGTCAACCCGGTACAGACAGAAAATTTATATGGACAGGCTTTGGAGTACGCAGGACTTTACGGAAATGAGACTGTCTGGGATTTATATTGTGGAATCGGCACGATTTCCCTCTTCCTCGCACAGAAAGCAAAACAGGTGTATGGCGTGGAGATTATCCCGCAGGCAATAGAGGATGCAAAAAGAAATGCAGCGTTGAACGGGATTGAAAACGCGCAATTTTTTGTAGGGAAATCAGAAGAAGTGCTTCCGCAGTATTATGAAAACTATGCAAAAGAGCATGGTGGTGAGAAGGCTTATGCAGATGTGATCGTTGTGGACCCACCGCGAAAAGGATGCGATGAGACGCTGCTTGAGACGATGGTACAGATGCAGCCTGAACGGATCGTGTATGTGAGCTGCGATTCAGCGACATTGGCAAGAGATCTGAAGTATCTGTGTGAGAATGGGTATGAGTTGAAGAGAGTCAGGGCGGTGGATATGTTTGCGAATACGGTACATATAGAGACGGTAGTTCTTTTGTCCAGAAAAACTCCGGATGATACAATAGAGATCGACTTGGACTTGGATGAGCTTGATATTACCTCTGCTGAGTCAAAGGCTACCTATCAGGAAATCAAAGATTATGTGTTGAAAGAATTTGGCTTAAAGGTTTCGACTTTATATATTTCCCAAATTAAACGCAAATGTGGTATTGATGTAGGAGAGCATTATAATATTTCCCAAAAAGAAAATCAGAAAGTGCCACAATGCCCGAAAGAAAAGGAAGATGCTATCCGTGCTGCTCTTAAAAATTTTGCAATGATCTAAAGGTCATTGCTGATTTAAAGGAGGCATAGCATACGAAGTCAATTTTTGAAGAAATGGGCGGTACATATACGCTCAGAGCAGATGGAATGTATTATCCGGATCTCACAATCCCGGAAGAAGAACCGCATTACGGCAAGTACGGCAGAATGCGTCTGCGTCATCTGAAAGAACATCATAAGGTATTGTATAACACACTTTTGCTGGACGGAGAACTGGTCAAACATCTGAATGAGGTAGATGATACCGCTAATCAGAGAATGGAGTTTCTGACCCTGCAAATGCAGGAGCATCAGGGCGAAAATGAAGCATTAAAGGTTCGTGATCAGATGGGCTGGGTAGGTGCTTGCAATAACATCCGAAATGCGGCAGAAGAAATTGTGTTGAGTGAACTGATTTATAGTTAAGGGTATATTAACTCAAAACTGAATAATGATATAAAACGCCAGTACTGGCATCTGCTTTAGATGCTTGTACTGGCGTTTATTTGATATATGGCATTACAAAAGAGGACTCTAATCTGTTGGTAACATATTCTGCTGCTCAATCAATGCATCTATGATCTTGCTTACAGTTATCAACGTGGTTGCATTGCATTGTTTCAACTTATCAGCAATTTCAGCATTGATTATGCTGTCACACTTTGCATAAGGTGTATCAAGTAAAAAGAAATCAAAATCCTTTTCCAAGACAAAAGCTAATTTTAAGAGCATTGCCAAGGATACTTTGGTCTGTCCTACTTCAACATGGCTCATATGATTGTTCGAGCAACCAACCAACTCCCCTAAATCTGCCTGACTATAACCCTTTTCCAGTCGTGCAGTTTTGATTCGCTGACCAATTTTCACATAATCAATTTCCGGTTGCATTTCAATCACCTCCATGCTGTTCTAATCTATTTTAATTATAGATTCTGCCCAATTTTTCAACAACCAACTATAAATGCAGATTGCATTTATAGATGCAATATGATAAAATTTTATAGGCAATTTGCACTGAATGATAGAAACAAAAAAACCGAAAAAACTCTGTGCGAGACTTTTTCGGGTCGTATAAACAAAAAAATTCGTAGAGTATCTTACTCCACGAACTGATTACTGGCAACTATTTACACCACATTCGCTTATATTATAGAGATTCTATCTGATTTTGTCAATATCCTTTGCGATTTTTCTTTGTCCGTTAACTAGGATTCGGAATTTTTGTTATTCGTTTTTCACGATTAGCCGTCAGAATTATAGTCATAAGGAAAGGAGGTTACGCCTTATGCCAAGAAAAGGTGAAAATATTTATAAAAGAAAAGACGGTAGATGGGAGGGACGATACATCAAGTCACGAACCTGTACCGGGAAAATAGTGTATGGCTATGTCTATGCAAAAACTTATCGTGAAGCCAAGGCCAAATTACGAGAACATAATCCATCACATAATCCCCAACTAGTTGTATCAGTTACAACAACCCCCAATTCATTCTCAACAGTTGCTTCAGATTGGTTTGAAAGTGTCAAATCGCAAACCAAGGAATCTACACAAAATAAGTATCACAATATGCTTACCGACTATATCCTCCCATCGTATGGAGATCAAACTCTGGATAGCATAACTTATGACTTTATAGAATCCCACTGCAATCTCCTGTTGGTATCAGGTGGAAAGAAGGGGAATGGATTATCAGCAAAGACAGTGACTGATGTATTGTCGGTAGTCCGTAATATCTTGAAATTTGCAATCAGGAAAGGTATGTATGTCCCCTGCGATGGTAGTGCCATTCAAGTAAAACGTACAGTTAATCCGATGAGGGTTTTTAGCAAAACCGAACAAGAACAGCTTTGTAAATATATATTAGCAGAACCGGAACCATGTAATATAGGTATTCTCGTATGCCTATTCACCGGATTGCGAATTGGTGAAATCTGCGCTTTACGATGGGAAGATGTTTCTTTCTCAGATCAGACAATATACGTTCACCATACTCTGCAAAGGGTTCAAAACCGATCCGGCAATGGACCGAAGACAAAGATAGTTGTAACTACTCCCAAAAGTTCCTGTTCCATAAGGACCATCCCTATTCCTGATGAACTGAATGAAATGCTTGCTGCATACAAAAGGTCATCCGTTGGGTATCTACTAACAAATGATGAACGTAAGTTTGTGGAGCCGAGAACTATGCAAAACAGATTTAAAAAAGCTCTAAAATCGAGTGGCATAGAAGCTGCCAATTTTCATGCGACCCGTCATACATTTGCGACCAGATGTATTGAATTGGGCTTTGACGTGAAAAGTCTTAGCGAAATTCTTGGTCACGCAACTGTTAATATCACAATGAACCGATATGTCCATCCTACTCTTGAGCTAAAGAAAGAGAATATGAAAAAACTTTCCTCTTTATTAGCCGTCAAATAAAATCGTCAACACCGCCATAAAATGCTGATTTTTTAGTGTTTGGCGGTGTTTTTTCGTGGAGTAAGATACTCTACGAAAATACCCGACACCTATTTTCCTATATCATACTAACTATGGAGGGAATATTTATGAGTGATGAATTTAACAACAGCGGCGTTGTAGGTGAGGTGGTTACTCAGTCTACTCTGTCCGACAAAAGTAAAGTTGCAGCGGCATTATTAAGCTTTTTCTTAGGAATGTTTGGTATTCACAGATTCTATCTCGGAAGAGTTGGTTCTGGTGCAGCAATGCTTATTCTGACAATCGTTGGTTGGTTAACTACAGGCATTATTGTTGGAATGGTTCTCCTTTTTGTTGTCGGTATCTGGGATGTGATTGACTTCTTTAGAATTCTTTTTAACAGCCTGGGTGACTCTCAAGGCCGCAAGCTGAGATAAATATTGATAACGACAATACTTTTTAACGTGTTAACCTAAATTAAGCACGATAAAAGATTTTTTGCTCACTTGCGAGGAGGAAGTCTTTTATCGTGTTTTTTGATTTAAATATATTCAGGTAGGTAGATAGTATGATTTCGGAAACACATATGCTTGCTCAAATAGAAGCAGCCAATCAATTTATCGACAAAAGTTATTTAGAATCTTTGCATGATTATCGTGTTCAGCCATTGGACACATATTTAAAAAAACACAATTTAACAAGGCTATTTCATATTCAAAAAATAATATATGACAAAAATGAAGACATCAATGACAAACTCGTTAGTGTTTTTCATGCCGTAATGCCATTTTGTAAAAATATAATGCTGATATTGAAAGGCTCAGCGGATAGTGTTGATTTATATTTAGGTATCCGAGCTTCACAAATAAGCAACGCAGCAACTGCCAGCGAAGTATTATACGACTCGTTCTTAGGAAATTTTCCTGGCAGCAAAATAAATGCCGTCAAAACTAGTCAAATTGGCGAAATATTCAATGAGGATGAAACATATCATACCCCTCAAAATATTGCGTATGTAAATATTATTCCCTCCGAGCGTAATTCTAAACAAGGTGAATACATTCAAGGGCTAGAAAAATTTATTGATACTATGCGAGGGAGTGAATATATTTGTGAGATTATTGCATCTCCAATCCGAGATAGCGAAATTGAGTACAGAATGAACGGATTTGAAGAATTGTACTCTGCTCTTTTTCCGTTTTCTAAAAAAACAAGTTCTCACGGACACAATGAAGGAACTACGCTGACAGAGGGTATCACAGATAGTATATCTGATTCTATTTCAAAAGGTATTTCAAAAGCAACAGGTCGTTCTGATGGACATACACATGGAAAAAACTCAGGTTTTAATATGGGTATGCATATGCTTCTTAATTTTGGTGTTTCCAAAGGAACCCAAGAAGGTTGGTCTACCGGATCAAATGAGGTAAGCACCAATACCGATACAAATACAAGAACTGATTCCTTCTCGCACCAAAAATCCACATCCCAAACTACTGGGACGACGGATAATTTGACGATTGAATTTAGAGATAAGAGTATTGAAAATCTTTTAGAGAAAATTGAAAGACACATAAAACGTCTTAAGACCGGAAGTTCTTACGGTGTTTGGGAAGTTGCATCATATTTTATGGCAAAGGAGAAAAAAACAGCCGCTATTGCTGCAAGTTCTTATCGCTCTCTACTATTAGGAGAAGAAACTGGTATAGAAAAACCTAATTTCACTCTTTTTGACAGTAACGACAATATAACTGCCAGTATTGAAGAATCTCTGTGTTATTGCGAACACCCGACTTTTTTAATTCCAGTCTTTAATGATCCTGGTAATACAGAGCACATTCAAGCATTATCTCCTACTAGCTATATCAATGGCAAAGAGTTAACGCAGTTGCTAAATTTGCCACGAAAATCAGTTAACGGAGTAATGATTACCGAAATGGCCGAATTTGGAAGAAATGTACTTTCAAACACAACCCATAAACAAAGAGAAATAGAACTTGGTCATATCTACCATATGGGGCAAAAAGAAGATGCTCTTGTCAAACTTAATATTGACAGTTTAACTTCTCATTGCTTTGTAACTGGTTCGACAGGTAGCGGTAAATCAAACACAATCTACAAATTGATTGAAGAAATAACTAAGGAACCGTTCAATATACCATTTTTGGTTATCGAACCGGCGAAAGGTGAGTATCGCAATGAGTTCCGAAATGTTAAAAATATAAATTTATTCAGCACTAATCCTCAAATTGATCAAATGTTGAAAATGAATCCGTTTGCTTTCTGCGAAGGTATACATATTTTGGAACATCTGGATCGAATTGTAGAGATTTTTAATGGATGCTGGGAAATGTATGCGGCTATGCCTGCAATACTTAAAGAAGCTATTGAAGAAGCCTATGTAAGTAAAGGTTGGGATTTATTAAATTCTGTATATATTGGCGAAGGTGAACCTGTATTTCCTACTTTTATAGATGTTTTGCAGGAACTTCCAAAGATAATAAATAGTTCGGAATACTCAGCTGATACTAAAGGCGACTATATTGGCGCCCTTGTTACACGAGTAAACTCAATGACTAATGGTATCTATGGTCAAATTTTCTGTGACGATTTTGAAGTTGATAATAAAACACTGTTTGATGAGAATACGATTGTTGATTTAAGCAGAGTTGGTTCTTCCGAGACAAAATCACTAATCATGGGTGTTTTGATTCTGAAGCTTACAGAGCATCGCATGGCGAATGCCAATCGTGGTAATTCTGTATTAAAGCATCTTACGATTTTAGAAGAAGCTCATAATATCCTGAAGAACTCTAAAAATTCACAAGGTACAGCAGGTAGCAATGTTGTCGCAAAATCTGTGGAAATGATCGTCAACAGCATTGCGGAAATGAGAACTTACGGAGAAGGTTTTGTTATTGTTGATCAGTCTCCTACCTCTGTAGATATAGCTGCTATAAAAAACACAAATACAAAAATTATTATGAGACTTCCAGAGGATGAGGATTGCAAGATTGCGGGACATTCTGTTTCACTCACTGAGCAGCAAACAGACGAATTGGCAAAATTGGAAACCGGTGTTGCTGTCGTCATGCAAAACAATTGGTCTGTTCCAGTATTGGCTAAGATAAACGAAGCAAAACATCCTTACGAAGGCTACGAACAACCAATAACATTTCAAAAACTCAAGGAATTTAGAAGCACTGTTCTTTCCGAGTTAATAAATCAATTTGAATTGACTGAGGAGCAAGATATTAGCAAGGTTATTCGTAAGGTAGATGAGTTTGATATTTTACCGTCTAAAAAAGCAGAAATGCGTCGAATGCTCGTTCAATTCAACCGCATCATGGCCAAAGGCTACGATAGCATTTTGTTTGGGCGAACAATGTTGCGCTTAATTGGGTGCAACGATGCTTTTAGAAAAGCAGAAAAATACCTTGAATATAAAACTGATGATGAAGGTAATTTAATCGAATGTTATACCGACGAATCATTGTCTGAATGGTACAACCATATTGACAATGCGTTGCCGCAATATGTGTCTGTTGACGATACTTATCGTGAAATAGTTCGACAGTACATTCTTCATTCAAAGAAGTTTGAGCATCACGCAATCAGTTATAGCATTTTGTATCGTCAGATTTATACACAAATAAAATAAATAGGAGGACACCGGTGTGAACCATATAGAAATAAGATATTCATATTTCTCCAGCAAAGCAGAGATAACGATAAATGGAGAAAAAGTCAGTCCGTATAGTGAACTTACTACAACGATAAACCGCCCTTATTTGGAAGCATTTCCTAATATTATTTCCGGGCTGGATAATGAGATTTTTGATGACTACCAAATTGATTTTTATGGCAAGTTATATCCATATAAATTGCTTTTGACTACTTCAAGTAAATCCGAGTTTTGTAAAGCAATTCACTTTCATGAGATTGAATCGCTCTATGCTCCAACAGATCTGTTAGAACGACTTGCTGTTATTAGCGAACAAAACAATATAACCGTTGAAAAACCAGTTAATATTACAATCTACAATCCTTCCAATTCGTCTATTCCTAAAAGTGACTATTTGACCACAGTCGATAGTCCCAAAGCAGATATTGGTATTTTCACTAATCCAAGTGAAATATCTTCGACGGTTCGTATTCCCATTATCATTTCAGATAATGTTTCGTATCAGCGCATGGGGAATCGAGCATACTATGCTATCCCACAAACAGAAATGTCGATGTTCTGGGATTACATAGTATTAGAATTCATTACTCGTCCTTTAATCGAGGAATACATAACTGCATTAAGATATGCCAAATTAAACACGACTCAGAAAGCAGAGTTGGATTCAATAAAAAACAATGCTCCTGGCTACTATATTGGAGATATTCCAGCATCTTTAGATAAAGGGACAAGCACTCCGATTGAATTTGCCAGTTTCCCAACAACTGCATTTGCACTTAGAAGCGAAAATGAATCTATTATTTCTTGCAGTGCTGATACGATTACAGCACATGAAGGTGGAACCACTTTTATTTCAATAGTAAATGACAAAAATGAAGTAATTGCTCAAAAACAGATTTCCGTAATTCAACACCAATATGTAGAGGAAATCAGACTTATCCCCCGTTTTGAGTATTTAAAGCGTAGTGAAAGAAATCGTATTGATGTAATTATTACACCGCTAAATGCTGAAGATGCCAACCGACTCTCATGGAATATTTCTAATCCTAATGTTATCCAAGTCGATGAAAGTGGTAACATAATTGCACTTGAGAACGGCAAAGCAACAATTACGGTATCTGGCTATGCAACAAGTGCTTCACTGGTGGTTGAAGTAAAACCCGCTTTGCAGAATTTAAGTTTTTCTCAACAGTCAGTTCGACTGAAAACAGGGGAAACATTTATTCTTGAATGTAATGTAAGTCCTTCTGATGCACCTACTGAAAACCTTACTTGGGAGCTGGATAATAAAACTATTGCATCCATCAATCCCTCTAAAACAGGAAAGAGATGTCAGATTATTGCATCTACAAATTATGAAGGAAAAGGTAATGTCCGTTGCTATGATTCCAACACTAAATTAGGGACAATTTGCAACATTGAAGTCATTTCAAAGGTAAAACCGAGTACAGCAGGAAAAGTCGCCCTTTGGTGCTGGTTAATCGGAATCATTTGGCCATTCCTTCTTCCTGTTTCTACGATAGCAGGATTTTATGGCTTATCCAGCGATCCTGAGCCTGATCGTAGAACGAAGTACATTGTTTGCACAGTTGGAAGCATTTTGACGTTACTGTTCTGGCTCATGCTTGCAATGAGCTAATTATCAAAATATATACGAGGAGAATCATCATGAAATGGTTTGGCAATAGAAATCGTGAAGGGCATGAAGCAGAAACTGCTGATGTAAAGCCTAAAAATCAAATAACTCAGACTCCTGAAAAACAAACACCTGAAGCTAAAGGAAAATTAGATCGATTTCAGGATAAATCTCCTGAAGAACAGAGAAAGAGTCTTAATGAACAATCGCAGGATGCAAAAGAACGTCAAAAGTTAGAGCGTCCAAACAACACTTCTTCCGAAGGAGATACATCAAAAGGTCAGCGTCAATTAGAGCGTGGTCACGAAACTGAGCGTGAATAACAAATATGGGTAAATTAGGTAATTTTGATGGGATTGAAAAATTTGAAACACAACCCAAAAACAAAATGGAATCAATCCCATCTGTTACAGAAAATGAGCGAAAAAAGCTTGCACATCAAGAAGGAAACAAAATCTCAGAATCCATCTCCAGCTTATCCAGTCCGAAGATAGAGATGGATTCTGAGAACCAAAAGCTTACCACTGGCAAAGAACGATTGAACAAAAAAGAGAAAAATCGGATGCACCAAAAACCAGGAGACTTAGTTCAATCGGGTACAGTCTTTGAAAATCCAAAATACGGAAAAGGTGGCGGAGAACAACTCTTTATTCGCAATGCAGGCAATCAACCATTGCGAGAAGACGGTAAAATTCCACTCAAAGAAGGTTACTTAGAAAAAGTCGGAGAAGAAAAGTTGCAGCATAATGATGCAGCAACTAAAAATGGAAACATAAAAACGCCTACAGTAATGGTTGACTCTACCCCACTCTCTAAATCAGAGAAAAAAATATGGAAGCAACTTGATGAAAACACAAGCGCCACACCTGATGAACTTCCAGAGAATAAAAATATTGTAAAAAATCAAGGGAAATCTTTTAGTGTGGATAATACGCCGCTTTCTAAATCAGAAAATAAAGAATGGCAACAATTAAATAACAGCACAAGACCAACTCGAGATCTACCGAAAGTAATAAAAAATGATAACGACCGAAACAAAATAGAAAATTATAATTATCCGCACTCCAACCAAGAGAACCTTGGTATGAATCAAGATGCTTTTGGTTCTTCGAGAAAATTAAAAGATGGAGAGGTGTTTTATCAATTACGTTCGGCAGATAACGATAAAACGAGCAATTATTTTACCAGTGCTGATACAATTGACAAATGTAGAAAGGAAAATGGCGATGTAGATACGAAAAAATTGCTTAATGCACTGCAAATTGACTCAAGAGGTAATGATGAGTGGATATTACGAAAATATGTATATCATAACAAGCAATAACACATATCATATTACGTTCTTCGATGTTGATGGCTGCTGTACTGCGTTGCCATGAAGGAATACAATGCTTAGAATTGATGGTTTTAAAGAGTCGGATAGTCCAGAGCAAACATCAAATAAATCAAATGCTTTTGAAAAAGCAATCACACCAGCAGAAGCAGATAAACAAAAGTTAGAGCGTACAGAAGATACAAAACCAAAATACAGTTATAGACCAGAGACAAATGATTCCGGTAAAGATAAACTTTCAGACAAACCATCATACGCTTATCACTGGGATGGAAAACCAACGCATAATACAGAATGGGATTCACCTGCATCCCCTGCGACTAAACAGAAAACACTCAGCCGTTGGTAACTTTACAATACATAGAGGTAATATGCTATGGCACGTATAGGTAATTTTGACGAAGCCGAGAATCCTGAAAAGGGAGTGGCTACAAAAGGAATGGCTGAGAATACTGCTCCATCTTCAATAGATAAACAGAAGTTAGAACGATCCTCAGACAATTTGGGTAGATGTAGAACCTGTAAAACTGATTCGCAATCTAATAATGATGGAAAAGGAAAACTTAATACTGTCCGTCCGAATGAACGAGCCGTTGAAAAAAAGCAACCGGAAAATATTGAATCAAACCTAAACAATTATTTTAGTGACCTAAAAAAACGTTCCGATTGCCCTGATACTATTAAGGAACGCCCTTTTGAGGCAAGAGATCTTAAGAAATTGTCACCAGAGGAAACTGCCGCTAAACGTGATGAGTTTGATGATAAAAAATCGGATTTAAAAAAACAATGGTCTGAAGAATATGGCCAACCATGGCCTAAATATGATAACGATGTTTATTCCTCGAACGGGAAAATGATAAGAAAAGCTGGCGGAGATTATGATGCCCATCATATTCAGCCACTTGGCATGGGTGGAAAAAATGAAGCTTCGAATATTACTCCACTTCATGCAAATGAACATTATGATAAACAAGGGGTTCATGCTCCTGATAGTCCCTATAGTAAATTAGATAAAATGTTGTGAGGTAGGCTATGACCGGGAAAGAATTCATATTACTGCTGAAAAATGAATCAGCACATAAAGATGTAATTATAGAAATAGAAGCAAAGTATGGAATGAAATTGCCTATGCTTGTCCAAAAAATTGTCTCTTATTCTCAGGAAAGTATATTTTTTGAGAACGGTTGGAGAACGCTTTCAACAAAAGAAGTTTTGGAAGCTTCCGAAGATCTTCATGTTGATTTTAGTGCATTGAAGATTCTTCCGCTTTTTGATACAGGAGATAATGATTTTATTGTATATTGCATTGTGAGTGACTCATGGGCAAAATTTAACATTATTGATGAGTGTTTCTTTAAGCAAAAAAAACTACTGGAAGAATACTTCTGATGATTTTTAATCACAGAATATGGAGAAAACATGAAGCACATAGGATTAGTACTGTCGGGTGGAATGGGGAAAGGTGCCTATCAAGTTGGTGCTTTATCTGCAATCAGAGAATTTTTTACTCCATCTGATTTCGAATATGTAAGTGCCGCATCAATCGGTACTTTAAACACATATGCTTTTTTAACTGATAACTTGGAAAAAGCAAAAAACATCTGGGAGAATGTTAATCTTCAAGGTAATAAGCGTTTCATTACTTCTGTATTGAAAAGTACTTTTCTACAGGAAATAATTGAATGTCTGGTAGTAGATACCAAAATCAAGAACACATTTTATGTTCCGTTGCTTGATCTTTCATCCAGGGATCTTCAATATTATGATTTTTCTACTATTTCGCCACAGGATATGCAACACTATTTAAGCGCAAGTGTTGCAATGCCATTTTATAATAAAGGTGTCAAGATTGGTAAAAAGTCTCTTTATGATGGTGCGGTTGTTGAGAATATTCCAATTTATCCCGTACTCAAAGAAAACCTTGATTACGTTATTTGCATCTATTTCGATGATGTCAATTATATTTTTGAAAATTTTGATTCTGATAATAAAGTGATTAGATTAACATTTCCTGACAACAAAATTATTTCAAATTCTGTTTGTATCCAGCATAATTCTATCGTTCATATGATAAACGATGGCTACAGTAGAACTAAGGAAATTCTATCCGTTATTTTTTCGAACGGAATTGATGATCTTGATTTTATCCACAGTAGAATTGCAGAAATCAATCATTTTAATAGTGAAAATAGAGCCATCAGGATAACAGGAGATGTTATTGTAACTAACTTAAATAAACTTGCCAAAAAAGTAATTCGACATGATAAAACTGCGGAAGGAGGAAACTCGCATGAATAAATCCAAATGGAAAATCATTGGTTGCATTGGCGTAGCTTTTGCAATTATTGTTGGTTTTATCACAATGGTTCTTCATAATGAAAAATAAACCACATAGAGTCAAAGGAGAATAAATGGAAAAAAAGGCGAATGTTTTTGATTACATAGAATGGAGAGGAGATTTATCTTTTCAACAAAGTGCATTTAATGAAATTGATGGATTGATTCTATCCATATTTGCATATTTAGATTTTTCCTTTGTAGGAAGCGAAATTGTATTTTTTCGTGATGCAGTTCGAAAAATCAATGTGATGCCAGATGAACAAAAATTTGATGGTCCGGGAATTATAATGGAAGATGTCGTTTCTCTGGCAAATGCTGCTGCGAACTCCGAACGTTATAGTAATATGGGAGTTTATAAATTTGTCGATATTACAGATGAGGAATTGGAAATACAATTTGCTGCCGTTACATTTTTGCTTCCAGATACAACTGTATTTATATCTTTCAGGGGAACAGACAACACCTTAGTTGGATGGAAAGAAGATCTCAATATGTGTTTTATTGATGGAATCCCATCTCAGCTCGAAGCGGCAAAGTATGTTAATGCAATAGCTCAAGAAATTGATATGCCATTGCGCTTGGGTGGTCATTCCAAAGGCGGAAACCTTTCTATTTGGGCAAGTGCGCACCTTAATACAAAACATAAACAGCGTATCATAAACATATATAGTTGCTAACTTCCCAAATTTTTCCTACTTAGCATAAAAAAAACAAAAAATTCAACTACAATCAAACGCTAGATCCATTGAAAACACTGGATTTTACCACGATTTTCACTTGTAAAGTCGTGGTATTTTTGTTATAATAATTGAGTAGGATATCATACTCGTAGAGGTGTAAAATGTACTATGATTTTTTGGTAAAAATACCGGAAAACACCGGGAAAATTTCTAAAAACAAACGCGGAAAAACAACTTATATTGAATATACTTATGGTCGAAAATATATTCCAGATAAAAAATACAATATTCCACAGCGAACGACCATCGGTAAAATGTCCGATGAGGATTCAGCCATGATGTATCCGAATCTCAACTTTGAAAAATTCTTCCCAGAAGTATCGCTGCCAGAATGCAATCCATCTGCACGAAGCTCTTGTATCAAGGTTGGAGCCTTTCTTGTGATAAAAAAAATAATCGAAGATTATGGACTTTTTGATCACCTTAATTCTTGGGATGAACGGGGAAAAGGATTATTACTTGATCTTGCAGCCTATTCTATTATTTCGGAAAACAATGCAGCTCAGCACTATCCTGAATATGCTTATAATCATCCATCATTGACATCGGGGCATAAGATTTACAGTGATTCAACAATCTCCAGATTCCTGTCGGAGATTGGCTCTGATGAGCGAATGGATTTTCTAAATAGTTGGAATGATTGCCGCAATCATAAGGAACGTATCTATGTTTCTTATGATTCTACAAACAAGAACTGTAAAGCCGGAGACATCGAAAAAGCGGAATATGGACATCCCAAAGAGGATGTAGGCGCCCCTATTTTCAACTACTCTATCGCATACGATTTGAATAACCAGCTACCGCTTCTATATGAAAGTTATCCTGGAAGTGTGATTGATGTATCCCAGTTACAGTATATGATTCAAAAAATCCGGGGATTTGGTTATAAAAATCTGGGATTTGTTTTAGACCGGGGATATTTCAGCAAAGAAAATCTTGCCTATATGGATTCATGCAACTATGGATTTGTCATAATGGTGAAAGGACGGGCGTCTTTTGTAAAGAATCAAATATTGAGCCATAAATTCTTTAGGTTAGAATCGATGATGGGGTAAACGAAAAAGCAGTTTTGACATTCCAGTGAACTGCCCCTTCGTTTACACCATTTTCGATTTGAC